>OFET01000347.1_pt1 | contig 37146 bp, 36 predicted proteins | sample 1521211 | NCBI WGS metagenome assembly OFET01 (sample SAMN03766358, study PRJEB24113) | microbial mat metagenome | isolation source: enrichment culture HLUCC-A from microbial mat sample contains cyanobacterium...
CCGACCGGGCGACCATCGCCAACATGGCCCCCGAATACGGCGCCACCTGCGGCTTCTTCCCGGTTGATGACGAAACACTTACCTACATGCGCCTGACCGGCCGGGACGATGAGCAAATCGACCTCGTTGAGGCGTATTCGAAGACCCAGGGCCTGTGGCGCGAGCCGGGCGACGAGCCAGTCTTCACCGACATGTTGCACCTCGACATGACCGAGGTGGAAGCCAGCCTCGCAGGGCCCAAGCGCCCTCAGGACCGTGTTGCCCTCAAGGATATGGCCGCCGCCTTTGATAAGTTCCTGCAGGAAGACACCAACGCGGACCCGGCTGCCAAGGGAAAACTGTCTTCTGAGGGCGGCCAAACCGCTGTGGGGATTGCGCGCAGCTTTCAACATGACACCAGCCAGGCCGTGAAGCTTGATGACCACGACTTCAGTCTAGACCCAGGCGCGGTGGTGATTGCGGCTATCACCTCGTGTACCAATACGTCCAACCCCAGCGTGATGATGGCGGCCGGCCTGCTCGCCCGCAAAGCGCGCGAAAAAGGCCTCACCACCAAGCCCTGGGTCAAGACATCACTCGCTCCGGGCTCCAAGGTCGTCACCGATTACCTGGAGGCGGCCGATCTGAATTATGACCTGGACGCGCTGGGCTTCAACCTGGTGGGTTACGGCTGCACCACCTGTATCGGCAACTCCGGTCCGCTGCCCGACGAGATTGAAAAAGCCATCGCCGACGGCGATATGGCCGTCGCCTCGGTGCTGTCGGGCAACCGTAACTTCGAAGGGCGCGTGCACCCGCTGGTGAAGACCAACTGGCTGGCCTCGCCCCCCCTGGTCGTGGCTTACGCCCTGGCCGGCAACGTGCAGTGCGACCTGAGCAACGATCCGCTCGGCGAGGACAACAACGGCAACCCGGTCTACCTCAAGGATATCTGGCCAAGCCAGGCGGAAATTGCCACCGCTGTCGAGCAGGTCAACACCGCGATGTTCCACAAGGAGTACGGGGCCGTCTTTGAAGGCGACGATGTTTGGAAAGCCATCAAGGTGCCGGAAAGCAAGGTTTACCAATGGCCCGAGTCGACCTACATCCAGCATCCGCCGTTTTTTGAAGGCATGGGCCGCGAGCCGGACGCCATTGAGGACGTACACAACGCCCGTGTGCTGGCCATGCTGGGCGACTCGGTGACCACCGACCATATCTCGCCGGCCGGTGCCATTAAGCCGGCCAGCCCCGCCGGGCGTTACCTTCAGGAGAAAGGCGTCAAGCCGGTGGACTTCAACTCCTACGGCTCGCGCCGCGGTAACCACGAAGTGATGATGCGCGGCACCTTTGCCAACGTGCGGATCAAAAACGAAATGCTCGACGGCGTGGTCGGCGGCGAAACCCGCCACGTGCCCAGCGGCGAGCAGATGGCCATCTACGACGCGGCGATGAAGTACAAGGAAGAAGGCAAGCCGCTCGTCGTGATCGCCGGCAAAGAGTACGGCACCGGCTCCTCGCGGGACTGGGCCGCCAAAGGCACGCGCCTGCTGGGCGTGCGCGCGGTGCTCGCCGAATCCTTCGAGCGCATCCACCGCTCCAACCTGATCGGCATGGGGGTGGTGCCGTTGCAATTCCCCGAAGGTGAGAGCCGCAAGACGCTGGGACTCACGGGTGATGAAGAGGTATCCATTGCCGGACTCAGCGATTTAACGCCGGGCGGCAACGTCAAAGTGATCATCAAAAATGCCGATGGCGAAAGAACCGTTGATGCCAAGTGCCGCATCGATACCGAGAATGAACTGGCGTACTTCCGTCATGGTGGTATCCTTCATTACGTGCTGCGCAATATGATTGGCGCAGCCTAATCGGGAAACCGACCAATGCTTGCAGGCCCCCACTTGGTGGGGGCTTTTTTTTGCGCATGACCCGCTAGAAAGCCCGACGCCGATAGGTGCGGTATTCCGGATTCCATGAAGCACGCTCAATGGCGGCGCGCAGCTCGGTGCCGCCAGTCTTGAGCGCAACGCCGTTCTGCTGCGCCTGGGCGGCGACTTCGAAGGCGATCGACTGGCTGATATCGCGAATACGCGACAGCGGCGGCAGCAAGGCGCCCTTGCCATTCTTGACCAGCGGCGCTTCCCGCGCCAGCGCCCGCGAGGCGCTCATCAACATTTCATCGGTCACCCGCGACGCCTTGGCGGCCACCACGCCCAACCCGATACCGGGGAAGATATAGGCATTATTGCACTGGGCAATGGGGTAGGTGCGGCCGTTGAAGACCACCGGCGCAAACGGACTGCCGGTGGCCACCAGCGCCTGGCCCTCCGTCCAGCGAATGACGTCTTCCGGGGTCGCTTCCGCCTGGGAGGTCGGGTTGGAGAGCGGCATGATCACCGGATGCTCGCAGCCTGCGTGCATCGTGCGTACTACCTGCTCGGTAAAAATGCCCCGCTGGCCGCATACGCCAATCAGCACCGTGGGCTTAATCTGCGCAATGGTCTCCTCGAGCCCCTGCCCGTTCCAACCGGCAACCAAACTAGCATCGTGGGCCAGACGCCGCTGAAAATCGCGCTGCCACGGCTGGTCGTTGGTCATCAGGCCGTCGCGGTCCACCATGTAGATCCGCCCGCGGGCTTCGCTTTCGCTCAACCCCTCGGTCTGCATGGCGACCACGACCTGTTCGGCAATGCCGCAGCCTGCAGAGCCACCGCCCACGAACACCACCCGCTGGTCGGCGATGGTCTGCTCGCGGGCCTGACAGCCCGCCATAAGCGTCCCCACCACGACCGAGGCCGTACCCTGTACGTCGTCGTTGAAGCAGCACAGCTCGTCACGGTACTTGTCGAGCAGCGGCATCGCATTGGCCTGGGCAAAGTCCTCGAACTGCAGCAGCACATTGGGCCAGCGACGTTTTACAGCGGCAATGAACGTCGCCATGAACGCATCGTATTCTTCCTGACTGACCCGCTCGTGCCGCCAGCCCATGTACATCGGGTCATCCAGCAAGGCTTTATTATTCGTCCCCACATCGAGCATGATCGGCAGGGTATACGCCGGGCTGATGCCACCACAGGCCGTATACAGCGCCAGCTTGCCAATCGGGATACCCATCCCGCCGATGCCCTGATCGCCCAAGCCTAAAATCCGCTCGCCGTCGGTCACCACGATCACCTTGACGTTATCCTTGGTGGCACTGCGCAGGATGTCGTCCATGTGCTCGCGGTCGGGGTAGCTGATAAACAGCCCCCGGTGGTTACGATAGATATTGGAAAATTCCTGGCACGCCTTGCCGACCGTCGGCGTGTAGATGATCGGCAGCATTTCCTCCAGATGCTCGGAGACCAGACGGAAATACAGCGTCTCGTTGTCGTCCTGGATGGCGCGTAAATGAATATGCCGCTCCAGGTCGCTGTGGCACTGCTGGTACTGACGATAGACGCGCTCAAGCTGGTCATCGATGGTCTCGACTTTTTGGGGCAACAGACCGATCAGATTGAAAGCCAGCCGCTCCTGCTGAGTAAACGCACTGCCTTTATTCAATAGCGGCATTTCAAGTAGGGAAGGACCGGCGTAAGGAAGATATAGGGGGCGTTTGCTCGCGGTGGTCATAAGCACTCTCTTTTTTCGCAAATTTCTATTGCAATGCAGCAACATAGCGCGTCTGCAGTGTTTGGGCGTAATGTAACATGCCCTTTCGACAAAGGTAGCGAGCACGCGCATTAAAGCGACAAAAACGCCCCAACCGAAGTTGGGGCGTAACGAGAAATGGAGATCGAAAATCGCGCTAACTAAACGCGTGCTAACAGGTTTTGGCGGTCGGCCGTCGGGCGGCTTCGCCGGTAAAAAATAACGGGCGCAGCTTGACGCCCAGCATGTTGCCCGCAAAGGCAGCCACCAGCCATACCCAGCCGTGAAGGCTGCCGGACGCAATGCCGCTGAAGTAAGCGCCGATATTGCAGCCAAACGCCAAGCGTGCGCCATAGCCCAGTAACAAGCCGCCAATGATCGCGGCCAGTATCGAACGCAGCGGAATTCTGAAATTCGGTGCAAAGCGGCCCGCCAGGCTAGCCGCGGCAAGGGCGCCCAGCATGATGCCCACATTCATCACCGTGGTGACATCGCTCCATACGCTGGAGGTGAGCGCGGCGGCATTGCCCGAGGACTGCCAATAGCCCCACTGGGACACATCGCCGCCTACCAGCTCAAAGCCTTTCGCCCCCCAGAGTGCAAACGCCGAGGTAATCCCCCATGGCCGCCCGGCCAGCGCCAGGGTCACAAAGTTCAATATCGCGAGGGCCACCGCTCCGGCCACCAGCGGCCACGGGCCGGTCAACCAGCGCTGGTAGCCGTGCTTGTCCACCTGCGGGGCTTTCTCCAACTGGCCATGGCGGCCCTTTTCCATCACCACGGTAAACGCGGCAATGGCAGCAAACAGCACAAAGCTGATGGCAATCCCGCCACCGGGACCTGCTACATTGACCAACGATACAGGCTGAAAAGCGGGCAGGCTTTGCCACCAGGCAAAGTGCGCACTGCCGATCACCGAGCCGACGATGAAAAATATCAGCGTGATCACCATGCGCGCATTGCCGCCGCCGGCGGTGAACAGGGTGCCCGACGCGCAGCCGCCTCCCAACTGCATACCCAGGCCGAAGATAAACGCGCCCACCAGCACCGAGATGCCAATTGGCGAGACAAAGCCGTCGACCTCGCGGCCAAATAAGGTACCCGCTCCCAACGCGGGGAAAAACAGCAACACGGCTAGCGCCAGCATCACCATCTGCGCGCGCAAGCCGCGCCCGCGGCGCTCTGTGATAAACACCCGCCAGGCCGAGGTGAAGCCAAAGGCCGCGTGATACAGCACCACACCAAACAGGCCGCCGACAATCATCAACAGGCCGGTATTGGCTTCAAACACCACGCCGATCATCAGCGCTCCCAGCACAATCGCCGCCGCCACGATGAGTGGCACACGATACGTGGCAGAGGGAGCTTCAGTCGTTGTAGACATACGATCACCTTAAGCAACGCCAAAAGCGCCTGCTGAAAAAACAGGCGCTTTTGATCGAGATGGATAGTGCACTAAGCCTACCGGGGGAGAAAGTTAGCGTGAAATGTTTTATTCATCGCCCTCTATATCGTTATGGAATATATAAACAACCGCCGCCTGGAAGCTTTTTTAGCCGACTTGCCTTGAATCCTCGCGGATTCGGCAGCATATCAATAGCTAAATTTCCTCATTCGCGAGCATGTTTATGTCGTCCATCATCGATCCTCGAACCGGTGAAGCGCTGACCACCCCTGACGCAGGCAACGACGGGCAGACTCAAGCCGACCGGCCGCCGGTTCGCCCCGAAGACGTTATCATTGATCTCAACGCGGGCAATATCCAACAGGTGCTGGAAGCCTCCTCGCAGGTTCCGGTACTCATGGACTGCTGGTCGCCGGACTCTGAGGCCTGCAAGCAGCTGACGCCGCTACTCGAAAAGCTGGCGCTCGAATACAGCGGCGCCTTTCTGCTGGCCAAACTGGATATCCAGGCCAACCCGCAGATCGCCAGCCAGCTCGGCGTGCAGTCGGTCCCCGATGTCAAACTGATCAGCCAGGGCGGCCTGGTCGACGGCTTCCAGGGCGCGCTGCCCGAAAAACAGGTCCGCGAGTGGCTTAACCGCTACTTCCCCGCCCCGCAAGATGCGCCCCCCAGCCCTGAAGAGCAGGCCGAGGCGGCGCTCGAAGCCGGCGATATCGCCAGCGCGCGGGACATTTATCAGTCCCTGGTCAGCCAGTATCCCGAGCACTACCCCTATCAAGTCGCCCTCGCCAGGACGCTGGTGGCCGAAGGGCGCCGCGACGAGGCGCGCAGCCTGCTGGACAACCTGCCGCCGGAAGAGCGCGACGCGCCACCTGCCAGAGGCGTTCGAGCCAGCATTGAATTCGGCGAGCAGGCGCTGTCCAGCGAGGAGATCGCCGCCCTGGGCGACCGCACCGACAGTGAAGCCCAGTACCAGCGTGCGCTGCGTCAGGTAGCAGACGGCCATTACGAAGCCGGGCTCGAGGCGCTGCTCACGCTGATGAAGCAGGACCGCGCATACAATGACGACGCCGCTCGCAAGACGCTATTGCAGGTGTTCGACGCCCTGGGCGCCGACCACCCGCTCACCGTCGCCTATCGCCGCAAGCTGTTCGCCCTGCTGTACTGATCGCTCAGCGGGCCAGCAACGCATCCATTCGGGTTAGCGCCGCCTCCAACTGCGAGGCGGTGGTGCCGAAATTGAGGCGCACATAGCCGGGATGGCCAAAGGCCGCGCCATCGGACAAGGCGACGCCCGCCCGTTCGAGGAGCGCCGCCTGGGGAGCATCGCCAAGGTTTGCGTTGCGCATGTCCAGCCAGGCGAGATAGGTCGAGGCGGGCGAACTCATTTCGACCCCGGGCCACGTCGCCACGTGCGCCTTGAGGGTGGCACGATTTTCGCGCAGTACCTGCAGCAAGGCCTGGCGCCACGGCTCGCCATCGCGATAGGCGGCCTCTGCCGCCACCAGACCCAGCACATTGCCATCGGGCAGCAGACCTTTGGTTGCCTGGTCAAAGCGCTTGCGCAGATCAGGATCGGGGATCACCGCGCAGGCGGTGGTCAGCCCTGCCAGATTGAAGGTTTTCGACGGCGCCCACAGCGTAATGGTGCGCTTGGCAAGCGCCGGGAAGGCCGCCACTAGCGGTTGATGGCGCGCGCCTTCGTCAAGCAGCAGGTCGCAATGCAATTCGTCCGATACCACCCAGAGATCATGCCGCTCGACAAACGCAGCCAGCGCCGCCAGCTCCCCGCGTGACCACACCCGGCCGGTGGGATTGTGCGGATGGCACCACAGCAGCAGGCGGGTCTCGGGCGTCACCGCCGCCTCGAGCGCGCCGATATCCAGCCGCCAGCTATCGTCACGACTCACCGGGGTCGCAAGCGCCGCCTGCTGGGGCAGCCGGCCGGTTCGCTCAGCCACCGCCAGGAAGGGCGGATAAATTGGCGTGACCGTCAATACGCCGTCGCCCGGTGCGGTCAGCGCCAGGGCGGCCAGATGCAGCGCTGGCACCACGCCCGGCAGCCACTGCTGCCAGTCGGCATTGATGGGCCAGTCGTAATGGTGGGCGCTCCACTGGCACAGGGTTTCTGTTAACGTGGCAGGCACTTCACCGTAGCCGTAAACGCCATGCGCCACCCGCGCGTGCAAGGCGTCGATCACCGCAGGCGGCGAGCGAAAGTCCATATCCGCCACCCACAGGGGCAGCACGTCGTCAGCGTAACGGTGCCATTTCTGCGATGCCCAGCCCTCAGCGGGGTGGCGCCGCTCAACGGGCGTGGCAAAATCAAACGCCATCATTCGTCTCACTTTTGTTAACCGGGGGTGCAGCTGAGCATGCCGCAAGATGACTTTTATACCAAGGTGCGCGCCGGATTGCCCGCGCTGTTGCGCCAGTGGCGCGCGTTGGGCCAGGCCGATGCCGATAGGCTGGCGCTGATTCTGGCCGAAACGGCGCGGGTCGCCAAGCTGGGCGAGCCCAGCAAAACGCCCGACGGCGCCACGCTGGATGCCTGGAGCCAGTCGCAGGACGGCGACATCCCGCTGTGGGCACCGCGTACGGCGGTATTTCTGCTCAACCAGATGCCCGCCAGACCACTGCCGGATAGCGAAGCCGAAGCCTGCGCCTGGGCCTACTGCTGGCTGCGCAACCGAACGTTCGACAACCTGGAAGACGCACAACGGGCGCTGCCCGCGCATTTGCAAACGCCCCTGGAAAGCGCCCTCGCCGCCGCCTGGCGCGATCAGCAGGGGCTTCGCCTGGTGTGAGGTGGCCACGCACAGGCTTGACCAAGCGCTTGCTTGGGGTAATCTTGAAGCTTCAACCCACCTTAGGCTTATCCCTACAGCAGATAATAAGATGATAAGGATGGCGTTATGTTCACCCGCACCATTGAACCGGCGTTTTACGACACCGATGCTCTCGGGCATATCAACAACACCCGTTTGCCCGCCTGGTTCGAGCTGGCGCGTAACGACCTGTTCAAATTATTCACCCCCGATTTGAACCCGCAGGCGTGGCGCTTGATCATGGCACGGATGGAGGTCGACTACCGCGCTGAACTGTTTTACGGTCATGATATCGAATTACGTACCTACCTGACGCGCCTGGGCAAAAGCTCCTTTACCGTCACCCAGGAAGCGCGTCAGCATGGTAAGTTAACCAATGTCGGGCATACCGTTCTGGTGCAGTATGACCACCAGGCCAAATGCACCGTGCCTATCGAAGGCGAGTTACGGGAAGCGCTCGAAGCCCATCTGCAAGAGGCGCCAGCCCCCGCCTGAACCGCTATCGTCCCGACAACGGGGCGGCCAGGAGTTGCCCCATGGCGATCCGCTATAATCTTTGGCTAGACCCGGACAACACCGCCCAGCACCGCGCCGTCGAGGCGGATCTCGAGCGCTACTTCATGGAGCGCTTCGCTGACTATCCGCATATCCGCTTGTTCGGTGCCGACCCCTACGATTATGATGCGCCGTTCAACCGACTTTACGATGTGCTGATGGCCCGCGCCGCTGAATACTGCGAGCGCACCTGGCATTACGTGGCATCGCCGGAACAGCTCAACCGCTGCTTTTTCCGCGCCGTCGGCCGCTCCACCAAGTTTGTTCAGGATAACCCTGCACACGACGACCGCCCGTAAGAGATACGCCCCATGGTGATTCGCACCGATCAAGCCCCCGACGAACGCCAACTGGCGATCATTGCCCAACAGCTCGGCCGCCCGCCCAAGGGCATCGAAGCCGTGGCGGCGGTGGACGGCGACGGTACCCCGCTGGTGCTGCGCATGGCGCCGATTGTTGATGGCAAGCCCTTTCCGACGCTCTACTGGCTGTGCTCCGACGTGCTCAAGGTGGAGATCTCGCGCATTGAAGCCGTGGGCGTTATCAAGTCGCTGGAGCAGCAGCTTCAGGACGACCCCGATTTCCTGGCCGCCTACCAGCAAAGCCACCGCGATTACGTCGAGACTCGCTGGTCGCTGATGAGCGACGCGCAGCGCGACGAAGTCGACCGACTCGGCTACCGCGACGTGCTCACCGAGCGCGGCATTGGCGGCATCAGCAACTGGCAGCAGATACGCTGCCTGCATACTCAGTACGCGCATCATCTGTGCGGCCACAATGTCATCGGCCAATGGCTGGACGCCCACTATCAGGTCGATGCGTTTCTGCCCTGACCGGCACGCCACTGCTGAGTAAACAGCCCACCTATTTATCTCTATCTTGCACTTTAAGGAACCGGTGTCATGTCCCGAATCTGCGTTTATCTTGGCTCCCGGGAAGGCAATCGCCCTGCCTTTCGTCACGCCGCTAAGGAACTCGGCCACACCCTTGCCGCGCGCGGCGACACGCTGGTCTATGGCGGTGCTCGGGTCGGGTTGATGGGCGTGTTGGCCAATGCGGCGTTTGACGCCGGCGGCGAGGTGATTGGCGTGATGCCGGATCATCTGGTCGAGCGCGAGCAGGCCCATTTTGGCCTGACCGAGCTGATCCGTGTGCCCAACATGCACGAGCGCAAAGCCAGCATGGCCGCCAATGCGGACGCCTTCATCGCTCTGCCAGGCGGCATCGGGACCTTTGAAGAGCTGTTTGAAATCTGGACCTGGGGATATCTGGGGCTGCACGACAAGCCGCTTGGGCTGCTCAACGTTGGCGGCTTTTACGCGCCCTTGTTGACGTTTTTGAACAGCACCGTGGAGCAGGGCTTCATGGCGCAGGCCACCCGGGATATGTTGCTCGACGCCGACACCCCCACCGCCCTGCTGGACGCAATCACCGCCAAACGCTAGCTAGCGAGGGGCCATGCAAACGGGTATGAAATTGGCAGGTATACCGGCCGGCTACTCGCACAGCCGGAGAGTTCGCTGATAGGTCAGCTGCAGTAGCCGGGCGTCTTCACCGGCACGGTGGCGGTGGATACCACGCTCCGCGATGACTGCCTCCTTGGTATCGCTCCATACCGCCTGCTGCGCTTCGCTGAGCAGAATGCGCAGCGCTTCCAGGCGAAAACGCGCCAGCATGCCGGCGTGGTGAAAAAGCAGCGAGAGCCAGGTGTTGTCGTACCCCCAGCTGTCGCTGTAGGCCTTGCCAATCTCGCCAAGCTCGTCGTTGAGCCAGTGAGCCACCTGACGCACCGGGTAGCCTTCGCGGATCAGGCGCTCGCGGGAAATCCCATGCAGCAACTCGGCTTTGGGATCCCAGTGCGTCCACTCATCGAGCGGCTGGATCAGAAACGCACAGCTAGTGCCGTCGGCACGGGCGATCCCCACCTCGATCGGGTAGCTACCGCGCCCGAAACCGGACGCTTCAATATCCAACACAGTCGGGAGCGTCTCGGACACAGACCGCCTCACTTACTCAAATAGGGCGGCCGTCAGGCCGCAACGTGTTCAGAGGATTGATCCACCAAGGCCTGCCAATAGGCGGCTTGGTCGGCATCGACCGTTAAACCCAGCTCGCCCACCCGGTAAGCAAGCGCCAGACGCTCAGCCGCTAACACATGGCCGGACTGCGCCGCACGCGCGTACCAGGTGACCGCATAGTCATCACGGCGCGGGTACTGCGCACAGCCGTTCTCATAAATGGTTGCCGCCTGATACTGCGATTTCACATCGCCAGCATGGGCAGCTTCCATCACATAGCGGGCGCCGCGAGCTTTATCGTGGGGCGACAGGCTGCGCTGCAGCAGCATATGGCCGTACACGGAAAGCGCGTCGGGGTGGCCCGCCTCTGCGCAGCGCTTGAACAAGCGCAGCGTAAGCCGCTGGGTACGCGGCGAGCGTGGCAACAGCCAACGATTCTGAAACAGTCGTTCGGCGAGCCGAAACTCCAGCCGAGTAAACAAAGATGATGCCTGCGACATGGCAAACCACCCTGTCTGTCTGTTGAAACCTTGGGCCAGCCGCCATCTCTATAAGACAACCAACCACGCGATAAACCGCAGCAGCCTGTCGGGCTTGACCGATCATCACGAGAAGCACAGGTTTCGAGCCAAATTCATCGATCGTTTGAGGCGAATAGCCCGCTATTTAACGAAATCGATCGTATGAAGTTGGCCGAAAGACTGGGATTCGCAGTCGATCAGCGTTAAGTCCGACAGGCTGCCAGCCGGTCGATGGGCTGGCAAGCATACGCCTGCCTTGGCGGGGACTCAACCCCTCTGATTTGCTGCCTGGCGAAGGCCTCGCTAACATGCCCCACACCCCACGACGCGATGCGCTATATTAGCCGTGCATCCCGCTCGTTATCGTGCTCAACCAAGGAGAAAGCCATGCAAACGCGACCATTGGGCAGAACCGGTATGGAAGTCAGCCGACTTTGCCTGGGCACCATGACGTTTGGCGAACAAAACAGCGAAGCCGAGGCCCACGAACAGCTCGACCGCGCCGTGGCCTTTGGCATCAATTTTATCGATACCGCCGAAATGTACCCCGTCCCGCCCAAGGCGGAGACTCAAGGACTGACCGAGCGCTATATAGGCAGCTGGCTCAAAGAGCGTGGCGCACGCGACGACGTGATCATCGCCACGAAAGCGGCCGGTCCCGGGCTGGACCATATACGGGGTGGGCCGCGCCTGACGCGCGAGCATCTTTTCAAGGCGGTCGATACCAGCCTCGAGCGTCTGCAAACCGACTACATCGACCTTTACCAGCTTCACTGGCCCGACCGCAGCACCAACTTTTTCGGCAAGCTCGGTTACGTGCACAACGAGGAAGAAGACGCCACGCCGCTGGACGAGACCCTGAGCGCGCTCAAGGAACTCGTCGACGCGGGTAAAATTCGCGCCATCGGGCTTTCCAACGACACCCCCTGGGGCACCATGCGCGCCCTGCAGCTCGCCGATCAGCTCGACGTGCCGCGGGTGGCCTCGATCCAGAACCCCTATAACCTGCTCAACCGCTCCTTCGAGGTGGGCCTCGCTGAAATCGCCCACCGCGAAGATGTCGGGCTGCTGGCCTACTCGCCGCTGGGCTTTGGCGTACTCTCGGGCAAATACCTGAATGGCGCGCAGCCGCCCACCGGCCGCTTGACCCTGTTCGAGCGTTTCAAGCGCTATACCTCGCCGGAAGCCGAAGCGGCGACCAAGGCTTATGTGTCGCTGGCGCGCGACTACGGCCTCGACCCCGCGCAAATGGCCCTGGCATTCGTCAATTCACGCAGCTTCCTGACCAGCAACATTATTGGCGCCACCACCATGGAACAGTTGGAAAGCAACCTGGCCAGCGAAAGCCTCAAGCTGGACGACGACCTGCTGGAAGCCATCGACGATATTCATCGCCGCATGCCCAACCCCTGCCCCTAATCGCGCCTCGCGCCTCACGCGCGGGAGACGCTATCGGGCCTATAGCCTCGGCCATCGCCGAGGCTTGATATAATGCCTTTCATTACTTCAGGACGTGCCAAGGAATCTGCCATGTTGAGCGTCATTTCACCGGCTAAAACGCTGGACTTTGAAACCCCGCCGACCACCCAGGACGTCACCCAGCCTGACTTCCTGGACGACAGCCAGGCGCTGATCGACATCCTGCGTGACTACTCGCCCCAGCAGATCAGCGACCTGATGGGCATCAGCGATAAGCTCGCGGGCCTTAACGCGGCGCGCTTCGCCGACTGGCAGCCGCCGTTTTCGCTTGCGAACGCCAAGCCCGCCGCCCAGGCCTTCCAGGGCGATGTCTACACGGGGCTCGAAGCCGATACCTTCAGCGACAAAGACAACCGCTATGCCCAGCAGCATCTGCGTATCCTGTCAGGGCTTTATGGCCTGCTGCGCCCGCTGGATCTGATTCAGCCCTACCGGCTTGAGATGGGCACCAAGCTCGCCAATCCGGCGGGCAAGGACCTGTACGCCTACTGGAAGCCCACGCTGACCTCGGCGCTCAATGACGCCATTGCCGCCAGTGGTTCAAAGGTGCTGGTCAACCTGGCGTCCAACGAATACTTCAAAGCCATTGACGCCAAGCAGCTCGATGCACGGATCATCACGCCGGTGTTCAAGGACGAGAAAAACGGTACTTTCAAGATCATTAGCTTCTACGCCAAAAAGGCGCGCGGGCTGATGAGCGCCTGGATCATTCGCCAGCAGGTCAACGACCCCGAGGCGCTGAAAGACTTTGATGTCGCCGGCTACCGGTTTGACCCGGCAGCCTCCCAGGGCGACACCTTGGTGTTTACCCGCCGCGAGGCTGACCGTTAAGGGCTCAGTTAACCGTCAAAAAAACCGCACCGCCTTTGCCGCGCGAGGCTTCAGGAACTGGCGGTGCACGTCGCCAAACGCTGGGGTGTCGCAGCGATGCAGCCACTCGTAGGCGACCATATCCGCCGTGACCGCCTGCGCCCCCAACGCACAGGCCCGTTCCCGGGCCAGCGCCGCTTCGTCGGCGCGACGGCTGGCCGTGGCCTCGCTCAGCCAATACACCGCATAGCCATCGGCTAACAGCCCGAGGGCGGTTTGCAGCACGCAAATATGCGCCTCGGTCCCGCACAGCACGATCTGCTGCCGGCCGGTGGCACTCAATGCCTCCCGAAACGCGGCCTCTTCCGTGGCGGCAAAATGGCGCTTTTGCCATATCGTTGGTGCGGTTCGATCCGCCAACAATGCCGCCGCGGTGCCGCCGAGCTTCTCCGGCATCTGCTCGGTCAGCCACACGGGCACCTCCAGCGCGTTCGCCACCCCGTAAAGCCAATGGGCCTCGGCAATCGCTTCGCCACCTCCGTCGATCACCGGCAGCAGACCCGCCTGAAAATCGACCATCAGGAGCACACTTTTTTCGCGTTGCAAACGCACGTTATCACCTCATTATTATCTTTATGGTAACCCTAATAGAAACAGACGACGCCCACGCTCAATAGGCGGTAAACTAGCGACCGTCTTCAACCATCTTGTATTCCCCATTGTATCCCCTTTGCGCCCAGCGGCGCTTGATAACCCGGAGAAACACAATGCTGCGACAGCTTTTTGTCATGTTATTGGTAAGCGTGATGGGCTTTGGCCTGGCGGTCGAATCCGCCGATGCCCGCCGCCTGGGCGGCGGCGCTAGTAGCGGCAGCTTTTCGCGCTCGGCCGACCGCCCGGCTGCTACCCAGCAACAGCAGGCACAGCGCAACGACCAAGGCCAAGCAGGTGCAGCGGCACGCCGCGGCGGCATGGGCGGCATGTTCGGCGGCTTACTGGCCGGCGGGCTGCTGGCGGCGCTGTTCTTTGGCGGCGCCTTCGACGAACTCCGTCTGATGGATCTGCTGGTCATGGCCGGTGTCGCCTTGCTGGCGGTCATGGCGTTTCGCGCCATGCGACAGCCCGCTTCCGCGCCCTCGGGGCAGACACGCTCTACCAATTCATCCAGTTCATCTTTCGAAGCGCAAGGCGGCGCGACTTCCAGCGGCCTAGCCGCCTCCGCCACGCCGGCGTGGTTCGACAAGGAACGTTTCCTGAGCGGTGCCAAAGAACATTTCATGACCCTGCAGCGCGCCTGGGATAACAACGACTTCAGCCGCCTGCAGGAATACGTCACGCCCGAATACTATAACGTGCTGCGCGCCGAGCGTGCCCAGCAACCCGCCAACAACCAGACCGAAATCGTGCGACTGTTTGCCGAACTGGGCAACGTGACGGAAGTGGGCGACCATGCCGAGGCGACGGTGATCTTCCATGGCCTGCTGGAAGAAAACGGTGAGCAGACCGAGTTCAACGAAACCTGGCACCTGACCCGCGCCATGCGCGATGACGCCCCCTGGTACCTGCAAGGCATCGAGCAGAATCCAGGCGCTTAAACACGCAGGACATCGCTGAACGCCTTAATAGAAACGCCCCGCGAAAGCGGGGCGTTGGCGTTCATGAGACAACCGCTGACAATCAGCTAAAACGCCCCAGGCCGACCGTGGCGCGTAACGTGTCCATGGTCACGGCGGTTTCCTCACGGGCGCGCTCGGCACCGCGCTGCAGCACCGCTTCGATGTGGCCCGGGTCTTCCATCAGCGCGTTGTAGCGCTCACGGGGAGCTTCCAGGTGGGCGTTGAGGTACTCGAACACCTGGTTTTTCGCATCGCCCCAGCCAATCCCCTCGGCATACTGCCGACGCATGGCGGCGGTTTCCTCGTCGGAGGCAAAGGCCGCATAAATCTGGAACAGCGTGCAGGAATCCGGGTCTTTCGGCTCGCCGGGCTCCAGCGAGTTGGTCTTGATTTTGCGCACCAGTTTTTGCAGCTTTTTCTCGCCCACAAACAGCGGAATGGTGTTGTTATAGCTCTTGGACATCTTGCGGCCGTCCAGCCCGCCCAGCACCTGGCTTTTCTCGTCCACCACCGCGGTGGGCAGGGTGAAATACTCACCTTTGTACAGATGGTTGAAACGGCCGGCGATATCCCGCGCCATTTCGATGTGCTGAATCTGATCGCGGCCTACCGGTACCTTGTGGGCGTTGAACATCAGGATGTCGGCGGCCATCAGCACGGGGTAGCCAAACAGCCCCATGGTAATGCCCTTGTCCGGGTCCTGGTTGCCCGCTTCCTCGTTTTCCGCCACTGCCGCCTTGTAGGCGTGGGCCCGGTTCATCAGCCCCTTGGCGCACACGCAGGACAGCAGCCAGGTCAGCTCGGGGATTTCCGGAATATCCGACTGGCGATAGAAAATGGCATTATCGGTATCCAGCCCCAGCGCCAGCCAGGTCGCGGCGATTTCCAGACGCGACTGCTGCACGCGCTTGGGATCCTGACACTTGATCAGCGCGTGAAAGTCGGCCAGAAAGTAGAACGACTGAACGCTGGGATCCTGGCTCGCCTCAATGGCGGGTTTGATCGCCCCCACGTAGTTGCCCAGATGGGGTGTGCCCGTCGTGGTAATACCGGTAAGAACACGGGTCTGACTCATTGGAAGTTAGCCTATCACTGGAATAATGCGGAACGGACCGAGCATTTGAGTCTACCATGCTGGATATTGCAAGTAGAGGCTCAGGAAGCTCTATAGTCACTTAATATCCTTCAGTTAAATGGCGCCCAACTGCCACCGCTAGTTCCTGTACCTGTACTTTCATTACTAGAGCTATCAACAAAACTCCCCTCCCCGATAATACGACCAGCACCACTCACATTGACGCGTTCTCCCCATACAACGCCTCTCAATCCCCCACTGCCCAAAATATCAATTGTGGCGAAGGGGGCATAAATCATGGCCATCACTTGGGCGCTCCCACCGATTGTGACCTGATCACCTAATGAGTAAATTGCGAACCGTGGGTTTCCGCTCTCAGTTTTCACAGATAAATTTTGCATTTGTAACGAGCTGCTTAGCTGGACATCGCCGGTTACCAGCACCGTTAATGAACTATCCCCCTCAAAGTTGAGACCTTCGCCTCCACCGCCTCCAAGGGTTAAGTCTCCATCAACAAGAAGAACGGCATCCCCCACCACCGTTAAGCTGCCATTCGTCTGGTTAAAATCTCGCGTCCTCAGCACTGGAAAAGTACCTGCTATTTCCGGCACCTCGGATACATCGTAATCAGCAGCCTCTACCATGACTTGATTGTCTCTGACATCATAAGCTTCATTAAAACCAACGAGGCCACTACCACTTATCGTGGCGGTAACAATTGGCCATTGACCGATACGAACATTGCTATAATCGTACGGACGCTCCGTCAAAGCTCTTGTTTTATTGTCTATCGATACATAAACGTCATCGATACCTAGCGGATCTTCTTCGACTGATTCAAAAGTGACATTTTCCCGAAAGTTTTGCGTTTGCTCTTCGTCCCAATAACTAGGAGAGTCAATCGACCCAGCCGCATCAATTGAGTCTGGTGTCGAGGCACCGCCTTTTATTTCCACATCTCCGCTAGTAGTAAGCCCGCCGCTCACCTGTGCGCTGCCCGTTAGCCTAACCCCCCCTTTGCCTGCGACAACCGCTCCGCTACCGAAGCTATTATTACCCCCATCTCCCTCTTCAGGAGAAGAACCGGGACCTCCACTAGTGTTGGGGTAAAGCACATAATAATCGACGGCTATGAAATCATTCACCGAGCTTTCTGCACTGTTTTTTACTTGACCGACTATGAGTTCAGCATTTTGCTCATCATCTTGGCATTCAGCGTAATAATACCCTGCTGTAACATCGCTGCTTTCTCCGATCGACTCGACTAAAATAAATTCTGAAAAATCTCCTGGCTTGGCCGCATTTTTTTTGACTGATTCTTTTAGATCTTCACAACTCGAACCGCCTCCTCCTGCTGGACTTTGCTCAGATCTTGTTATCGCACCTGACTCTGCGGCCATTTGCGCTAATATTGAAGCACGATAGTTTCCCGCCAGCCGCTCATCGACCAGGGCCGTTTGCATACCAGAGAGACCGAGCGTCATGGAACCAGCAAGCAACGCCATGACAATCACTAATGCCGCACCTTGTTGTTTCATGGAGCATTACAGCCATTACGGTTGGTGTTGAACATTCCATTTCCTGGGACGTAACAACGGTCGTTGTAAATTTGGTCACCATTCATGTAATAACCAGGGTTATCAGGGTCAGGTGTCGTGGAGTCATTAGCGTTGTCTTCGCCGTTTTGTGTCGATTCGTCTGCCTCCAGCACTGCAGATCGTTGAGCGACATGAAAAATGATCGGCTCGCCGTTGTTTTCGATCGGAAGTGACACTCGGAAAAGGGCGTCATTGCCAGGCACGGGCTCGCCGAGTTCGTGTTCTTCTTCTTTACACTGGTTGCCGTCACCGGGCACATCCTTGGGAAAACTGACCAGCGGCTGATTACCCTCTTCAGTATCGGCCACGGTGCAGGTGCACTGCTGATTTTCCTGCACGTCCTCTGCACTGCATTCAAGCGTAAAGCGCCCTGGCCCGTTCTGGCGAATCTCACTTGTCACGCGCTGGGCGATAAACACCAGGTTTTCCTGCTTGCGGCTGACCTCATCGACCTGCTGAAAGGTTTGAAAGGTGGTAAGAAACAGCTGACCGGCGCCCAGAATGATGATGGTGCCGATCACCATAGCCACCATAAGCTCTACCAGGGTAAACCCGCGCTGAGTGTGCCTCATCACAGGTCCTCCAGGTTGGGTAGGCGAAAGCGGTAGTCGAGTGAGTCATTATCATCACTATCCAGCATCAGCGTGACGGTGAACTGGCAGCTATCATCTCCACTCCCTTGCGCAATATCGCTTTGCGCCTCAACGGCGTTGCGCAGCGGTGAATAATCTTCATCCTGGAACCACTGATCTCGCCAAGCCGCTTGAACCGCCCCAATGTCGATGGCATCACAGCCGTCTTCTGGCTCAAGCGTTGCCCACAGCCGTTCCTGAGCGTCTACCGCCGCCACGCTCGCCACCGAACGCTGGTAGCCCAGAGAGGCGCTTTGCAACGCCTTGAGCTGCATGGCCGCCACGCCTACGAGGCCAAGCGATAACACCAGCAGCGCAATCAGTGCTTCGACAAGGCTGAATCCGCGCTGCGACATCATGAGGTCACCTTGCGCAAACTGCCGGTTTCACGCACCCGGATCGTCACTGGATCAATAGCGTCTTCCGGGTCAGCAGGCGAGAGCGTCACCTCGCATTGGCCAGCACCTTCACCGCAGTCGCTGACATTGGCATCGCCCAGGCTTTCAAACACCAGCGAGAACGCGGCTTCGGGTTGGGTAATATTGGCCGCTTGCCCCACGCGCATGATGGCAGGATCGCCTTCGCTTACCGGGCTTTCCGCCCAGTAACACCAGGTCGCGTATGCGTAGCGCGGGCCATCATCGCCACTATCATCGACTTGCTCATCGTCGCGGCACTCATCGGGGCGGCGAGTCGAGGTTAGCGTATTGGGCGGCGAGAAGTTGACGGTGATCGACTGGCGCTGTTTGATCGCTTCGCTGCGGGCAAAGGTCAGCACCGATTGAAGCTGATTAACGTCACCCGCGAGCTGTTGGCGAGCCAGAAAGGTAGAAAAGGCCGGCGCGGCGACCAGCATCAGCAACGCCGCGATAACCAGTACCAGCATGAGTTCGATAAGCGTAAAACCGCGCTGATGCATAGGCTTACCAACACGCCTCTGGCGCTTGCCTTCCACGCGCATCGAGCGTGAGCGCACCGTCGCAGCCATCGTCACGGTCGGTTTCGGCGGTCAGCGTGTAACCACCGTTGTCATCACCAGTCGATACATCAATGGCGTAATGCCCCTCTGGTGAAGTGGTCGGCACGTCATCGCAATCGGCGTAGGTGTAGGATTGGGTGTTGCAGCGTTCAAGCGCCGATGCCGCCTGCATCAACGCGGCGTGGGCATCGGTACGCAGCGATTTCTGGGCGTAGCGGGTATAGCTGGGGTAGGCAATGGACGCCACGATACCGACGATCACCAGCACGATCATCAGTTCGATCAGCGTAAAGCCGCGCTGCCTGGTGGGGGCTGCATGGTCAGTCGAGGGCTGAGAAACATAGGGCACGCGGCTTTGCTCCTGTATTAGTTTGCTCATACCAAATCAGTATGTCGCAAACCTCTACACATTGCATCAGCCGCTGGCAATCACCCGCTCACGCAACTCACGCGGCATGGAGAACGTAATCGTCTCCTCGCGGCCGAGCAGTTCCTGGGGGGCGGTCGCGCCCATGCTTTGCAGGCGCTCGATGACGCCTTTGACAAGCACTTCCGGAGCGCTGGCACCGGCGGTGACACCCACGCGGCTGACGCCGTTCAGCCACTCGGGGACGATCTGCTCGGCGTTATCGATCAGATACGCGGGCGTACCCATGCGCTCTGAAAGCTCGCGCAGGCGGTTCGAGTTGGAGCTGTTGGGGCTGCCCACTACCAGCAACAGATCGCTCTCGGCGGCGAGTTCGCGCACCGCATCCTGGCGATTTTGCGTGGCGTAACAGATGTCATCCTTACGCGGCCCCTGAATCTCGGGAAATTTATCGCGCAGCGCGTCAATCACCTTGGCCGTATCGTCCATCGACAGCGTTGTCTGGGTGACAAAGGCCAGTTGGGAAGGGTCCTTCACATCCAGATTGGCGGCGTCGTGCTCGTCTTCGACCAAATAGATGCGCCCGCCGTGGGAGGTGTCGTAACGGCCCATGGTGCCTTCGACTTCCGGGTGGCCCTGGTGGCCGATCAGAATGCACTCCTGACCGCGCTTGGCGTAGCGCAGCACTTCGATATGCACCTTGGTAACCAACGGACAGGTGGCATCGAACACTTTCAGGCCGCGCTGCTCGGCTTCCTGCTGCACCGCGCGGGACACGCCGTGGGCGGAGAAAATCACGATCACGTCGTCGGGCACTTCGTGCAGCTCTTCGACGAACACCGCGCCGCGCTCGCGCAGGGTCTCCACCACAAAGCGGTTATGCACCACTTCGTGACGGACGTAGATCGGCGGCCCAAACACATCCAGCGCCCGGTTGACGATATCGATGGCACGGTCGACCCCCGCGCAGAAGCCGCGCGGGTTGGCCAGCTTGATCTCGATGGGGTGTGTTTGCTGCTCTGGTTGCATAAGTCGCGCCTTGGTGCAGAGCACCGTTGGATGAATTCAGCCGCCGAAAAGTAAATCGTTACCGGGTACGTTGGGACCAGTTTAGTGCGTGGTGACCGGTTTGACGTCAAGCACTTCCACCTCAAACGTCAGAGTACGCCCCGCCAGCGGATGATTGAAGTCGACCTCGATCCGGTCACCTTCAATCGTTTTGACCACGCCAGGCAATTCCGTTCCCGCTTTGTCGGCAAACGACATCACCATACCGATTTCGGGCGTTTCGTCACCGAAGTCGTCGCGCTTCAACGTCTGGATATTCTGCGGATTATGCTGCCCAAAGGCGTGCTCGGGGGTAATCTCAAAGCTGCCTTGCTGGCCCATTTTCAGCCCCTTGATCGGGTGCTCGAAGCCCGGCGGCAGGTTGCCGTCGCCGTATTGGAAAGTGGCCGGCGTTTTTTCCTTGGTGGAGTCCACCACCGTGCCGTCTTCCAGCTTGAGCGTGAAGTGCAGAGTCACTTCCATGCCGTCGTCGATCAGATAATCGCTCATTGCGTTACTCACTGTTGGAGGGAGACGAGGAGCGCTGGGCTTTCTTGCGTCGCCGCTCGCCCATCACCGACTCCCAGATTAGCGCGGCCGCCCCCAGGGTAATGCCTATGTCCGCCACGTTAAATGCCGGGTAGTACCAGCCCGCCGCGTGAAAGGACAGAAAATCGACCACATAGCCGTGTACAAGGCGGTCGTAGAGGTTACCCAGGGCGCCGCCGATGATAAGCGGCAGCGCCACGGCCAGCAGTTTTTCATCGGCCTTGATACGCGATAGCCAGATGCTCAGGCCGATACTTGCGCCAATCGCGACAATCGCAAAGAACCAGCGCTGCCAACCGGGATGGTCAGCCAAAAAACTGAATGCCGCCCCGGGGTTGTGTAACAGCGTTAAGTTGAAAAACGGCAGCACTTCTACCGGCTGGGCGTAGTTCAACATACTGCTAGCCAGGTATTTGGTGGCCAGGTCCAGCACGATCACCGCCGCCGCCAGCCACAGCCAGCGCAGCGGCCGGTGCATCGGCGGCCGCGAGTGTTGATCGTTTTCGGTAGCAGCAGGGTTAGGCATAGTGACGCGTCTCACCGGGGCCGTCGGGTAGGTTGCTCACGCAGCGTCCGCACAGATCGTCGTGGCCTGCGTGCTGGCCAACGTCCGGGCGGTGATGCCAGCAGCGTTCGCACTTCTGATACTCGCTGGCAAATACGGCTACTTTCAGGCCGTCGAGTTCAGTGCTTTCGGCATTGGCGGCGTCCGCCAGCGGCTTGAGGTGCACCTCGCTGGTCAGCATCACAAAGCGTAGCTCGTCGCCAAGCTTTTCAAGCATGGTTCGCAATGCGTCGTTGACGTACAGCGTGACTTCCGCCGCCAGGCTGCCCTTGATCACCTTGGCGTTGCGCGCGTCTTCCAGGCACTTGTTGACCGCGTGCTTGACCTCCAGCACCTGCTCCCAGAAGTCACGGCCCATGCTGGCTTCGCCGTCCAGCGTCTCGAGCCCGGTGTAGTAGGTTTCAAGCAGAATGCTGTCGCCGCGTTCACCGGGGATGTGCTCGTAGATCTCCTCGGCGGTGAACGAAAGGATTGGCGCGACCCAGCGGGAGAGCGCTTCCACCACGTGGTACAGCGCAGTTTGCGCGCTACGCCGGGCTAGCGAATCCGCTTGGGTGGTGTACTGGCGATCCTTGATCACATCCAGGTAGAAGCCACCCAGCTCACGGGCACAGAAGCCGTGCACCTGCTGGTAGACATCCAGGAAACGGTATTCTTCATAGGCTGTTTCAATGCGCCCTTGCAGCTGTGCGGCGCGGTCGACCACCCACTGATCCAGCGCCAGCATGTCACCAAACGCTACCTGGTCGTTCTCGGGGTCGAAGCCGTTGAGGTTGGAGAGCAGGAAGCGCGCGGTGTTGCGAATACGCCGATAGACATCCGCAGTACGCTTGAGGATCTCGTCCGAGACCGCCATTTCCCCGGAGTAATCGGTCGAGGCGACCCACAGGCGCAGAATATCGGCACCCAGTTTGTCCATCACCGTTTGCGGTACCACCACGTTGCCGATCGACTTGGACATCTTGCGGCCCTGGGCGTCCACGGTGAAGCCGTGGGTCAGCAATTGGCGATACGGCGCGTGGCCGTCGATGGCCGAGCCGGTCAGCAGCGACGAGTGGAACCAGCCACGGTGCTGGTCGGAGCCTTCCAGATACAGATCCGCCCGCGGGCCGCTTTCGTGGCCGTGGGGATGCGAGCCGCGCAGCACGTGGCGGTGGGTGGTGCCGGAGTCGAACCACACGTCCAGGGTATCGGTGACCTTGTCATAATCCGCCGCTTCCGCGCCCAGCAACTCCGCCGGGTCGAGCTTGAACCAGGCGTCAATGCCTTCCTTCTCGACGCGCTTGGCAGCCTCTTCCATCAGCGCCACCGTGTTGGGGTGCAGCTCGCCGGTCTGCTTGTGCAGGAAGAACGGGATCGGCACGCCCCAGTTACGCTGGCGGGAAATACACCAGTCCGGGCGGTTGGCGATCATACTGTGCAGACGCGCCTGCCCCCAGGCGGGGGTGAACTGGGTAGCCTCGATGCCTTCGAGCGCGCGCTCGCGCAGGGTCTTGCCGTCCTTGCCCTGCACGTCCATGCCCACGAACCACTGGGCGGTGGCGCGGTAAATCACCGGCGTTTTATGCCGCCAGCAGTGCATGTAACTGTGCGTGATCGGCGTGTGAGCCATCAGCGCACCTACCTCGCGTAGCTTGTCGACGATCTGCGGGTTGGCCTTCCAGATCATCTGCCCGCCGAAGAACGGCAGGTCGTCGGCGTACACACCGTTGCCCTGGACGGGGTTGAGCATGTCGTCGAAGCTCATGTCGTGCTCACGGCAGGTCACGAAGTCATCCATACCGTAGGACGGCGCCGAGTGCACAATGCCGGTGCTGCCCACCTCGGATTCGACGTAGTCGGCCAGGTACACCGGCGACAGACGGTCGTAGAACGGATGACGGAAGTTGATCAGGTCCAGCGCCTCGCCCTTCGCGGTGGCGATTACCTCGCCGGTGAGCTCATAGCGTTCCAGGCAGCTTTCGACCAGTTCTTCGGCCACCAGCAGCAGCCGCTCGCCGGTATCGACCAGCGCGTAGGTGAACTCGGGATGAACGTTGAGCGCCTGGTTGGCGGGAATGGTCCAGGGCGTGGTGGTCCAGATCACCACCGCAGCGGGCTTGGGCAGTTCGCTCAGGCCGAAGGCGGCGGCGAGCTTTGCAGAGTCTTCCACCGGGAAGGCGACGTCGATGGCGTCGGACTTCTTGTCGGCGTACTCGACCTCGGCTTCGGCCAGCGCCGAGCCACAGTCGAAACACCAGTTCACCGGTTTCAGGCCCTTGAACACGTAGCCCGCATCGACCATCTCAGCCAGCGCACGAATCTCGCCCGCCTCATTGGCGAAATCCATCGAGCGATAGGGGTGCTCCCAGTCGCCAATCACGCCCAACCGTACAAAATCGGCCAGTTGGGTTTCAATCTGCGCGGCGGCGTACCTGCGGCAAATTGTTCTAACCTGATCAGGTAAAAGGTTTTTGCCAGTAAGCTTTTGCAGTTTTCCTTCAGTATCCCGAACATCATGTTCCGTGGTTTCCATCTTGTGCTCGATGGGCAGGCCGTGGCAGTCCCAACCCGGTACGTAGGGCGCGTCGAAGCCTGCCAGGTTCTTGGACTTGACGATAATGTCTTTGAGAATCTTGTTGACGGCGTGACCGATATGAATGCTGCCGTTGGCGTAGGGAGGGCCATCGTGCAGCACGAACAGCGGCGCCCCCGCGCGCGCGTCGCGCAGGCGCTGGTAAAGGTTCATATCCTGCCAGGTCGACACCCGCCCCGGCTCCTGCTTGGGCAGCATGCCGCGCATGGGAAAGTCGGTTTCTGGCAAATTGAGCGTGTGCTTGTAATCCATAGTCCGGTCAGCCGTCGTTATCATCGGCGGAATGGCCCGCCAAGGAAGAATCAGAAGAAGCGGTCTCTCGCCCGAGCGGGGCCGAGGCCAGCGGAAATGCTGCGTTTTTGCCAGCGGCGGCGGTCGCAAAATAGCGCCGCGCCTGACGCTGATCGCGCGCTATCTGCGCTTTCAGTGCCTCGATATCGTCAAACTTGACCTCGCCCCGCAGCCGCGCACAGGGCACCACCGTCATACGCTGGCCATAAAGGTCACCTGAAAAATCAAACAGGTGCACCTCCAGGGTCGGCCGCGTGGCGCCTACCGTGGGCCGAAAGCCGACGTTGGCCACGCCCAGGTGGCGCTCGCCGTTCTCCAGCTCGACCACCGCCGCGTAGACCCCGCGCAGCGTAAGCGGCTGGGGCAGCATGGGCAGGTTGGCGGTAGGTACACCGATGGTGCGGCCCAACTGCTGGTCGCGCACCACCCGGCCATCCACCGAATAAAGCCGCCCCAGTAACCGCGCGGCGGCGGAAAAGTTGCCGCAGGCCAGCAAGGTGCGCACCCGCGAGCTGGAAACCCGCTCGTCGTCCACCGTGAAGGTGCGCGTGTGCTCCACGTCAAAGCCCTGCTCGCGGCCCACCGCTTCCAGCAGGGTAAAATCGCCGCGCCGGTCGCAGCCAAAGCGGAAGTCATCACCCACCACCAGATGCTTGACCCCCAGCCCGTCGATCAACACCTGGTCGATAAACTCACGGCCGGTCAGGCTGCGCAGCGCATCGTTGAACGGCAGGCACAGCACCTGCTCGGCGCCGTGCTGGCCGAGCAGGCGCACTTTTTCGCGTAGCCGGGTAAGTCGCGGCGGCGCCTGGTCGCCGGCGAAAAACTCACGCGGCTGGGGTTCAAACACCACCACGGTGACCGGCCCGCCAACGCGTGCGGCGTGCTCACGGCACTGCTGCAGAATCGCCTGATGACCGCGGTGCACGCCATCAAAATTACCGATGGTTGCGACGCCGCCCCGCGAAGACGCGGTTAAATTGTGCAAACCTCGAATGACCCGCATGGCACCTCAGCCGTTTAACCCGCTCGCCGCTCAACACGCGGTCAGCAAAGCCATTGATTATAACGAACCTGACCGCCGCAGTGCAGCGTTAGGCGCGCATTTTCAAATGCCGCACCCGCAACCCGAACACACCCAGCCAGGCAAAATACAGCCCGGCACCCAGCGCTACCAGGCCCGACACCCACGCGACCCGCTGCCACAGGCCCATGGCCAGCCACTGGGTCCATTCGGGCGCGATGACGTAAAGCGCAACACTCATCAGCGCGCTGCCACCCAGTAGCTGCACCGCAAAGCGGCCCCAGCCAGGTTGAAACACCAGTACGCCTTCCTTACGCAGCAAGTAACCCATCAGGCCCGCGTTCAAAAACGCCGACAGCGCCGTGGCCAACGCAAGCCCAGCGTGGGCAAGCGGCCAAATCAGGATCAGGTTGAACACCATATTGGCGACCATGGCAAAAATCCCCACCTTGACCGGCGTCTTGGTGTTCTGGCGGGCGAAAAAGCCCGGCGCGAGCACCTTAATCAGCATAAAGGCGATCAACCCCACCGCGTAAGCGCGCAAGCTCATCGCCGCCATCTGGATATCGGTATCGGTCATCGCGCCATAGTGGAACAGCGTGATCAACAGCGGCTCGGCCAGCACCACCAGCGCCAGGGCGGCAGGCAGGCCAAGCAGCAGCACCATGCGAATCGCCCAGTCGAGCATGACCGCAAAGTGCGCGCTGGACTGGTCGGCGTGACGCTTGGAAAGCGCCGGCAGGATCACCGTGCCGATCGCCACGCCAAACACCCCCAGCGGCAGCTCGACCAGCCTGTCCGAGTAATACAGCCACGACACGCTACCCGCCGCCAGCAGCGACGCCAGTACGGTATCCAGCAGCAGGTTAATCTGCGATACCGAGACGCCAAACAGCGCCGGGCCCATCAGCCTGAGAATCCGCCGCACGCCCTCGTGGGCCAGGTTGGGCCAAGGCGTAGGCATCAGGCCCAGGCGCAGCAAGAACGGCACTTGAAACACCAACTGCGCCACCCCCGCAATCAACACTCCCCAGGCCAGCGCCATGGCGGGCTCTTCCATCAGCGGGGTGAGCAACAAGGCAGCGCCGATCAGCGACAGGTTGAGGAGCACCGGCGTGAATGCCGGGACCGCAAAGCGGTTCCAGGTATTCAGCACGCTGCCAGCAAAGGCGGTAAGCGAAATCAACAGTAAATACGGGAAGGTCAACCGCAGCATGTCGGCGGTCATCGCCAGCTTTTCCGGGTCGCGACCAAACCCCGGCGCAAACAGCCAGATCAGCCAGGGCGCACCGAGCATGGCAAGGGCGGTAATCAACGCCAGAATGGCGGTTAAGCTACCCGCCACGGCGTTGAGCAACTCGCGGATTTCCTGCCGGTTGCGCTGGGTCGAATACTCGGAGAGCACCGGCACGAAGGCTTGGTTGAACGCGCCTTCGGCGAATAGCCGACGCAGAAAGTTGGGGATCTTAAAGGCCACAAAAAACGCATCGGCCCCGTCCCCTGCGCCCAATAGCGCCGCCACCACCACATCGCGCGCAAGCCCCATCACCCGCGAGAGCATGGTCATGGCGCTGACGATCAGCCCCGAGCGCATCAAGCCACTACGCGGGATCAGCTCGCGGTCTTCTGGCTGCGAATTCGTGGTCATCGCCTTATGTCATCCTTGCCCAATCACCCATCGACACCCCTCTCGACTCGAACCACAGACACAAAAAAACCGGCCGTAGCCGGTTTTTTTAAGGCGCCTGCCGGCTTACGCCGCCAGTGCTTTAATGCGCTTGTTCAAGCGGCTTTTCAGGCGCGCGGCTTTCTTCTTGGAAAGCACGTCCTTATCAGCGATGCGGTCGATGACCGGCTGTGCTGTCTTGAACTCTTGCATCGCCTGGCCATGGTCGCCGGTGTTGATCGCTTTGATCACACGCTTGATGTAGGTGCGGACCATGCTGCGTTGGCTAGCTTTCAGGACGCGACGGTTCTCGGCCTGACGGGCGCGCTTGCGAGCTTGCTTGCTGTTCGCCACTGGTATCTCCTTGGAGAATAAAGGTTGCCGCAATGGGCAACGGATTCACTGTGTGTTCGTCGCAAGCCGACACGGCCAATGCGACGCTTCCGTAACAACCAATTGTTTTGGTGACTAATTTTGTGCAATAAGCCGACCAAAATAGTGTAGCGAGCAGTTAAATTCAGCTGCCCGCTCACGGGTCTTGTCTGAGAGGATGGCATAGTCTATCACGCAGAATGCGGGCTTGCTAGCGGAAGTCCTTACACAAAAGGACGCCGGTCAGCTTACGGCACTGTCTGCCCCATGGGCGCCAAAATCTTGCGCAAAAAGTGGCGCGTGCGCTCATCCTTGGGTGCCGTGAACAGTTCCTCGGGCGGGCCCTGCTCGACGATGCCGCCTTCGTCCATGAAGACAACCCGGTCTGCTACTTCCCGGGCGAACTGCATTTCATGGGTGACCACGATCATCGTCTGGCGCTCAACCGCCAGCTGCTTCATCAGGCTCAGCACCTCCTCGACCCACTGAGGGTCAAGCGACGACGTAGGCTCATCAAACAAAATTACGTCAGCGTTGGCGGCCATGGCGCGACCAATGCCCACGCGCTGCTGCTGACCGCCCGAGAGCGATGCTGGGTAAGCGTCCGCCTTATCGGCCAGGCCGATGCGCGCCAGAATCTCTCTGGCCCGCGCATGGGCCTTGGCTTTCGGTAGTTTGTCCACCACGATCATCCCTTCGCTGATATTGTCCAGCGCGGTTTTATTGGCGAACAGGCCATAATTCTGAAACACAAAGGCCGTGCGCCGCCGCAGCGCCAAGATATCGGCCCGGCTGGCACGCTGGGTGTCGATCTTCAAATCGCCCACCTGCAAATGCCCGGCATCCGGCTTTTCGAGGAAGTTGATACAGCGCAGTAGCGTCGACTTACCCGTCCCAGAAGGCCCGATAATCACGATGATCTCGCCCCGCTCGAGGCTCAAATCAATGTTGTTGAACACCGTGTGGGCGCCAAAACGCTTGGTAATGCCTTGCAGCGAGATCATCGTTGATAAGCCCTATTAAGATACGTTTCCAAACGACGCTGTCCCCAGGAAAGCATTTCCACGATGACCCAGTAGATGATCGCCACCAGCAGGAAGGCTTCTAAATAGAGAAAGCTGCCCGCCGCTTCCTTTTGCGTCGCGCCCATCAATTCGGTGACGCCCAGCGTAAAGGCCAGCGAGGTCGCCTTGATCATATCGATGAAGTAATTCATCAGCGTCGGCGTCGCCACGCGGGTGGCCTGGGGCAGGATGATCCGGCGCATCAGCTGCGACTGGGTCATACCGATGGAAAGCGCGGCTTCGGTCTGGCTGCGGTCGATCCCAACAATGGCCGCTCTAATCGACTCCGCCATATAGGCAGAAAAATGCAGCGTCAGCCCCAGCACGGCGGCGGTAACACCGGTGATCGAGATCAACGAATCAATCAACTGCGGCAAGCCATAGTAGAAAAGGAACAGCTGAACCAGCAGCGGCGTGCCGCGGAAAAACGAGATAAACAGCAGCGCGAGCCCGTTTAAACCCGGCACCCGTGACACGCGAACCACCGCCAGCAGGCACGCCAACACCAGCGCAAACAGCATGGCAATGGTCGCCATTTGGAGTGTGAGCGGCAAATAACGCAGCAGAACCGGCAGCAGCCCCCACATATATTCAAGGTTGAGCATAGCAGCATCGCTTATAAGCAAACGGCCGTGGCAATGCCACGGCCGCAATTAACAGATAGAGCCGCGATTATAGCTGAGTGATATCGGTATCAAACCACTTTTCGGATATCTCACGCAGCTCGCCGCTCTCGCGCAGCTCATCCAGGGCGTCGCCTACCCGGTCGCGCTGCGCACGCCCCGCCTCGTCATCACGAAACGGCATTGCGTTTTCAATGGTCGAGAACGGCTGACCCGCCAACTCAAGCGGCAGGCCTTTTTCTTTGATTACCTGAGTGGCACTCACACGATCCATCACGAACGCGTCTACCCGCCCCAAGGCCACATCCTGCTCGATGTTGGACTCGTAGGTGCGGATGTCGATTTCATCGGCATTAGGCTGCTCACGCAGCAACTGTTCGTAGTTAGACCCCAGGTTCACCGCGACGCTTTTGCCTGATAAATCTTCGACACCCTCGATAGAGTCATTGCCCTCTCGTACCACGACCTGCGCACCGTCATAGACGTAGGGTTCCGTGAAAGCGTACTTGGCTTCGCGCTCCGGCGTCATGGTGATCTGGTTGGCAATGGTGTCGATACGCCCTGACTCGAGCATGCCGGCCAGGCCCGAAAAGCTCGCGGTGACGAACTCGATCTCATCACCGGTAATCTCCCCCACGGCGTTCATGACATCCACCTCAAAGCCCTTCAGCTCGTCCTGCTCGACAAAGGTGAACGGAAAGTAGCCGCCGGACATGCCGACACGAAGCGTCTCGGCGTGGGCAGCGGCGGCAAATACGCCACTGGCAGCACTCAAGGCAAGCGCGCCCAGGGTCAATGTGAGTTTGCGTGTTAGGAGCATGAGTCTGTTACCTCGCTAGTCGACATACCGACGATTCGGATAGCCGCACGAAACGTCATGTGGTTGATGGTCGATATTTTACCCTCACGACAAAAGCTAATAAAAGAATAGTTAAAATACTTTTTATTCTTTTAATGAATATGGAGCCAGCCTCGTGAGCTGTTTGTGACGAGTAGCGTTGAACGCTTTAGACGTGGCGACGCCGGCCTTCATGCCATACCACATCCCTGCCCAGCAACATGGAGGTTAGTGCGCAGAGCCCCATTACTCGTATTTCCAGTTCGCCATCACAATTGCTCATCGCTGATTGTGGCGCCTAAAACATGCTCATATCAGGCATTTTCATCAAGAAAAACTCAGGCACAATATGCTCAAGATCACGACACCATTCTAAGGCATCAAGATGAAGCTACTCATCACTGGAGGCGCAGGGTTTATCGGCAGTGCTGTCATACGCTTTTTGATGGCCAACACTGACTGGCACATTCTCAATGTTGACAAGCTCACCTATGCCGCGAACCTTAACGCTCTAGAAGGGGTGGCGAGTAACGACCGTTACCGACTTGCACGCACCGACATTAACAACCAAGCGGCTATCGAGCAGTTGTTTCAACAGCACCAACCCGATGCCGTCATGCATCTGGCTGCAGAGAGCCATGTCGACAGATCGATCAGTGGCCCGGCAGCCTTCATCGAAACCAATATCGTGGGCACCTACACGCTGTTAGAAGCCGCCCGGCGATACTGGCAGGCGTTAGACGAACAGAAACGGGAACGCTTTCGGTTTCATCATATTTCGACCGACGAAGTATTTGGCGATTTGGCAACACCCGATGCACCGGCATTCTCCGAAGCCACCCCCTACGCGCCAAGCTCACCCTACTCAGCCAGCAAAGCTAGCGCTGATCATTTGGTTCGAGCTTGGTATCGCACTTATGGTTTGCCCGTGGTTATCACCAATTGCTCCAACAACTACGGCCCCTGGCAGCACCCGGAGAAACTCATTCCACTGACGATTGCCAATGCCCTTGCCGGCAAACCGCTACCAGTGTATGGCAATGGAGAGCAGGTGCGTGACTGGTTATATGTCGAAGATCATGCCTGTGCACTGCATCGAGTACTCACACAGGGACGGATTGGCGAGACCTATAATATTGGCGGCGAAAGCGAACAAAGAAATATCGATGTCGTGAGAACCATCTGTCATTTTCTGGACGACACCGTCCCACAGCCAAACCGATCATATATTCATCAGATACGGTTCGTGGAAGACCGCCCAGGCCACGATAAACGCTACGCGGTCAATGCCAGCAAAATAAGGGATAAGTTAGGTTGGCAGCCGGTAGAAAGCTTTAATAGCGGGCTAAAGAAGACGTTAGAGTGGTCGCTTGAAGCATACCATAAAGAAACTGCGGAACTAGCCGATAAAAATAAGATTAAGTACCATCAGGAGCAATCATGAAAGGCATTGTTTTGGCAGGAGGTAGTGGCTCCAGACTTTATCCCATCACTATGGGTGTCTCAAAGCAATTGCTGCCCATTTACGATAAGCCGATGATCTACTATCCGCTTTCAGTGCTAATGCTAGCAGGCATACAAGATATCTTGATAATTACCACACCAGATGATCAAGCAAGCTTTCAGCGACTACTAGGCGATGGCAGTCGCTTTGGTATTAACCTAAATTATGCAGTACAGCCGCACCCAGAAGGTTTAGCGCAGGCATTTATCATCGGAGAAGAATTTATCGGTGACGATAGTGTTTGCCTTGTACTCGGCGACAACATTTTCTACGGCCAAGGTTTTACTCCCAAACTTCACCAAGCAGCTGCTCGACATAGCGGTGCAACTGTGTTTGGCTACCAGGTAAAAGATCCTGAACGATTCGGCGTTGTGGCATTTGATTCAGAACGGCGCGCTGTAAGCATTGAAGAAAAGCCCATAAAACCGCTCTCAAATTTTGCTATTACTGGCCTCTATTTTTACGATAATGATGTCATTGAGATTGCCAAGCAAGTGCAGCCTTCATCACGCGGTGAGCTTGAAATCACCTGTATCAATCAAGCCTATCTGGAACGAGGTGACTTACACGTGGAACTGCTAGGGCGCGGCTTTGCCTGGCTGGACACCGGCACCAATGAAAGCTTATTGGAGGCCGCACAATTCGTTGAAACTATAGAGAAGCGTCAAGGTTATAAAATCGCATGTTTGGAAGAAATTGCCTTTAACCAGGACTGGTTAAGCAAGGAGGCGTTGATCACTATAAGCAAACCATTGGAAAAAAGCGGCTATGGGGCTTATTTAAGACAATTAGTGAGTGAAACATGATCGATAAGCCCATTTATGTTACAGAGCCATGTCTACCACCGCTGGAAGAATTCATTCCCTATTTAGAGAAAATATGGGAAAGCAAGCGGCTCACTAATAATGGACCAATGCACCAGCAGCTTGAGGATGCTCTTTGTGAATACCTAGGCGTGCCTGAAATTGCACTTTTCAACAATGGCACTATCGCTCTATTAACTGCCTTACAGGCACTAAGAATCACTGGCGAAGTGATTACCACACCATTCTCATTCGTAGCGACAGCACATGCTTTAACCTGGAACGGGATCACACCTGTTTTCGTAGACATTGATCCTAATACCTTTAATCTTGACCCTACTAAAATTGAAGCCGCTATTACACCGCAAACCACAGCCATTATGCCGGTTCATTGCTACGGCTACCCATGCGATGTAAAAGCTATTCAAGAAATTGCCGATAAATATAATCTAAAAGTCATTTATGATGCCGCACATGCTTTTGGTGTGAAAGATGAAGGTGGCAGTATTCTTAGGCATGGTGACTTAAGTGCAATAAGTTTCCATGCCACTAAAGTCTTTAATACTTTTGAAGGTGGTGCAATTATTTGTCCAGACAAAAAAACGAAACAGCATATCAACAACCTAAAAAACTTCGGAATCGTTGATGAAGTTACTATTGTAGCGCCTGGAATTAATGGAAAGATGAGTGAGGTAAATGCAGCGTTTGGACTACTTCAACTGCAGTATATTGACAAATCACTCGAAAATCGAAAATCAGTAGATAATTATTATCGAGATACTTTGAAAACAACACCGGGAATTAGCTTATTAAACCCTTCAAGCTTAGAGAAGCATAATTTTTCTTACTTTCCCGTCTTGATTGAAAAGGATTATCCACTAAGCAGAGATCAGCTTTACTCTTTATTGACAGAAAATAACATACATGCGCGAAGATATTTCTATCCTCTAATAAGCCACACAACCCAATACTACAGCACAACTAAAAAGAACAACTTAAAATTTGCAAAATTAATTTCTAGCAAAGTTATATGTCTGCCTATCTTTCCAGGAATAGAGAGTGACTCTCTATCAAAGATAGTTTCTGTCATCCGAGATCCATTAATAAAATGATATCAAAATGAAAAAGATTGTTATTGGCATTTGCTCAATTGGAAGTGGTGTGGGACAGTCTATTGTAGACTCATGCCAATTCTTTAGAGATAAAATTACTTTAATTGGCCTTGGCAATAATCCTCTGGCATATGGGGCATTTGAATGTGATGATTACACTTTAATATCCAGTTACTATGATAGGAATTACATATCCGAACTTAAGAGCGCTGTTGAAAATTTTAACATTAATATTCTTATACCAGGTCACGACGATGAAGCCCTACTCCTAGCTAAAAATTATGAAACACTGTCAAATTTAGGCATTAAAATACTTTCTTCGCCTTATGAGCTAGTGTTGATGTGTCGCAACAAAGCGACTTACACCGAGAGTTTTTATGAAGCTGCCAACTTTTTTGTTAAAACATATCAGGCTAAAGAAATAAAAGATACCCTTTTGCCATTAATAGCAAAACCTGAGCAAGGATTTGCATCTAAAGGCGTTGCAATAATCACCACTAAAAAAGAGCTTAAAAAAACGGCACTTCAACCAGGCTATATTTATCAAGAAATTGCAATCCCTCAAAAGCATGATCCAAGTTATAATGCTTTTATTGAACATCTAAAAAAAGGAAATAACCTACAAGCATCTGAAATATCTCTGCAGCTAATTTTTGATAAAAGCTCTGATCTTGTCGAACAGTGCGCAACATACAACACACTGAAAGACGGTATTCCTATTGAGATACAGCCTTACCCAATTCAAGAACTATCTGAGTTTATAGATAAAATCTCTTTATCACTAAAAAGATTAAAAGCATTTGGTCCAATTAACATTCAAGGAAGAATGACCATCCAAGGCTTTAAAGCTTTCGAGATAAACCCAAGATTCACTGGAATTACTGGATTAAGAGCAAAGCTAGGCTTTAATGAAGTTGAATTTTGCATTTTCACCTTACTACATAACGAGCGCATTAAGCCATTAGTTCTCTCTGACAAATATATAGGAATTAGGCAAGTCGCTAATAAAAAAGTACAAAAAGCTAGAGTCAAACCTATACAAAAAGAGAATTTCTACAAGAAGAATATTCTACTTACTGGATCAAGAGGAATGATTGGAAGTCATCTTTTAGCTCAATTATCGAATCAAGGGCACAAGGTCTCTCTGCTTCATACACAAAATAAATTCACTAAAGATGATAAAGACGCGTACACAATAAAAGACTTAAGGTTAAGAAAAATAAATTTTTCAAACTTTGATACTATAATTCACCTAGGTTTTGCTAGACCAAACAGCACCGAAAACGATATACATGACTCTATAGCTAATAGCTTTGAGTTAGCAACCCAGGCTGTTCAGGGTTCGGTTGATCATTTTATTTTTGCATCATCTCAAAGTGTATATGGATTTTCAGAAGATGAAATATTCACTGAAGAGAGTGAGACCAATCCTCAAAATAGCTATGCACGAGCCAAGATTACTGTTGAAGACCATATAAGAAGCATAACTCAAATATCAAACGATACTAATTTCACTATTCTTAGGCTCGCTTCTGTAATTGCGCCTTTCGATGAGAACTTTACACATGAAGCTTACTCATTAATGATATCAAAGTTATTAAAAGATGAGTCTATCACAATCAGCACGCCCAATCGCTTAATCAGTAAAATTGATTTTAATGATGCTCTAGATGCTATAGCTTATTTCACCAATATCGCTTCAAATAGTGTGTACGATGTAGTCAATATAGCATCAGCTAAAAACTTGACTCTATTAGAAACAATGAAAACTGTAGCAAAAGAATTAGAGAAGCCGGAAACAGCGATCTTCATAGACCCGATAAAAGATAAAAAAATCAACAATTTAGTGAGCTCAACAGAAAAAGCAAAACAGGAATATGGTTGGGAGTCGAAAATAGACATCAACAGAACAGCAAAATATTTCAAAAAACATTTTGGATGTTAAAACATGAATTATGTCTACTGCAGTGATTTAAAAAATCATCAGGTTCTGGGTACTTTTTTAGAGCTTCTCTACTATCTAAAAGTAACAAAGAACGAAGATCCAATACCTATGGTAATTGTCGGAACACGAGATGTCGACAAAATACCAGTATTAAAAAGAGTCCTGTCAAATAAACTCGGAATTGAAAAAGGCATTTACAAAGTAAATAATGAGGCAAACATCAATGACTCAATAGAAGAAAAATCAGAGTCACTTACACACAAGATAACTAACATAAAGGAACTTAAATCTGTAGAACACAATGATATTAACATTGGCACTGGCATAGCTTCAAGTTTAATATCAAAACATAGATGCACAGAGCCTAATTTAAAGGAAATTCACAAAGAGCTTAACACATACACCCAACAAAGCATTCTTTTTCTTGAAAGCTTTCAGAGGACTGCTTTAGATCACATTAATGTCAGCGACACCATATACATCTACAATGGTAGGCATTATAACACTTACCCGCAGTCTCTTCTCTGCGAGCAAATTGGGTGTAACATACTTTATTATGAGCGAATGAACAGCTGGAAAAACCTAAAAATACAAAAACCAAGAATCCATGACTTCCTTGCCACTTCTCATATTGTTAAAAGTTTTTGGGAAGACACACGCGATACTAGAAAGGAAAAGAAAGGCCAATCTTTCTTTGAGGAAAACAAAAGCAATAAATTTACCCACAATTTCTCAGAAAAACTAGGCATTGATAAAGATATCATATCTTTTTTTACATCTAGCGAGGATGAGTATGCTTCACTAGATTCAAGAATCTGTTTATCTGATATTTTCGAGAACCAACGAAAAGCCATTGAATGGTTAATCTCCTGGGCAGCATCGCAAAAAAAATACACATTAGTTATCAGGCTGCATCCGAACCAAAAATATATATGTACAAAAGACTATGAATATTGGCATAACCTTTCTGGTGAAAATCTCGTGGTGGTTCCAAGCTCTTCCAAGATAGACTCATATGATTTAATTAATCGTTCATCGAAAGTGGTTAGTTTTTTATCCACGGTAGGAATTGAGGCAACTCGCTCAAGCATTCCTAGCATAACTTTAGGAAACCCTATATATAAAGGAATCGATGCTGTTTACGAGCCAACAAATATTGAACAGCTAACATATCTTTTAGAAAATAACATAAAATCAAAAGCCAGAGAAAGCACAACACCTTTTGGCTATTACAACTTAAAGTTCGGGCCTAAATTATCTTTTTATGCCAAATTAGGAATAAATTCTTTTAATAATTATCCAGATGTCTTAAAGGTTTAAGCAACCTGTAAGTACTGCCATTTGAACAACTGGACTGAAAAAATATCGCCACAAAGTAAAGTTCACTTTTTAATTAATTTTTCTTTAACGGGACTGTGCTTTTCAATATCACAAATCACTTTCCTGCCTAATATAGTTCTTATCATTTTAGGGACCAAACCATATCCTGGCCTGACACTTCGAACAGCATTTTCAGTTATCAAATCACCAGCCTTAAGATCTTTAACAAAGTATAGTGATCGCCGAAATTGAACATTTCCCTGCTCACTGGATTTTCGACCGTAGTTTACCTCGCCTATGTAACGACGTCACCCCCTGATTGAGTAGCGCTACACTTTAGAGTCCGATCCTATGGG
>OFET01000350.1_pt1 | contig 36911 bp, 46 predicted proteins | sample 1521211 | NCBI WGS metagenome assembly OFET01 (sample SAMN03766358, study PRJEB24113) | microbial mat metagenome | isolation source: enrichment culture HLUCC-A from microbial mat sample contains cyanobacterium...
TTACGCAAGTTTGTACATCGCTATCCATCGACGCCTCCATCGTGATGGGCGTCATCTCCGACGGCGCGCCACCTCAAGAAACAAGGGCGATCGGCGGGCGCTTACCAAGAGTCGCATGATCCTGCATGCGGAGCGGGGTGCGAACATACACCAGATCGCCGCGTGGAGCGGGCATGAGACGCTCAAGGAAATCGAGCGATATACGAGAGCGGCCGAGAAGCGACGCCTCCTGAGCCCGGAGCCATCCGTGCTCGAAACGGGGCTGTTCCTCGAAGCTTGATCAGGGCGAACATGAACCAGGAGGGCCGCGAGATTCGCGGCCCTTTTCGCTTGCCATGCGTTGCAAAAGAGCAACATGCAAGCTGGATATCTCTGGAGGTCAATAGATGCGGGCAGCCTTTACCGGCCCGTGCGGCACGCAAAATTGTCTAAGACCCGATAGTCCTTAGACAACTCAGAGCAAAAAGGCCTGTGTTTCAAGGTGTTAAGCTTGGTAGTGGCGCGCTGGGGAGGATTCGAACCCCCGACCCCCTGATTCGTAGTCAGGTACTCTATCCAACTGAGCTACCAGCGCCCGAGGTGGGGGCGGTGTATCCACGGCAGCGGCGGGATGCAAGGCGAAATCAGGCCCTCAGCGGCCGACCTGGGGGAGACCCTCGCTGCTGCCGCCGCCCGGGCGCAGGATGACGGGCGCGGCACTCCCCTCCGGCGCGGGGGCGGCCTCGGGGCCCGGTGCGGATACGGCCGGGCGGGTGGTGTCCTGCGGGGCGAAGGAGCGGGCGAGCGCGCGCAGCGCGGCTTCCATGGCGGCAGGGTCGGAGACCTCTGGCGGGGCGATCTGGCGCATCGTGCCCCCCTCGCCGGCCTGCGGAACGGCGAGCGCGAGCGGCGACGGCCCCTCCCGCTCGCCGGCAAGGATCTCGCGCGCCGCGGCGACGAGGCTGCCGAACGGATCCGGGCCGGGGGCCTGGGGCGCCGCCGCCGGCATGTCGGACGGCTCGGAGCCGTGGGCGAGACCGGGCACGACACGATCGGCGAAGGGGAGATCCGCCGCGGCGCGCTTGAAGCCCGTCGTGAGTGTCTCGCCCACGTCGCCGCCCGTCATCGCCGTGCCGGTCACCGCGAGCCCGATCATGAAGACCCCCAGGTAGAACCGCCTGCGCATGCCGCGCCTCGCCAGTCTCGCCTCCGCCGAGGTCCACGCGTTGCACGGGATTGCGGCGATCTGGTGCCGCGCGCCAGTCGGAAAGACGGCGGGCCGACGCCCGGCAGGCGCCGACCGCCGCGCGCCCAGGCGGCGGGGTGCGGGGCGCTCAGGCGGCGGGGCGCTGGATCGCACCCTTCGGCAGGCGCAGGAGAAAGACGGTGCCCTCAGGCCCCGTCCGCTCGAGCTGCAGCGTGCCGCCGTGGCCCTTGACGAGGTCCTCGGATATGGCAAGGCCGAGGCCCGTGCCGCCCTTGCGGGTGCCGGCCGAGAAGGGGCGAAACAGGTGCTCCTGCGCCTTGGGGGGCAGGCCGGGGCCGGTATCGGAGACGCGGATCGTCCACCCCTCGCCGTCCTCGGCGACCGACACGCAGATCTCGCCCTCCTCGCCGGAGGCGACGATGGCCTGCCGCGCATTGCGCACGAGGTTGGCGAGCACGCGGTGAAGCTGCTCGGGGTCGGCACGCAGGGTCATGCCCGCCGGCACGTCCTCGCCGTAGCTGACCGGCGCGTCCTCGGAGGCGAGGCGCTCGCTCTCGATCACGTCGGCCACGAGCGGGGCGATCTGCACGAGGCCGAGGCGCGGCGGCGGCTCTTCGGCCTTGCCGAAGGCGAGGGTTCCTTCGCAAAGCGCCACGGCCCGGGTGATCGCGCCCACCAGCTTGGGGGCGGCGCGCTTGACCTTCGGATCCTCGCTCACCTCCATCCGGTCGGCGAAGAGCTGCGCCGTGGCGAGGATGTTGCGCAGGTCGTGGCTGATGCGCGCGACGGCGCCCCCGAGCTGGGCCAGCCGCTCCTTCTGGCGCAGCGCCCCGGTCAGCTGGGTCTGCAGGCTCTGAAGCGCGTCCTCGGCCTCGCGCAGCTCGGTCACGCCGGCCCGCGGCTCGATGATGCGGCGGGCGTCCTCCGGCGCCTCGGCGTAGCTCTGCATCGCGCCGACAACGCGCCGGATCGGGGTGACGAGAACGAAGCGCACGGCCAGGAACAGCAGGCCCGCCGTGACGATCGAGATCACCGCCGACAGGATCAGGATACGGAGGCCGTAGTCGATCATCTCGGTGCGCAGCCGGTCGGTCGTCAGCGTCACTTCGATCAGCAGGCCCGCCTCGCGCACCGGGTCGCCGATCACGCGGATCACCCGCGTCTCGGGATCCCACAGGCGCCGCAGCGCATCGGCGATCAGGGTCGCCGGTTCGGGGTCGCGCAGGTCGAACGTGGCGTGGATCGGGGCGGGCACGGGCGAGGACAGCACGAGCTGCCGCGCCTCGTCGCGCCGCAGCACCACGTTGAGCACGCCCGCGTTCTCCAGCAGCTCCGCCTCGAGGCCGGCGTCGATCATGTCTTCCGCCGCCAGCAGGGCAAGCGAGGCGATCTGCGCCCGCTCGAGCCGCGACAGCAGGTAATCCTCGCGGAAGCGCGCCACCGACGGCACGAAGATCAGCACCTCTGCGATCATCACGAAGATGACCGTCAGGATCAGGAACCGGCCCGAGAGGGAGTTCAGGAATCGGCGCATCGGCGTGGCGGGGCTCCGCTGAGGATAACCTCCAATTAGGGGAGAAATCGCTGCACGAAACCCACAACGCGCTCAACCGTCCGGTTCTCGAAGAGGCGCGGGGCGAAATAGGCACCCGCCGCGCGCTTGCTGGCCTCCATCCGAGTCGGGTAGGGGAGCACCGCGTTCGAGATCGCCGACATCTTCATCCGGTTTGCGATGGCGAGCGACCAGAGCGCGATCTGCTCGCCCGCCTGCGCGCCGACGATGGTGGCGCCGACCGGCCGGCCACCCACGACCATCACCTTGACGAAGCCCGCCGTGCACCCCTCGGCCACTGCGCGGTCGTTCTGCGCGAATTCGGCGCGCACCACCTCCAGGGCCTTCCCGTGGCGCTTGCGCGCCTCCGCCTCGGTCGGGCCGATCTGGGCGAGCTCGGGATCGGTGTAGGTCGCGCGGGGGATATGGGCGCTCTTCGCCTTCGCCGGCAGGCCGAAGAGCATTGCGCGCACGATTACCCCCGCATGATAGCCCGCAAGGTGGGTGAACTGCCCCTGCCCCGCAGCGTCGCCGATGGCGTAGACGCGCCGGTTCGACGTGCGCAGCCGGGCATCGACCGTCACGCCCGCCCTGTCGTGGCGCACGCGCGCCGCCTCCAGCCCGAGGCCGGCCAGATCGACCTTACGACCGACCGCGACCAGAAGGTGCGTGCCGGTCACCTCCCCGCCGCCCGCCTGCACCGTGATCGCGCCCTCCGCCCCCGAGACGCGCTCGACCGCGGCGCCCTCGCGGATGTCGACGCCCTCCGCACGGAGCGTCTCGAGCACCAGCGCGGCCGCCTCGGGGTCATCGCGCCCAAGCGCGCGGGCCCCTTCGATCACCGTGACCCTGCTGCCGAGGCGCACATGCGCCTGCGCCATCTCCATCCCGATGGGGCCACCGCCGACGACGATCAGATGCTCCGGCCGCTCGCGCAGGCCGAAGATCGTCTCGTTGGTGTGCACCGGCACCGTGTCGAGGCCCTCGATCGGCGGCACGAGGGGCCGCGAGCCCGTGGCGATCACGAAACGCCGCGCCCGGATCAGCGCGTCGCCAGCCCGCACCTCGCGCTCCGACACGAAGCGCCCCCAGGCACGGATCACGGTGACGCCGAAGCCCTCGAACCGCTCCTGGCTGTCGTGAGGCGCGATGGTCGCGATGGCGCGGGCGACATGGTCCTTGGCCTTGGCATAGTCGACCTGCGCAGGCACCGGCGCCACGCCGTAGGGTGCGCCCGTCTCCATCGCGTGGGCGTGGTGCGCGGCGGCGATCAGCGCCTTCGAGGGGACGCAGCCGTGATTGAGGCAGTCGCCCCCCATCTCGGCCCCCTCGATCAGCACCACACGGGCACCCATCTGCGCCGCGCCGGCCGCCACAGACAGGCCGCCCGAGCCCGCACCGAGGATGCAGATGTCGGTCTCGATGGTGCGGGCCGGCGGCGCCTCCTGCGCCCTGGTGTCGCTCTCGGCGGAGTCGAACATCACAGCCCTTTCCGGCCGCGCACGGCCTTGAGCACGAGCGGCAGCGCGGCGAGCGCCGCGAGCCCGAGGATCGGCAGCAGCACCTGCGGCTCGAAGATGATGCCGAGGTCGGGAGTCTCGCCCGCGGCAAAGACCTCGCCCAGCCCCGCGCCAACCGAGGTGTAGACCAGCGCGCCCGGAATGATCCCGAGAAACGTCGTCACCACGAAGCGGTAGAGCGGCACGCCAACGAACGAGGGCACGAGGTTGGCCAGGAAGAACGGCACCGCAGGCACGAGGCGGATGAGGAACAGCATCTCCCATTGGCTGGCGTCGATGCCGGCCTTCATGCGCTTCACCATTCCCTCCGAGGCGTCCATCCGCGCCGCGAGCCGCTCGCCCAGCCCCCAGCGGGCGGCGAGGAAGATGGCGGTGGCGCCGATCGTGGCGGCGGCGACGTTGAAAAGCGCGCCCGGGAACGTCGCGAACAGAAAGCCGCCCGTCAGCGTTGCGACCGTCGCGCCGGGCAGCGAGAAGGCCACGATGGCGACGTAGGCCGCGATGAACGCCGCGACGGTCGCCGGATAGTTCGCGTCGCGAAAGGCCAGCAGCGCCTCACGGTGCTCGGCCAGCGTCTCGAAGGTCAGCCGGTCGCCCAGAAGCACGGCGCCCGCCACCGCCACCGCGGCGATGACGGCGATGGGCACGAGGCGCAGGGCGCCGCCGCGCCTGGCCCGGCTGTCGTCGGCGGTGTCGTGCATGCGGTCGCTCCTCTCCCGGCGTCGTCGTCGGCTGCGCCCTACATGCGCCAGACGGCCGGCGGCGGGAACGACCCTCACGCCGCCTTGATGGCCTCCACCGCCTTCCGTGAGATCGGGCGCCCGATCGGCCCGTTCCTGTAACAAAACCCGCCCCGCGCGCCCCGCGATGTTTCAGCCGCCCGCCCGCGTTGACTTGCCCGCGCGAACCGCCTATGCGCGGGGCTTCGAAACGCCCGGGCGGGCCCTCGGCCGCCGCCCGCGACAGACGAGAGGCCCCCGGCGGGGCCCCTGCCGGAGACGAGCAAGATGAAGCGGACCTACCAGCCCTCCAACCTCGTGCGGAAGCGCCGCCACGGCTTCCGCGCGCGCATGGCCACCAAGGCCGGCCGCAAGATCCTCAATGCCCGCCGCGCCCGCGGCCGGAAGAAGCTGTCGGCCTGAGCCGTCGCGCGGCCCCGGTCGCATGCCCGCCGAGGTGCGCGGCACGACCGCTCCGACCTGCGTCTTTGCCATGCCGCCCGTGACAGGCCTGACGCGCCGCGCCGAGTTCCTCGCCGCAGCCCGTGCGCGCCGTGCCGGAACGCCCGGCTTCCTTCTCCAGGCCCGCCGCCGCGCCTCGGCCGAGGCCGCGCCGGAGGCCGTGAGGGTCGGCTTCACCTGCTCGCGCAAAGTCGGCAATGCCGTCGCCCGCAACCGCGCCAAGCGGCGCCTGCGCGCCATCGCGCGCGAGGTGCTGCCCGAGGCCGGCCGCCCAGGCTGGGATTACGTGCTGATCGGCCGCCCCGGCGCCACCGCCGAGCGCCCCTACCCCCTGCTGCTCGACGACCTGCGCGGCGCGCTCGCCCGCGTCCATGCGCCCGCGCGACGCGCAGACAAGGCAGAGCCGACGGCATGACCCCAGCCGCCTGGCTCCTCTCGCTGCCGGTGCGCGGGTATCGTCTGTTCCTCTCACCGTGGCTGGGCCATTCCTGCCGGTACCAGCCCACCTGCTCGGCCTACGCGCTCGACGCTCTGGAGCGGCACGGCGCCCTCAGGGGGGGCTGGCTGGCCGCCCGCCGCCTTGCCTCGTGCCACCCCTGGGGCGGATCGGGCTACGACCCCGTGCCCGGCGCCGACCCCTCCCACGACGCCGTGCACCGCGCCGCCGCCCCCCGCCGCGACTGAGCGCGTGGCCTGCCATCGAAGAACTGCGCTGCGCGGCCCCCACCCGGCACGCGCCAACTGCTTCTTTCTGTTCCAAATACGCATGGCGCCAGACGCGCCCCCCGCATGAGACCGGTCATGGGCGCAAGGGCCCTTCCCGCGCGCGCGCCCCTCTGGCATAGACCGCCCATGCTCGACGAGACCGACGACATCCATCCGCTGTTCCACGGCGCCCCCGCCACGACGGAGTTCCGCAAGCTCCGCAAGCGCATCGTGCGCCAGGCGCGCGAGGCGGTGGAGCAGTACGGCATGGTGCACGCGCGCGGCGCCCGCTGGCTCGTCTGCCTCTCGGGCGGCAAGGACAGCTATACCCTCCTCGCCGCTCTGACAGAGCTGCAATGGCGCGGGCTCCTGCCAGTGGAGCTGCTCGCCTGCAATCTCGACCAGGGCCAGCCCGGCTTTCCCGCCACCGTGCTGCCCGGGTTCCTCCAGCGGATGGGCGTGCCGCACCGCATCGAGTACCAGGACACCTATTCGATCGTGACCGACAAGGTGCCCGCGGGCCGCACCTACTGCGCGCTCTGCTCGCGCCTGCGCCGCGGCCACCTCTACCGGATCGCCCGCGAAGAGGGCTGCTCGGCGATCGTGCTCGGCCACCACCGCGACGACATCCTCGAGACCTTCTTCATGAATCTCTTCCACGGCGGGCGCCTGGCCACGATGCCGCCGAAGCTGGTCAACGAGGAGGGCGACCTGTTCGTGCTGCGGCCGCTGGCCCACGTCGCCGAGGCCGATTGCGAGAAGTTCGCCCGCGCGATGGGCTATCCCATCATCCCCTGCGACCTCTGCGGCAGCCAGGACGGGCTGCAGCGCCAGCAGGTCAAGCAGATCCTCGACGTCTGGGAGAAGAACAGCCCCGGACGTCGGCAGGTGATGTTCCGGGCGCTGATGAACGCGCGCCCCTCGCACCTGCTCGACCCGAAGCTGTGGGATTTCGCCGGGCTCGCGCTGGGCACCGCCCCGCCGGCCGATACCGACACGCCCGATAGCAAAAATTGAACGGAAACCGGGCCGCGCCCGTTAAGCCTATGGCCACTCCGAGCCCCTAGCGTCCTCCCGACGCCCGCCTCAGGCCGCACGGAGGAGAGCCATGACCACGCCGCGCCAGCGCACGACGCCGATCCGCGGCTGGCAGCGCAGGCTTCCGCGCTCCCTGCGCCGCACCTTCCTGCGTCCCCAGATGCTCGCCTTCGCTCCCGCGCTGCTGCTGGCGGGGGCATGGTTCGGCCTTCAGGGCGTGCTGATGATCGTCGCGCTGACCGTCCCGCTGCTGATGGTACTGTCGGGCCTTTTCGACCGTGACCAGCGGCAGGTCGACGGGCTGACGGGCCACCTTACGCGCGACGGGCTGACGGAGGAGATCGACGATGCGCTCGTCTCCATCGGCTCCGAGGCCGAGACGGCGATCGTGGTCGCCTTCGAGGTCGACCACGGCCCGCAGCTGGCGGCGCGGCTCGGGCCGGCCGGCCTCGAAACCGTGCTGTGCCGCACGGCCGACCGCCTCGCCTCGACCGCCCGCTCGGGCGACCGGGTGGGGCGGATCGGAGAGTTCCGCTTCGCCGTGCTCTTCGCGCCCGTCCGCAACGCGGGGATGGACCTCGCGCTGCGCACCGTCGAGCGGCTGCAGGGCGCGGCGAGCGAGCCCGTCAGCGTCGATTCCGGCAGCGTCTACGTCACCCTTTCGGCCGGCTTCTGCCTAGAGCGACGCGCGCCGCACCGCACGGGCGAGGCGCTGCTCGAAGCCGCCGTGACCGCGCTCGACGAGGCGCGGCTCGTGGGCGATGGCGCGGTGCGCGCCTATTCGGCCGAGATGCGCGGCCGCGCCGCCCATCGCCGCGCGCTGGCCGACGATATCGGCCGGGCCATCGACGAGGGCGAGATCGTGCCGTGGTTCCAGCCGCAGGTCTGCGCGCAAACCGGCCGCGTCACGGGGATGGAGGCGCTCGCGCGCTGGAATCACCCGCAAAGCGGCATCATCCCGCCCGCCGACTTCCTGCCCACCGCCGAGGCGGCCGGCCAGATGGAGCGGCTCGGCGAAGCGATGCTGTTCAACGGCCTCTCCGCCCTGCGCCGGTGGGATCGAGCGGGTCTCGACGTGCCGCGCATCGGCGTCAACTTCTCGTCGGCCGAATTGCGCAACCCCCGCCTCGTGGACCGGGTGAAATGGGAGCTCGACCGCTTCGACCTGGCGGCCGAGCGGCTTGCGGTCGAGGTGCTCGAGACGGTCGTCGCCGCCCCCGACGAGGACGCCGTCTCGGCCAACATCGCCGGTCTCGCCACGCTCGGCTGCGCCATCGACCTCGACGATTTCGGCACCGGCTCGGCCTCGATCGCCTCGATCCGCCGCTTCGCCGTCTCGCGGCTGAAGATCGACCGCTCTTTCGTCACCCGGATCGACGCCGACCCGGCCCAGCACAAGATGGTCGCCGCGATCCTCTCGATGGCCGAGAAACTGGACCTCGACACGCTGGCCGAGGGGGTCGAGACGCGGGCCGAGCGCACGCTGCTCGCCTCGATGGGATGCGGCCACATCCAGGGCTACCTGCTCGCTCGCCCCATGCCGCTGGACGAGGCCGAGACCTGGCTCGAAAGCTATGCCGCGCGGCCCGAACGCGAGGGCGCCGCCTCGAGCCTGTCGGCCTGAACGGCGCCACGACGCAACGTCTGCCTCCCGGCAGGGTGTTGCACGTCCGGCGAGCCGCCCGTGCGGGCCGCCCGAGCAGTGCGCGAACGCGGGCGCGCCCCGCGCCACGGCCGGAGGCTCCGCATCGAGTCCGTCAGCCCGCAGCGCCCCCGCGCGCCTCGAATCCCGGCCCGCGCGCACCTCGCGCCCCGGCCCACCCGATACCGTTGTCGCCGATACCCTCGATGCCGATGCCAGCCGCCGCGGCTTGCCCTTCCATCTCGCGGCCGGCCGGTCTCTCATCCCGCGCCGCGGCCCGCACGCCGTGCGCCCTGCCGGCCGTCCGGCGTTGACCTTGGCAACGCCCTTCCCGATGCCCACCTCAACACCGGCGCGATGGCGCAGCGCGGCACCCGCATGGGGCTTTGCTCTTGACCTTCGCGGCCCCGACCGATTGAAGCGACGACGACCTCCTCCTCCCTCCCTCGGACGACCGGTGCCCCGCTGATGGACGATCAGAACAAGAACCTCATCCTGGCCACGGCCCTGAGCTTCCTCGTCATCCTGGTGTGGTTCCTGCTCTTCCCGCCGGAAGAGCCCGTGCCGCCGGCGGAGCAGCCCGTCGCCTCCGAACAGGCCCCCACCGTCGATCCGACGACGGGCGCGCCCATCGCCTCGGTGCCCGGCAGCGCGGAGACGGGCACGGGGGCGGGAGAGGCCCCGGCGCAGCCCGACGCAACGGCATCGGAGGTCGCCGACGCCCCGCGCATCGAGATCGACACGCCGCGCCTGTCTGGCTCGATCTCGCTTCTCGGCGGCCGGATCGACGACCTCGACCTGACCCGCTACCAGGAGACGCTGGCCGACGACAGCCCCGACGTCACGCTGCTCTCGCCCGTCGGCACCGACGGAGCCTACTATGCGCTCTACGGCTGGGCGCCCGGCGGCGGGCTGTCGTCCGAAGACGTGCCCGGAACCGACACGATGTGGCAGGTCGAGCAGGGCGACGTGCTGACGCCCGACAGCCCCGTCGTCCTGCGCTGGGACAGCCCCTCGGGCCTGATCTTCCGCCGCACGATCACGGTCGACGACGCCTATCTCTTCGAAGTGACCCAGTCGGTCGAGAACCCCACCGCGGAGGCGCGCCGCGCCGCGCCCTACGGGATCATCGCCCGCCACGGCCTGCCCGACGATCTCGCCAACTTCTTCATCCTGCACGAGGGGGTCGTCGGCTGGGTCAACGACGAGCTCGTGGAGGGCGGCTACAAGTACGACCAATTGTCCGATTTCGACACCTCGCCGCAGCTCGGCGTGCCCGGCGAGGTGTTCGAGGGGATCGAGCAGGGCTGGATCGGCTTCACCGACAAGTACTGGATGACCTCGCTCGTCCCGCCGCAGGGCACCACCTCGACGCTCGCCGCGCTCTACCAGCCGGGCCCCGACATCTACCAGACCCGCGCGATCTACCCCACGCTGGAGATCGGCCCGGGCGAGACCGCCGAGCAGACCTCGCGCCTGTTCGCCGGCGCCAAGGAATGGGAGGTGATCCGCACCTACCAGAACGAGGAAGGCATCGTGAACTTCCTCGACTCGATCGACTGGGGCTGGTTCTTCTTCCTGACCAAGCCGATCTTCGCGGTTCTGCACTTCCTCAATATCTGGATCGGCAACATGGGCTGGTCGATCATCGCCCTGACCCTGCTGATCAAGGCGCTCCTGCTGCCGCTGGCCTACAAGTCCTACGTCTCGATGGCCAAGATGAAGGAGCTCCAGCCCGAGATGGAGAAGATCAAGGAGCGCGCCGGCGACGACCGCCAGAAGCTCCAGAAGGAGATGATGGAGCTCTACAAGAAGGAAAAGGTGAACCCGGCCTCGGGCTGCCTGCCGATCCTTCTGCAGATCCCGATCTTCTTCTCGCTCTACAAGGTGATCTTCGTCACGATCGAGCTGCGCCACGCCCCGTGGTTCGGTCCGTTCCGCGACCTCTCGGTGCCCGACCCGACCTCGATCTTCAACCTGTTCGGCCTCTTCCCGTGGCAGGCGCCGCCGCCCGAATCGATCATGGCGCTCGTCTTCATCGGCGTGCTGCCGATCATTCTCGGCATCTCGATGTGGCTCCAGCAGAAGCTCAACCCGGCGCCGACCGACCCCACGCAGCAGATGATCTTCGCCTGGATGCCGTGGGTGTTCATGTTCGTTCTCGGTGGCTTCGCCAGCGGACTGCTGGTCTACTGGATCGCGAACAACGTGATGACCTTCGGCCAGCAATACGCGATCATGCGCAGCCAAGGCTACAAGCCCGATCTCTTCGGCAACATCACATCGAGCTTCCGACGATCGAAGCCGGACGCAAAGTGAGCGACACGACGTGAGCGGCTCGCCCCGCCCTGGCACGCCCGTCGTCGCGCAAATCTGGCGCCACCCGGTCAAGGCGCTCTCGCGCGAGCGCCTGCCCGCGGTGGTCCTCGAGGCGGGCGCGCCCCTGCCACTCGACCGGCGCTGGGCGGTCACCCATGCGAACGCCCGCTTCGACGGCACCTGGGCGCCCAAGGGCAACTTTCTGCGCGGGGTGAGCGCGCCGGCACTGATGGCCGTGACCTCGACCTACGATCCCGATACGGGGCGGCTCACGCTGGCGCATCCCGAGCAGGGCGAGATCGAGATCGACCCGGGCGACCCCGCGGCATCGGGCGCGCTGATCCACTGGCTCGCGCCGCTCTGGCCCGAGGGCTTCCCGCCGCCGACCGGCCTCGTCTCGGCAGACGTCGCGCTGACCGACGTGCCCGAGCCCTGGGTCGCGGTGAACAACCTCGCCAGCCATCGCGCCGTGGCCGACCGCCTCGGCGACCGGGGCCTCTCGATCCACCGCTGGCGCGGCAATCTCTGGCTCGACGGCCTCGCGCCGTGGGAAGAGTTCGACTGGCCGGGGCAGCGCCTGCGCATCGGCGAGGCGGTGCTCGAGGTGCAGGAGCGGGTCACGCGCTGCATGGCGACCGCAGCCAACCCCGAGACCGGCCGGCGCGATTACGACACGCTCGCCGCCCTGCGCTCTTGGGACCACGAGGATTTCGGCGTCTACGCGCTTGTGGTTGAGGGCGGCGAGATCGCCGAAGGCGCGGCCGTCACCCTGCCATGACCCTGCCCTTCCCGCTTGCCGAGCCACCCGATCCGCAGGTCGCCGAGGCCGGCCGAAAGCTCTTTGCCGGCGGCGCGGACTTCCTCAAGGGCGTCGTGGCGATGGACGGGCTGCCGCCGCCCGACCGGCTCGAGGTCTGCTTCGCCGGGCGCTCCAACGTCGGCAAGTCGAGCCTCATCAACGCGCTGACGGGCACCCGGGGCCTTGCGCGCACCTCCAACACGCCCGGCCGCACGCAAGAGATCAACTACTTCACGCTCGGCGAGAGTCACTACGTCGTCGACCTGCCGGGCTACGGCTTCGCCAAGGCGCCCGTCGCGGTGGTGGAGCGCTGGCAGCGGCTGCTGCGCGCCTATCTCGCCGGGCGCCCCTCGCTGCGCCGCGCCTTCGTGCTGATCGACGCCCGCCACGGCATCAAGCCGGTCGACGAGGAGATCCTGTCGATGCTCGACGGCGCCGCAGTGCCCTTCCAGACGGTGCTGACCAAGGCCGACAAGGTGAAGACCGCGGAGCGCGACCGCATGCTCGCGCAGGTCCGCGAAAAGCTTCAGCCGCACCCTGCGGCGTTTCCCGAACTCGTCCTCACCTCGTCGGAAAAGGGCGACGGGATCGCGACGCTCCGCGCCATAATCGCCACCCTTGCCTGACGCGCGGTCCGGCTACACGTGCTGCCCGGCATTCACCTCGATCTCGGTGCCGGTGACGTAGGTCGACGCCCCGGAGCACAGGAAGAAGATGACATCGGCCACTTCCGAGGGCTGCCCGAGGCGCCTGAGCGGCAGCGTGTCCACGATCTTCTCGGTGCCGGGGCTCAGGATCGAGGTCTCGATCTCGCCCGGCGCGATCGAGTTCACCCGCACGCCAAGGGGCCCGAAATCGTGCGCCATCTCGCGCGTCAGCGCCGCGAGCGCCGCCTTCGACGTCGCATAGGCCGCGCCCGCGAAGGGGTGAACCCGGCTGCCGGCGATCGAGGTGACGTTGACGACGGCGCCGCGCGCCTCCCACAACTCGTCCACCAGCCCGCGGGCCAACACGATGGGGGCGAAGAAGTTGACATGGAACACCTTGCCCCACGTCCGAAGGTTGGTGTCGATCGTGTTCAGCCTCTCGCCGTCGTCTCCCTTGGGCGAGATCCCGGCATTGTTCACCAGCGCTTCCAGCTTGCCGTCGACCTTCTCGCGGATCACCTCGATGGCGCGCATCGTGTCGTGCGGGTCGGCCAGGTCGACCTGGATGTGGTTGTCCTCGCCGCCGGGCCAGGGGCAGCGCGAATCGAACGGCTGGCGCGAGCAGGTCAGCACGCGCCACCCCTCGGCCGAGAACCGCTTGACCGTGGCATGCCCGATCCCACGGCTCGCCCCTGTCAGCACCAGCGTCTTCTGCCGCGTCTCGCCCATTCGCGCCCTCCCGGCTGTCGTCGCCACACTACCCCGCCGCAGCGCCCATGCAATCGCCGCCTTGCAATCGCCCTCTTGGCACGGCCCGGCGCGGGGGCTAGCAGGGAGCGCCCCGCCGACCCGACCGGACCGAGGACATGAGACGACAGATGGCCGACCCCGACAGTTCCATCGCCACCGCCCGGACGCTCGCCGAGGCGCTGCCCTATCTGCAGCGCTACTCGGGCGCGATCGTGGTCATCAAGATGGGCGGCAACGCGATGGGAGACGACGACGCGATGGCCGGCTTCGCCCGCGACGTGACGCTGATGAGCCAGGTGGGCGTTCGGCCCGTCGTGGTGCATGGCGGCGGGCCGATGATCAACGCGCTGTTGCAGAAGCTCGGCATCGAGAGCAGCTTCGTCGGCGGCAAGCGCGTCACCGACCGGGCCACGATCGAGGTGGTCGAGATGGTGCTGGCCGGCGGCGTGAACAAGCGCATCGTGCAGGCGATCAACATGCAGGGCGGCCGCGCCGTGGGCCTGTCGGGCAAGGACGCCAACATGATCGTGTGCGACCCCGCCGACGCCTCGCTCGGCTTCGTGGGCGAGCCGGTCGAGGTCACGCCCGACGTGATCCACCAGCTGCACGCGGCCGGCATCATCCCCGTCATCGCGCCCCTCGGCACCGGCCGCGAGGGCGAGACCTACAACATCAACGGCGACACGGCCGCCGGGGCGGTGGCCGCCGCGCTCAAGGCCGACCGCCTGCTGCTCCTGACCGACATCGAAGGGGTGAAGGACGGCGAGGGCGAGGTGGTGACCGCGCTGACCGCCGCGCAGGTCGAGGCGATGACGCGCGACGGCACGATCTCGGGGGGCATGATCCCCAAGACCGAGACGGCGCTCCAGGCCCTGCGGGGCGGGGTGCGGGCGGTGGTCATCCTCGACGGGCGCCAGCCCAACGCCTGCCTGCTGGAGCTGTTCACCGATCACGGAGCGGGCTCGATGATCCGCATGCAGGAGCGGCTGGGGTGAAGACGAAAGACCCTTCTCCCGCACCCGCGCCCTGCCCTATGCTTCGCCCATGACGGCCGCTGCCCTCCGCCCCCTGACCTTCGCCAAGCTCGATGCGCGCGCCGCCGAGGCGGGGCTCCGGGCGCTTGGCGGATTCCACGCCGGGACAGAGGACGACGACCTGCCCGCCGGCACGCAGGCCGTCGTGCTGCTCGCTCCGCGCGAGCCCGGCTTCTGGGCGCGTATCGGCGCCGAGCCCGAATTCGCCGACGGCCGCCCCGACCCGCTCGACCGCTGGTCGCGCCGGACCGTGGGGCGGCTGGCCTGCGCGCTCGGGGGCAAGGCGCTCTTCCCCTTTGGCGGCCCGCCGTGGCGCCCCTTCCTCTCCTGGGCGCTGCGCACCGGGCGGCTGCACCCCTCGCCCGTCGGCATGCTGGTGCATAACGATGCGGGCCTGTGGGTGTCGCTGCGCGGGGCGCTGGCGCTCAGGCAGCGGATCGACCTGCCGGGGCCCGCCCCCTCGCCCTGCGACACCTGCGCGGGGCAGCCCTGCCGCACCGCCTGTCCCGTCGGCGCGCTGGGCGGCGGACCCTACGACATCGCCACGTGTCGTGGCCACATCGCGGCACCGGAAGGGGCCGAATGCATGGCTGCGGGCTGCCGCGCGCGCCGCGCCTGCCCCGTCTCGGCCCGCTACCCGCGCGAGCCGGCTCAATCGGCCTTTCACATGCGCGCCTTCACCGGAACCCCATGAAGCACCTTATCCTTCTCCGCCACGCCAAGTCGAGCTGGAACAACCCCGAGTTCGACGACCGCGAGCGGCCCCTCAACAAGCGCGGCAAGCGCGCCTCGGGCGACCTCGCCAACTGGTTTCGCCAGCAGGGATGGGCGCCCGACGAGGTGCTCTGCTCGCCCGCCCTTCGCACGCGCGAGACACTGGAGCGGCTCAAACTCGACGCGACGCCCGAGATCCGCGACGACATCTACGAGGCGCCGCCCGGGGCTCTCTTCGCCGCGCTGCAGGGGGCCGGGGGCGAAACGGTGATGATGGTGGGACACAACCCCGGCATCGGGGCGCTCGCGCAGATCCTCGCGCGCGAAAAGCCCGACCATCCCCGCTTCGACGACTACCCGACAGGCGCCCTCACGATCCTGCGCTTCGACCTCGGCGACTGGGCCGGGCTGCAGCCGGGCTCCGGCGAGGTGGTGGAGTTCCTCACCCCGCACGACCTGCCTCCCGCCGACTGAGCGGCGGCGCCAAACGCCCTTCCAAGGGCGTTGCGAAGCGCTTTCGAAAGCGCTTCTCAAGGCGCTTCGAAGCGCCTTGTCCCCGGCTCAGTGGCCGAGGATCTGGCTGAGGAACAGCTTGGTGCGGTCGTTCTGCGGGTTGTTGAAGAACGCCTCGGGCTCGTTCTGCTCGACGATCTGCCCCTGGTCCATGAAGATCACCCGATTGGCCACCTGCCGGGCGAAGCCCATCTCGTGCGTCACCACCAGCATGGTCATGCCTTCCGCGGCGAGCTCGACCATCGTGTCGAGCACCTCCTTGATCATCTCGGGGTCGAGCGCCGAGGTCGGCTCGTCGAACAGCATGATCCGGGGCCGCATGCACAGGCTGCGCGCGATCGCCACCCGCTGCTGCTGACCGCCCGAGAGCTGACCGGGATACTTGTGCGCCTGCTCGGGGATCTTGACCTTGGTGAGAAAGTGCATGGCCGTTTCCTCGGCCTCGCGCTTGGGCGTCTTGCGCACCCAGATCGGGGCCAGCGTGCAGTTCTCGAGGATGGTCAGGTGCGGAAACAGGTTGAAGTGCTGGAACACCATGCCGACCTCGGAGCGGATCGTGTCGATGTTCTTGATGTCCGACGACAGGCGCGTGCCGTCGACCTCGATCCGGCCCGCCTGGTGTTCTTCCAGGGCGTTGATACAGCGGATCAGCGTCGACTTGCCCGAGCCGGAGGGCCCGCAGATCACGATCCGCTCGCCGCGATAGACCGTCAGGTTGATGTCGCGCAGCACGTGAAAGGCGCCGAACCACTTGTTCATGCCCGCGATCTCGATGGCCACCTCGTCGGACACGGTCATCTGCGAGGTGGGGGCCGAGACCTCCGTCATGTTCGGGGCTTCGCTCATGGGACGTCCTCCTTGCTCAGCGGCGATCGGTCTGGAGCTGCCGCTCCAGCCACTGCGAGTATTGCGAGATTCCGTAGCAGACGACGAAGAACAACAGCGCGGCGAAGCCGAAGAGCTCCCAGTAGACGCCGTTCCAGTCGGTCGAGGCGAGGATCGGCCCGCGGATCATGCCGACGAGATCGAACATCGAGATGACCGAGACCAGCGTGGTGTCCTTGAACAGGCCCACCGCCACGTTGACGATTCCGGGGATCGAGATCTTGAGCGCCTGCGGCAGGATGATCAGCCGCATCGCCTGCGCGTAGTCCAGCCCGAGGCTGTCGGCCGCCTCGTACTGGCCCCGCGGCAGGGCGGCGAGGCCGCCGCGCACCACCTCGGCGATGTAGGCCGAGGCGAACATGGTGATCATGATGACCACCCTCAGGATCAGGTCGAGATTGGTCTGCGGCGGCAGGAAGTAGGCAAGCACCACGTTGGCGACGAAGAGCAGCGTGATCAGCGGCACGCCGCGGATGAACTCGATGAAGATCACGCTGATCCACTTGATGATCGGCAACGAGCTCTGCCGGCCCAGCGCCAGGGCGATGCCGATGGGCAGCGACAGCGAGATGCAGACGGTGCCGAGGATGATGTTGAGCATGAAGCCGCCCATGTTGCGGCTCGGCACCGCCTCGAGCGCGATCGGCGCCACCGCCGAGAGCGGCGGAATCAGGTAGCCCTGCAGCAACCAGAAGACGAGCGCCGCCACCACGCCGCCGAAAAAGCCCATGGCGAAACTCTGGGTGACGAGCCGGGAATACACCGCATAGCCCACCATGAAGCCCACCGCCGTCAGCACCGGCGTCCAGATCGAGCCGCCCCAGATCAGGAAGTAGGCCACGAACGGGTAGAACGCGGTAAGGATCAGCATGCGGCGCGGCAGCGCCGGGAAAAGCACGGGCGCGGCGCATACGAGCAGCAGCAGGAAGGCAAGCGAAGGCCGCCAGTAAAGCCTGGAGGGGTAGGTGAAGCCGAACAGGAGCTGGTTCCATCGCTCGGTGAGCACCGCCCAGCAGGCGCCCGACGTCCCGGCCAGGATCTCTCGGCATTCGGCGAGGCTGCCCGCGTTCCACACGCCGTTGAGGATCCATGGCAGGCTTTGCGCGAGCACCCAGTAGATCGCGTAGAGCGAGGCCAGCGTCAGGGCCGCGTTGAACCAGTTAGAGAAGAGGTTGTCGCGCAGCCACTTGACCGCGCCGCCCACCGCCTCGGGCGGCGGCGCCGGCGGGATCTCGGACTCGCGGACAAAGGCGACGGTGCGGGCGTGAACGTCGCTCATGCGCGGCCCTCCCTCGGTGCAGTCTTCGCCGGGCGCTCCTTCGGTGCGACCATCTCAGCGCTCCTTCAGGCGGACGGCGTTGTTGAACGTGTTCATCACCGCCGAGATGCTCAGCGAGATGATGAGGTAGAACAGCATCAGCATCAGGATCGACTCGATGGCGCGGCCCGTCTGGTTGAGCGTGATGCCCCCCAGCGTGCCGGTCACGTCCATGTAGCCGACGGCGATGGCGAGCGAGCTGTTCTTGGTCAGGTTCAGGTATTGCGAGATGACCGGCGGAATGATGATCCGCAGCGCCTGCGGCAGGATGATGAGGCTCATGATCCGGCCCGGGCGCAGGCCGAGCGAGGCCGCGGCCTCGGTCTGGCCGCGTGGGATCGCCTGGATGCCGGCGCGCACGTTCTCGGCGATGAACGCGCCGGTATAGATCGCCAGCGCGAACCACAGCGCGATGAGCGAGCCGCGCACCTGAACCCCGTCGGAAAAGTTGAAACCCGAGAGGAAGGGCTTGTCCCACTCGATGGGACGCCCCTCGCGCAGTTCCGTCTCGAGCACCGCGCCCACCGAAAGGTCGGCCGCGGCGGCCTGCGGGAGGGCGAGCAGGGTGCACTGCCCCTCCTCGAAGGCGGCGACGGCGGCCTCGCGGCTCTCCACCCGATTGGTGCGGATGTTCAGGTTGACACGGTCGTCCACCGGGCCTGAGCGTGCGGCGTCCTGCAGGCGCAGGAGCGCGGTCTTGGCCACGGTGCTGGAGGATGCGCCGTCGACGAGGCAGAGCGTCGCCCCGCCCTCGGCCATCACATACTCTTCCAGCGTCTGCCCGCCCGCGCCCTCCGGCACCAGAAGCGCGTTCGGCGTCGAGCCCGCGGTGAGCGAGAAGGCGAGCCAGACCACGAGCGAGGGCACCACGAGGATGCCCAGCGAGGGCCAGCCGCGCGGCAGATCGCGGCCCGTGTCGTAGAGCATCTTGGTGGCGAAGCGGCGATAGGCGAAAACGCCAGCGACCGAGGCGATCAGGACGGCGACGAACAGCCAGCCGCCCGGCCCCAGGACCGGCTCGGGCACGTAGACGCCGCGGTTGGTCGCCGCCATCGCCCCGAACAGCATGCTCTGCTCCGGGTCGACGCCGCGAAAGGCCGCGGGGCCGGGCAGCGCCGCCGTCATGATGAAGAAGATGATCAGGATCCAGATCAGCACCGGCACGTTGCGGAACGCCTCGACATAGGCCGCCATGAGCTTGGCCACGAGCCAGTTGTTCGATAGCCGCAGGATGCCCGCGAGGGTGCCGAGGATCGTCGCCGTGACGCAGCCGAGGAAGGCGACGATCAGCGTGTTCAGCACGCCGACGAAGGCCGCGCGCAGGTGCGAATCCTGGTTGTCGTAGGAAATCGGGCGCTGGTTGATGTCGTAGCCCGCGGGCTCACCGAGGAAGGCGAACGAGATGTTCTGACCGAGATCGGCGAGGTTCCTCACGAGGTTCATGCCGAGGAACGCCATGAAAAGGATCAGGAGAACGAGCGCGATGGCCTGGAAGGTATACGACCGGTAGCGCGTATCGTTCAGCAGCATCGAGAGCCGGAACTGCTCCCGCGGCGGCTCGACCGTCGAGGACATGGCGATATCCCTGCTTGAGGCCGGTTCGCCGGGTGGGCCCGTGCCCGCCTCTTCCGACCTGTCTTGTCCGTTCGTCGGATACGAGAAGGGCGCGGAGTGCCCGCGCCCTTCCCGAATTCGTGCGATCAGCGGAACGGCGGCGAGTACATCAGGCCGCCCTCGGTCCACTGCGCGTTCAGGCCGCGCGCGAGGCCGATGGGGGTGTTCTCACCGATGTGGCGCTCGAAGATCTCGCCGTAGTTACCGCCAGCCTTCAGCGCGTTCACCAGCCAGTCGGACTCCAGCCCCAGGAGCTCGCCGAAGTTGCCCTCGGTGCCGAGCATCCGGTTGATCTCGGGGTTGTTGGTGCCCTGGGCCAGCTCTTCGATGTTGGTCGAGGTGATGCCGTACTCTTCAGCCGCGATCAGGCCGTTGAGCGTCCAGCGCACGATGTCGGCCCATTCCGGGTCGCCGTTCCGCACCAGCGGGCCCAGCGGCTCTTTCGAGATGATCTCGGGCAGGATCACATGGTCGCCCGGCGTCTCGAAGGCGGCGCGGGTGGCGGCGAGGCCCGAAGCGTCGGTGGTGTACACGTCGCAGGCGCCGGCGAGGTATTGCTGCTGCGCCTCGGCGTTGGTCTCGATCGGCACCGGGTCGTAGTCCATGTTGTTGGAACGGAAGTAGTCCGCGAGGTTCAACTCGGTCGTGGTGCCGGTCTGGATGCAGATCGTCGCGCCGTCGAGCTCGGTCGCCGAACTCACGCCCAGCCCCTTGGGGACCATGAAGCCCTGACCGTCGTAGTAGTTGATGCCGACGAACTCGTTCTTGAGATCGACATCGCGCGTGAACGTCCAGGTCGTGTTGCGCGAGACCATGTCGACCTCTCCCGAGGCCAGCGCGGTAAAGCGCGTCTTGCCGGTGGTCGACACGAATTCCACAGACGACGCATCGCCGAGCACGGCGGCGGCCACGGCACGGCACACCGCGACATCGAAGCCCTCCCATTCGCCCTCCGCGTCGGGGGCGGCGAAGCCCACGAGGCCGGTATTCACGCCGCAGTTGAGAACGCCGCGATCCTTCACCTCTTCGAGCGTCTGGGCGGACGCCATGCCGGCGGCAGCGATGGCAGTCACGGCCACGGCGCTCGCGAGAACGTATTTCTGCATGTTAACCTCTTCCTGATGGTTCGCCCAGCGAGCGGGCGTTTCGTTATGAAGGATATCCACCCGCTTGCGCAGCGGCAGGCGAGCGCAACCCCCTTCCCTCAACGCCGCAACATTGGGCAAAACACCGCATCAAGGTCAAGGCTGGTCTGGCCTCGCGCAACGACAGATCGCTGGAATGCCTGCCCGAGTCGGACCGTGCCCAGCACTTGTGCGGGATGTTGGCCGCCCGCCGACTTAAAGGGCAGGCTTGTCGGTAGCGCCCTGTCTGGCGGGCCGGCGCGAGAGGGCATGAAACTCCGATGCAACGAGAAAATCGGCGCGTCTGGCCTCTTCCATGCGGGCGGCTTCGGCGTCACGGCCCCACTGGCGCTCCTGCCAGTGCTCGTCGACGCGCGAGCGGGTCCACAGCTCCTCGGCTGGCAGAACGCCCTTCTGCGCGGCGAGCCCGATCACGAGCGAGCCCGACAGCGTCACCAGATCGTGCAGCGCCGTGAGCGCGAAGGCGTCCTGCCCCGCGACCGCTGCCCTCAGGCCGGCGCGGGCGCGCTCCGGCTGGTCGACATGAATGACGCCGGCCGTCGCCACCAGCGGGGCCCCCAGCGCCGAGCGCGCCCAGTCGAGCAGGGGATCCCACGCCTCGGCCTGCGCGGCGGCCAGCTCCTCCGGCGTCTCGGCGCGGTAGCACAGAAGGTCGGTGTCGCCGTACTCGATCAGCATGTCGGCCACCGCCCCCGCCTGCGGCACGACCTTGTCGAGCGCGGAGTTGGCCGCGCGCGTGAAGGGCATCAGGCCCGGCTGCACCTCGCCTTCCTGCGCCTGCCACTCGGCCGCCACGGCCTCGGCCAGCGCCTCGGTGGGCAGGAGCAGGGGCGCACGGGCGGGCGTGTGCACGGGGCGGCCGTCGAGCAGGACAGCCCAGCCGCCCTCGCCCGGTTCGGCGTGTGCTTCCGTCCAGAACCGCTTGAGGGCCCATTCGGTCATCGCGTCGTCTCTCGATCGTCGAGGAAGGGGTCGGCAGGAACGTCGGCCGGCCGCCAGTCGAGCACCTCCCAGGTGCGGGCCATGTGCTCGGGCAACGGCGCCGTGACGTGCAGGCGCGCACCCGTGACCGGGTGCGTGAGTGCGAGCGAGCGGGCGTGCAGGTGCAGCTTGCGCGAGAGCGCCCCGCCTGCGCCCGCGCCCCAGCCATCGCCCGCATTCTCCTGCGCGGAACCGCCATACTTGCCGTCGCCGAGCATCGGGTGGCCGATCTCGGCCATGTGCGCGCGCAGCTGATGGGTGCGCCCGGTCACCGGCACCAGCGCCACCCACGAGAGCCGCCCGCCGGCGTTCTCGAGCACGGCGTAGTCGGTGGTCGCCCGCCTGGCGTCGGTCGTGCGCTCCACCTCTTCGGGGTGGATGCACCGCATCTTCTCGCGGTCGCCGCCCGCGCCCCCCCCGGCCTTGACCAGCCCATAGCGGATCGTGCCCATCCGGGGCGAGGGCACGCCGGCGCAGGCCGCCCAGTAGATCTTGCGCGTCTCCCTGGCACGAAACGCCTTCGCCAGCGCATCGGCCGCCGCGCGCGACCGGGCGAGCAGCAGCACGCCCGATGTGTCCTTGTCGAGCCGATGCACGAGGCGCGGCTTGTCGTCGGCACCGAAGCGTAGCGCCTCGGACAGCCCGTCGACGTGGCGCGCGCCCTGCCCCGAGCCCCCCTGGCTGGGCAGGCCCGGCGGCTTGTTCAGCGCGATCAGGTGCTCGTCGCGGTAGAGCACCGAATCGCGGATCATCGCCGCGTCGGCCTCGCTCATGCGCGCGCGGCGATCGTCGGGGCGGTCGGACGGCGGCGCCTCGGTGTCGGGCAGGGGCGGGACGCGCACCGACTGGCCCTCGGCGAGCCGCGTCGCGGGCTTCACCCGGCCGCCATCGACCCGGATCTCGCCCTTGCGGCACAACTTCTCGATACGCCCCTGCGGGACGTGCGGAAAGCGGCGGCGAAACCACCGGTCGAGCCGCTGATCGCCTTCGCCCGCGCCCACGGTGACCGTCTGCACCCCGCTCATGCCATCCACCCCCGCATCAGCCACATCGCGGCGAAGAGCGCACCGACCGACAGCGCGACCGAGCCGAGGGCGTAACCCATCGCCTGCACCACCTCTCCCCGCTCCCAAAGCGTGGCGACATCGAGCGAATAGGCCGAGAAGGTGGTGAACCCGCCGAGGATGCCCGTCGCAAGGAACGGCGCGAGCTGCTGCCCGCCCTTCTTCGCCAGCCACACCACAAGCACACCCATCAGGAACGAGCCTGCCACGTTGACCGCCAGCGTCGCCCAGGGAAAGCCCGGGCCGAGCGCGCGCATGACAGCGGTGTTGACGAGGTAGCGGGCCGAGGCGCCGAGCGCGCCGCCCAAGGCCACCTGGAGGAGCGAGCCGAGCATGGCCGCGCCAATGGCTCAGCCGTCTTCCCCTGTCAACTTGCCCTGCCGCCGCGCGCGCAGCTTCTCGAAATACTCCACCCGCTTGCGCAGGTCGCGCTCGAAGCCGCGGTCGACCGGGTCGTAGTAGCTCTCGCGCGCCATGCTCTCGGGGAAATAGTCCTGTCCCGAGAAGGCATCCTCGGCGTCGTGGTCGTAGGCGTAGCCCTGCCCGTATCCCTGCTCCTTCATCAGCTTCGTCGGCGCGTTCAGGATGTGGCTGGGCGGCGGCTCCGAGCCGGTCTTGCCGGCGGCCGACATGGCGGCCTTGTAGGCGGCATAGGCCGCGTTCGATTTCGGCGCGAGGGCGAGGTAGAGCACCGCCTCGGCCAGTGCCAGCTCGCCCTCGGGCGAGCCGAGCCGCTCGTAGGTGGCCCAGGCGTCGAGGCAGTGGCGCTGCGCGGCCGGGTCGGCCAGCCCGATATCCTCGACCGCCATGCGGGTGATCCGCCGGGCGAGGTAACGCGGGTCTTCGCCGCCCTTCAGCATCCGCGCCAGCCAGTAGAGTGCCGCGTCGGGGTCGGAGCCGCGGACGGATTTGTGCAGCGCCGAGATGAGGTTGTAATGCGCGTCGCCCGTCTTGTCGTACTGCGCCGCGCGGCGGGTCAGCCGGGCGGCGAGCGCACCCGCGTCGAGCGCCGCGCCCGCATGGCCCGCCACCTGCTCGACGAGGTTCAACAGCGCCCGTCCGTCGCCATCGGCCATGCCAAGGAGCGCGGCGCGGGCCTCGCCCGTCAGCGGCAGGGGGCGCCCCAGCTCCGCCTCGGCGCGGGCCAGCAGCGCCGCGAGCGCCTCGGCGTCGAGCCGGTGCAGCACCAGCACCTGCGCCCGGCTCAGAACGGCCGCGTTCAGCTCGAAGCTCGGGTTCTCGGTGGTGGCGCCCACCAGCACGATCGTCCCGTCCTCCATGTGGGGAAGGAAGCCGTCCTGCTGGGCCTTGTTGAAGCGGTGGATCTCGTCGACGAACAGCAGCGTGCCGCGCCCGTTCGCGCGCCGGTGCTTCGCCGCCTCGAACACCTTGCGCAGGTCCGGAACGCCGGTGAAGATCGCCGAGATCTGCACGAAGGCGAGATCGGTCTCGTCGGCCAGGAGCCGCGCGATCGTGGTCTTTCCCACCCCCGGCGGCCCCCACAGGATCAGCGACGACAGCCGCCCCGCCGCCAGCATCGCGCCGAGCGGGGCCTCGGGCCCAAGCAGGTGCCCCTGCCCGATCACCTCCGAGAGCCGTGTCGGCCGCAAGCGGTCGGCCAGCGGCCGGGTTGCGGCCTCCATGGCGCTATCGGGCGCGGGCTGTTGCGGCGATGGGTCGAAAAGGTCCTGCATCGGCCCCACTCTAGGCCCCCGGCAGGTCGGTTGAAAGCGGCGGGCCGCCCGCCCTGTGCCGGGCGGCCCCCGTGGCGCTGTCCCCCCCTCGCGCGGGCGTCAGTGGAGCTTTGCGGTCAGGTCGATCGACACGCACTGGTTGGCGATGCCGTCGATCTCCATCACCCGACCGGCCGCCGAGGCGTTGAGCCCGCAGCGCGGGGCCCAGCGCGGCCAGTTGGCCGGGATCAGGCCGAGAAGCTGGGCCGCGCCGAGGTCTCGCGCCGCACGGCTCATCTCGTGCATGAGACTGAGGTGCACGCGCCGCCGATCCTTCGCCGGGCAGGCCGAGCTGACGAAGACGCGGCTCGACTCCCACACATGATCGGCAACCGGCGCCTCGAAATAGAGCAGATCCTGGGGGATCGAGTCGAGCAGGCCGCGCTGCGCATCGCGGATCATGTAGGTGTAGATGCCGCAGCGCGCCGTGGTGGGCGTCAGGCGGATGCCCGCCAGAACGGTGCCGGCGTGGTCGTGCACGGCAACCCAGCGCGAGGCAGGCGTGTCGTACTGGTCGTACTCCATGCCGAGCGCCTCGGGCAGGTCCCACTTGTTCTTCTCGATGAAGGACTGCCGCCTTGCGCGAAGCAGATTGGCGAAAAGCTCGCCATGGTTGTGAAGGTTCTCGAACGAAAGGGTCGTGGCTTCCATTGTCACTCTCCTGCTGGTTGGTGGTGGGTAAAACCGAGCCAGCGCGAGAGCAGTCAGTGGACCTTCACCTACAACAGACGGTACTCTTGTGCGCGTTGAAGCGCCTCGGCCGTCGTGCGCGCCATCAGGCGCTGACGAGCCGAGGAAAGCCGTGCCTTCAACGCGCTTTCCGAAATCCCGAGTTTGGCCGCCGCGGCCGCGTGACGATCCCCTGCTGCGATCAGGCGCAAGGCATCCTTCTGGGCCTGGGTCAGGCTCTCGGGCGGTTCGGTGATGGCATGCAGACGGCGCACGATCTCCTGCAGCTCTGCGATCTCGTCGTCGGTGAACTCGCGGTCTGCACGGGCGAACCCGCAGATCGAGCGCGACGCGATCGGGCCGCAGGCGACACAGGCCCCGTAGGGCATGCCGTATTCAGCCGCTTCCTTCAGTATGCCGAACGGATCGGGAACGCCCAGCGTCGACCAACGCGTGGCGCCCTCCTCCGTAAACCCCCAGGCAACCATCGGGTCGCGCAGCTGGTAGGCCTGCGCGGTGTAATGGTCGATCCAGTCCTGTCTGTACGTCTGGAACTTCACGAGGGGGGCAGCGAACCGGATGTGCAGCGCCAGAAGGTAGCCGGCGGGGGCCAGCTCCTTCAGCTTGTCCAGTTCCACCTCGATCGCGTTCCTCGGAGACATGACCTTTTAGACTAGTTGCCTGACAACCGGTCAACCGTAAATTGAACAGACCTGAACGAGCTATACTTGGAGAGGTTTTCCGTGCGTCCCATCCGACCGGAGCAGTTTGCGCGCATCATGACATTGCCGCAAGCGGCCCGCATGGATCTGCTGGAGTTCCTCGGCGGCACGCCCGTCAGCGCCCGCCAGGTCGACATGCTGATTCTGACCGCGCAGCAGAAGTACAAGCGCGCCGCGGTCGAGGCCCGCCGGGCCGCGACCGAGCCCGAACACGCATGAAAAAGGGGGCCTCTCGGCCCCCTTCCCCCGTTCTTCACACATCGCGCTGCGACGTGGTCACTCTTCGGCTCCCTCTGCTTCGGCCTCGCGGGCGCGGTCGGCTGCGCCCTTCGCGTCGGGGTCGCGGTCGACAAGCTCGACGATGGCCATCGGGGCCATGTCGCCGTAGCGGAAGCCGGCCTTGAGCACGCGGACATAGCCGCCCTGACGTTCGGCGTAGCGGGGGCCGAGCACGTCGAACAGCTTGGCCACGTGCGCGTCCTGCTTGAGGCGCGCGGCGGCCTGCCGGCGCGCGTGCAGGTCGCCCCGCTTGCCCAGCGTGATCAGCTTGTCGGCGATGCGCTTGAGCTCCTTGGCCTTTGGCAAGGTGGTCTTGATCTGCTCATGCTCGATCAGCGATCCGGCAATGTTGGCAAAGAGCGCCTTGCGGTGCTCGTGGGTGCGGTTGAGGCGGCGGTATCCGCGGGCGTGACGCATTGTGTGTCTCCAATTCTATGCTTTGTCCGGGGGGCCATGCGCGCGGCCCCCTCACCTTGGTGGGGCAGGATCGCCCGGGGCGGGGGAACGGGCCTCGACAGGCCCTTGTCAGGACGCGCGAAGGCGCCCTGCCCCCTCGATCAGAACTGCTCCTCGAACTTCTTGGCGAGGTCCTCGATGTTCTCGGGCGGCCATTCCTCGACATCCATGCCGAGATGCAGGCCCATCCCCGAGAGCACCTCCTTGATCTCGTTCAGCGACTTGCGGCCGAAGTTCGGGGTGCGCAGCATCTCGGCCTCGGTCTTCTGGATCAGGTCGCCGATATAGACGATGTTGTCGTTCTTCAGGCAGTTTGCCGAGCGCACCGAAAGTTCGAGCTCGTCCACCTTCTTCAGGAGCAGCGGGTTGAACTCGAGATCGCCGTCGTCCTCGGTCCGCGTGGCGCTCTCCGGCTCATCGAAGTTCACGAAGATCGACAGCTGATCCTGCAGGATGCGCGCTGCGTAGGCCACCGCGTCCTCGGGGCTGACCGAACCGTCGGTCTCCACCTTCATCGTCAGCTTGTCGTAGTCGAGCACCTGGCCTTCGCGGGTCGGCTGGACGTCGTAGCTGACCTTCTTGACCGGCGAGTAGATCGCGTCGATCGGGATAAGGCCGATCGGCGCGTCCTCGGGGCGATTCCTGTCGGCTGCAACGTACCCCTTGCCGATGTTGACCGTCAGTTCCATGTAAACGTCCGCGCCCTCGTCGAGGTGGCAGATGACATGGTCACGGTTCAGCACCTCGATGCCGGCGGATTCCGAGATCGAGCCGGCCGTGACGGCGCCCGGCCCCTTGGCCGAGATCGACAGCCGCTTCGGCCCGTCGACCTCCATCCGCAGGGCGACCTGCTTGAGGTTGAGCACGATGTCGGTCACATCCTCGCGGACCCCGGGCACCGAGCTGAACTCGTGGAGCACGTTGTCGATCTGGACCGACGTCACCGCTGCGCCCTGCAGCGAGGACAGGAGAACCCGCCGAACGGCGTTGCCGAGGGTCAGGCCGAAGCCCCGCTCGAGCGGCTCGGCGATCACGGTCGCCTGCCGCGCCGGATCGTGCCCCGGCTTGACCACGAGCTGCGTGGGCTTGATCAGTTCCTGCCAGTTCTTGTGGATCATGTAGGTGCCTCCATTCCAGTCCGGCGCCCATGTCCATGAAGCGCCGAACACCCGAGGATCGAAAAGCGGTGCGCCGCGCCCGGGGTGGGCACGGCGCCGAAGTGGCAATCCCTCGCGGTCAGACCCGGCGTCGTTTCGGCGGGCGGCAACCGTTATGGGCGATGGGGGTCACGTCGCGGATCGCGGTGATGTTGAAGCCGACGGCCGCTAGCGCCCGCAGCGCGCTCTCCCGGCCCGAGCCCGGCCCCTGAACCTCGACCTCGAGCGTCTTCATCCCGTGCTCCTGCGCCTTGCGCCCGGCATCCTCGGCGGCGAGCTGGGCGGCGTAGGGCGTCGACTTGCGCGACCCCTTGAAGCCCATCGTGCCGGCCGACGACCACGCGATCGCGTTGCCCTGAACGTCGGAAATCAGGATCTTGGTATTGTTGAACGACGAATTCACATGCGCCACGCCGGCGGCAATGTTCTTGGAGACCTTGCGGGCCGGGCGGCGGCGGGTATCACGAGCCATGACGACCTCTCCTTATTTCTTCTTGCCGGCGATGGGCTTGGCGGGGCCCTTGCGGGTGCGCGCGTTGGTATGCGTGCGCTGGCCGCGAACGGGCAGGTTGCGGCGGTGGCGCAGCCCGCGGTAGCAGCCGAGATCCATCAGCCGCTTGATGTTCATCTGCACCTCGCGGCGCAGGTCGCCCTCGACGGTGAAATTCTGGTCGATGTGCTCGCGGATCGACAGCACCTCGGCGTCAGACAGCTCGTTGACGCGCTTGGCCGGGTCGACGCCGACCGTCTCGCAAATGGTGTGGGCGGCGCTCTGCCCGATGCCGTGGATGTAGGTCAACGCGATGGGAACGCGTTTTGCCGTAGGGATGTTGACGCCAGCGATTCGTGCCAAGAGTGGGTTCCTTCGGTTGCGGTTCCGTAATTCCAGAACCTTTTTTCACAACGCAGGCCCGGCAGCGGGGGCGCCACCGGGGCCGGTGCGCACCCTCGCCCGGGCGCGGGTCAAGGGGAGGGATCGATTCTTTCCAGAGGCGGTGTGCTACGGGGGATCACACGCGCGGTCAAGGGGTGGTCACACCTTGTCAAGCACTTTCGCGATGGCCCCGCTGACGGCGTCGATCTCGGCGAGGCCGTCGATCCGTTCGAGTTGCCCCTTGGCGTGGTAGTAACCGACGAGCGGCGAGGTCTTCTTGTAGTATTCCATCAGCCGCTGACGCAGGCTTTCGGCGTTGTCGTCGGCTCGCCGCTTGAATTCGGTGCCGCCGCACACAGCGCACTTCCCGTCATCGGGGATGGGGCGCAGCGTGTCGTTGTAGACCTCGCCGCAGCCCGCACAGGTGGCGCGGCCGGCGATACGGGTGACGAGGGCCTCGTCGTCGACCTGCATCTCGATCACCGCGTCGACCTGCTGGCCGTGCTTGTCCAGCAGCTCGCCAAGCGCGTCGGCCTGGGCCAGCGTGCGCGGGAAGCCGTCGAAGATGAAGCCGCCCGGCGCGTCGGTCGTCGTCAGTTTTTCCTCGATCAGGCCGATGACGATCTCGTCGGTGACGAGCTCGCCCCGGGCCATCACCTCGGCCACGCGCTTGCCCATCTCGGTGCCGCTGTCCTTCGCCTCGCGCAGCATGTCGCCCGTCGAGAGCTGCACCATCCCGCGCGCCTCCACGAGCCGTCGCGCCTGCGTGCCCTTGCCCGCCCCCGGCGGGCCGAGAAGAATGATGTTCATCGCCGTGCCGGCCCCTTCCTTGCGCCGGGTTTCGCGGCGCCTCCCCTCTTCTTGCCGCGCAGCTGGGACTTCTCGATGAGCCCTTCGTACTGATGCGCAAGCAGGTGCGACTGGATCTGCTGCACCGTGTCCATGCCGACCGACACGATGATCAGGATCGACGTGCCCCCGAAATACGCGGTGATGGCGAGCTCGGCGCGGATCATCTCGGGGATCAGGCAGACGAGCGCCAGATAGCCCGAGCCGAGCACGAGGATTCGCGTGGTGACGTATTCGAGGTATTCCGCCGTCTTCTTGCCCGGACGGATGCCGGGGATGAAGCCGCTCTGGTTCTTCAGGTTGTCGGCGACGTCGTCGACCTTGAAGCTCACGTTGAGCGTGTAGAAGTAGGTGAAGAACACGATCATGCCGCCGAAGAACAGCAGGTAGAGCGGCTGTCCGGGCCCGAAATAGGCCATGATCGTCGACATTACCGGCCCCGACTGCCCGCCCGAAAACGTGCTGAGCGTGGTCGGCAGCAGCAGCAGCGACGAGGCGAAGATCGCCGGGATCACGCCTGCCGGGTTGACCTTGATCGGCAGGTGGCTCGAGCCGCCGTCATAGACCTTCATCCCCACCTGCCGGCGCGGATACTGGATGTGGATCTTGCGCAGGGATCGCTCCATGAACACCACGAAGGTCAGCGTCGCCAGCAGCATGACGATGACGGCGACCGTCGCCGCGGGCGACAGCGCACCGGTGCGGCCCTGCTCGAAGAACTGCGCAAGCGCGGCCGGAAGCTCGGCGATGATGCCCACGAAGATGATCAGCGAGATGCCGTTGCCGATGCCGCGCGCGGTGATCTGCTCGCCCAGCCACATCAGGAACATCGTGCCGCCGACCAGCGTGATGACGCAGGCCGCCCGGAAGAACCAGCCCGGGTCGGAGACGAGACCGCCCGCCTCGAGGCTCACCGCGAGGCCGTAGGCCTGGAACGTGGCCAGCAGCACCGTGCCGTAGCGCGTGTACTGGTTGATCTTCTTTCGGCCCTGCTCGCCCTCCTTCTTGAGCTGCTCCAGCTTGGGCACCATGGCCGTCATCAGCTGCACGATGATCGAGGCCGAGATGTAGGGCATGATGCCGAGGGCGAAGATGCCCATGCGTCCCAGCGCGCCGCCCGTGAACATCGACAGCACGCCGCCGAGGCCCGCCGCCGCCTGGTCCATGAACTCACGCAGAGCGTCGCCGTCGATCCCCGGCACCGGGATGTAGGTGCCGAGCCGGTACACGATGAGGAGGCCGAGAGTGTAGAGAATGCGCTGGCGGAGCTCGGTGGCGCGCCCCAGCGCGCCCCAGCTGAGGTTGGCCGCCATCTGCTCTGCTGCGGATGCCATGTGAGCGGTCTCTCTTCATGGGTGCGCCGCCGAACCGGTCCCCGGTCGGCGGCGCGAAGACATGGGCGATGTAAGCCGGGCGCGCGCCCGGCACAACCTGTCAGCCGGCCGCCGGCGCCGTCTTGACCGTGATCGCGCCGCCGGCGCCCTCGACCGCCTTGACGGCCGAGTGCGAGGCACCCGTAACGTCAAGCGTCACCTTCGCGCTGAACTCGCCCTTGGCGAGCACGCGCACGCCGTCGCGCTTGCGACGGACAAGGCCCGAGGCCACGAGCGCCTCCTCGGTGATGGGCTGACCCGCGTCGATCTTGCCGGCGTCGATGAATTTCTGGATCAGGCCGAGGTTCACGACGGCATACTTCTTGCGATTCGGCTTGTTGAAGCCGCGCTTGGGCAGCCTCTGGTAGAGCGGCATCTGGCCGCCCTCGTAGCCGTTGATCGCCACGCCCGAGCGGCTCTTCTGGCCCTTGATGCCGCGCCCGGCGGTCTTGCCCTTGCCCGAGCCGGGGCCGCGCGCGATGCGCTTCTTCCTGGGGGAGGAGCCCGGGGCGGGCGCCAGTTCGTTCAGTTTCATGTCGCTTCTCCTCTCGCCGGATGCGGGGGCTGAAGCGAAGGCGCCCCGAACACGGCTTATTCTTCCCGGAAATGACCAATAGATGGGCCACTGGCGGCGTATATCGACGCTCCATGCGCCACGCAAGACCACAATGGAACGCAGGAAGCGTACATCCATGCCCCGCGACTGCACGGGACCCACCGAGCGAGTAACGCCAAACGACTGGCGCGCGCTGCCACGGGGGGCAGCGCGCGCCAGATTCGATTGACAACATCCATCGGTGAACCTGTGTCGAGGGCCTAAGGCAGCTGTCAGCCGCGCTCCTCGACGATCTCGACGAGGTGGGGGATCTTGCGGATCATACCGCGCACCGAGGGCGTGTCCTCGAGCTCGCGGGTGCGGTGCATCTTGTTCAGGCCCAGCCCGATCAGCGTCTGGCGCTGGTCGGCCGGGCGGCGGATCGGCGAGCCGATCTGCTTGACGACGAGGGTCTTGGCCATGGCTCGCTCTCCTTACGCCTCGGCGCCGGCCGTCTCGGCCTCGGCCTTGGGCTGGTCGTCCTTGCGGAGGATGTCAGCCACCTTCTTGCCGCGCCGCTGCGCGACCTGGCGGGGGCTCGACTGGTTGCGCAGCCCGTCGAGGGTGGCGCGGATCATGTTGTAGGGGTTCTGGCTGCCGTTCGACTTCGCCACAACGTCCTGCACCCCGAGCATCTCGAAGACGGCGCGCATCGGGCCGCCGGCGATGATGCCCGTGCCCTGGGGCGCGGTGCGCATGATGACCTTGCCGGCGCCGTGATGGCCCTCGATATCGTGGTGCAGCGTGCGGCCCTCGCGCAGGGGCACCCGCATCATGCCGCGCTTGGCCTGCTCGGTGGCCTTGCGGATCGCCTCGGGCACCTCCTTGGCCTTGCCCTTGCCGAAGCCGACGCGGCCCTTCTGGTCGCCCACGACGACGAGCGCGGCGAAGCCGAAGCGCTTGCCGCCCTTGACGGTCTTCGACACACGGTTGATGGCGACCAGGCGGTCAGCGAATTCGGGGGCCTCGTCGCGGTCGCGGCCGCGCCCGCGGCCCCCCCTGTCGTGCGGGTCTCGTGCCATGAACGGCAATCCTCTCGGTGTGGCGCCGGGCGCCTTGTCTGTTCAACCGAAGTGGGCGCGTTCGCCCCCCGGTCATCGAGACGGCGCCGGGGCGCCGCCTGCCCTGTTCATCCAGCCGCGGTCAGAGCCGCAGACCGCCCTCGCGCGCGGCGTCGGCGAGCGCCTTGACCGTGCCGTGGTAACGGAAGCCGCCGCGATCGAGGTAGCACTCTTCCACGCCCGCCTTCTTGGCGCGCTCGGCGATGGTCTGACCGATCTTGGTGGCCGCATCGGCGTTGTTCTTGCCGAGGAACCCCAGATCCTTCTCCATCGTCGAGGCGGCGGCCAGCGTGCGGCCCTCCACGTCGTCGATCAGCTGCACGCTGATATTCTTGTTGCTGCGATGGATCGAGAGGCGCGGACGCCCTGCATTGACCTTGCGCAGCTTGTTCCGGACGCGCAGACGGCGCTTCTGGAACAACTTTCTCTTGCTCAGACCCATCTGATACGCCCTTACTTCTTCTTGCCTTCCTTGCGGAAGATGAACTCGCCCTTGTAGCGGATGCCCTTGCCCTTGTAGGGCTCAGGCCGCCGCCAGTCGCGGATATTGGCTGCGACCTGGCCGACATGCTGCTCGTTGGCACCCTCGATCACGATCTCGGTCGGCTTGGGGCAGGTGATCGTCACCCCCTCCGGCACCGGGAAATCGACCTCGTGCGACAGGCCGAGGTTCAGCTTCAGCGTGTTGCCCTGCATCTGGGCGCGGTAGCCGACACCCTGGATCTCGAGCTCCTTCTTGAAGCCGTCCGTCACGCCCTGCACGAGGTTGGCGATGTTGGTGCGCGACATGCCCCATTGCTGACGGGCGCGCTTGCTCTCGCCCCGCGGCTTGACCGTGATGGCGCCCTCGTCCATCGTGATCGTCACGTCGTCGGTCGCCGTCCAGGAGCGGGCGCCCTTCGGCCCCTTCACCTCGACGGTCTGACCCTGCACCTCGGCCGTCACGCCGGAGGGCAGCTCGACCGGTCTCTTTCCGATACGGCTCATCTCGTCCCTCCTCAGAATACCTGGCAGAGCACTTCGCCGCCGACATTCGCCTGGCGTGCGGCGGCATCCGACATCACGCCCTTCGAAGTCGACACGATCGACACGCCGAGGCCCTGCCGGACGGCGGGAATCTCGGTCGCGCCGGTATAGACACGGCGCCCGGGCTTCGACACGCGGCGCAGCTCGCGGATCACGGGCTGGCCCTCGTAGTATTTCAGCGCGATCTCGAGTTCGGGGTGACCGTCGGCGCCGGTCGCCTTCTCGTAGCCGCGGATATAGCCTTCGGCCGCGAGCACATCGAGCACCCAAGCCCTGACCTTTGACGCCGGCGTGCGGACGGTGGACTTGCCCCGCATCTGCGCGTTGCGGATCCGGGTGAGCATGTCTCCGAGAGGATCGTTCATGTCCTGTCCTCCCTCACCAGCTCGACTTGACCATGCCGGGGATCTGGCCCTCGGACGCAAGGTCTCGCAGGGCGATCCGGCTGATCTTCAGTTTGCGGTAATACGCCTTCGGCCGCCCACTGATCTGGCAGCGGTTGTGCAGGCGCGTGGGCGACGAGTTGCGCGGAAGCTGCGCGAGCTTGAGCCGCGCCTTGAAACGCTCTTCCATCGGGCGGCTGTCGTCGTTTGCGATGTCCTTGAGCGCCTGTCGCTTTGCGGCGTAGCGCTGCACGAGCTTCTGCCGTTTCCGCTCGCGCTCGACCATTGCTTTCTTTGCCATGATCCTGTTCCCCGGCTCAGCTGTTGAACGGCATGTTGAAGTGCTTCAACAGCGCCTTGGCTTCCGCATCCGTCTTGGCTGTGGTGCAGATGATGATGTCCATTCCCCAGACCTCGTCGACCTTGTCGTAGTCGATCTCGGGGAAGACGATGTGCTCCTTGATGCCCATCGCGTAATTGCCGCGGCCGTCGAAGGCCGAGCCCTTCACGCCGCGAAAGTCGCGGACGCGCGGCAGCGCGACGGTAACGAGGCGGTCGAAGAACTCGTACATGCGGTCGCTGCGCAGGGTGACCTTGGCGCCGAGCGGCATGTCCTCGCGCACGCGAAAGCCGGCGATCGACTTCTTGGCGCGGGTGATCACGGCCTGCTGGCCGGCGATCTTCGTCAGGTCTTCCTGCGCGCTCTTGGCCTTCTTGCTGTCGCGCACGGCCTCGGCGCCGGCGCCGATGTTGAGCACGATCTTGTCGAGCCGCGGGATCATGAGGTCGTTGGCGTAGCCGAACTCCTCCTTCATCGCGGGCCTGATCGTCTCGCGGTAGAGCGTCCGCAAGCGGGGGGCGTAATTGGCGGCGTCAAGCATCGATCACGTCCCCCGTCGTCTTGGCGTAGCGGACCTTCTTGCCCTCGTCGGTCGTCTTGAAGCCGACGCGCGTCGGCTTGCCGTTCGAATCGACGAAAGCGAGGTTCGAGAGGTCGATCGGCATGGCCTTGGGCACGCGGCCGCCCTGGCTGTTCTGCGTCTGGCGCTGGTGACGGACGGCCATGTTGACGCCTTCGACCACAGCGCGGCCGGCCTTGGGGTCGACCGAGACGATCTCGCCGGTCTTTCCCTTGTCCTTGCCGGTCAGCACGAGCACCTTGTCGCCCTTCTTGAGTTTCGCGGCCATCAGAGCACCTCCGGGGCGAGCGAAATGATCTTCATGAAGTTCTTGGCGCGCAGCTCGCGCACGACCGGCCCGAAGATGCGGGTGCCGATGGGCTCGTTGTTGTTGTTGAGGATGACGGCTGCGTTCCGGTCGAAGCGGATCGCGGTGCCGTCCTCGCGGCGCACCTCCTTGGCGGTGCGCACGACGACGGCCTTTCGCACGTCGCCCTTCTTCACGCGGCCACGCGGGATCGCCTCCTTGACCGACACCACGATGATGTCGCCCACCGAGGCGTACTTCCGCTTGGAGCCGCCGAGAACCTTGATGCACTGCACCCGGCGCGCGCCGGAATTGTCAGCGACATCCAGATTCGTCTGCATCTGGATCATGGGGTTTCTCCCGACCTTTGGGGACGCCCGATCCGCGGTGCCCCAGGGTTTCGATCAAACCGGAATGCTATACGGCTCCCGCCGCTTCCGCGTCAGCGGCATGGCCCTGCGCCGGCACCCACTCCATCGAGGCGCTGCGCGAGGCAATAACTTCCCAGCGTTTCGTTTTCGACTTCGGTGCGCATTCGATGATGCGGACGACGTCGCCGACCTTGTATTCGTCTGCCCCGTCATGGGCGCGATACTTCTTCGACTTCCGGATCGTCTTCTTCAGAATCGGATGCGTGAAGCGGCGCTCGACCGAGACGGTCACGGTCTGTGCGTTCTGCGTCGAGGTGACGGTGCCCTGAAGAATTCTCTTTGGCATGGTCTCAGGCCTCCGGCGCTTCAGGCGCGCCGCCGCGCGCCTTCTCGTTCAGAACGGTCAGCACGCGCGCGGTGTCGCGACGCACCTGGCGCATCCGCGCGGTGTTCTCCATCTGGCCTGTGGCCTTCTGGAAGCGCAGGTTGAAGCTTTCCTTCTTGAGCTGGGTGAGCTGCTCGCGCAGTTCGTCCGGCGTCTTGTCTCGCAATTCGGTGGCGGTCATCGCCTTGTTCCCTTGTCGAACACCGGAGGGCCCCTGCCCGTTGGTGCGGGGTCACCCTGATTCCGGTGGAGCGGTGAGTGAGCAGCCCCACTAGACGCTCATGCCCAAGTTGGCAAGCCCGTATCGGGGCGCTGCCGCGGGCCGGAGATACGAGGTCGGCCACTATAAGTAGCCCCCGACCCTGTCTGCAGGCCGGGGGCGCCGATCCACGGGCCTTGGGGCAGCCTTACCAGTCTTCCCGCACCACGACGCGCGACTTGATCGGCAGCTTCATCGCGGCCAGGCGCAGGGCCTCCTGCGCGATGGCCTCCGACACGCCGTCGATCTCGAACATGATCCGGCCGGGCTTGACCCGCGCCGCCCAGAAATCGACCGAGCCCTTGCCCTTGCCCATCCGCACCTCGGTGGGCTTTGACGTCACCGGCACGTCGGGAAAGATGCGGATCCACACCCGGCCCTGACGCTTCATGTGGCGCGTCATGGCACGGCGCGCGGCCTCGATCTGGCGCGCGGTGACCCGTTCGGGCGTCGTGGCCTTCAGCCCGTAGGTGCCGAAATTCAGTTCGGTGCCGCCCTTGGCCTCGCCCTTGATCCGGCCCTTGTGCTGTTTGCGAAACTTCGTGCGCTTGGGTTGCAGCATCTTTTCTACTCCTTAGCGGTCGCGTCGGCCGCCGCCGCCACCGCGCGGGGCCGGACCGTCCTGGATCTCCTGCGCGCGGCGGTCACGCGCCGAGGGATCGTGCTCCATGATCTCGCCCTTGAAGATCCAGACCTTGATCCCGATGATCCCGTAAGGCGTCGAGGCCTCCTTGAGCGCATAGTCGATATCGGCGCGCAGCGTGTGCAGGGGCACCCGGCCCTCGCGATACCACTCCGTCCGGGCGATCTCGGCGCCGCCGAGGCGGCCCGCGACGTTCACCCGGATGCCGAGCGCGCCCATGCGCATGGCGTTCTGCACCGACCGCTTCATCGCGCGGCGGAAGC
>OFET01000352.1_pt1 | contig 36763 bp, 34 predicted proteins | sample 1521211 | NCBI WGS metagenome assembly OFET01 (sample SAMN03766358, study PRJEB24113) | microbial mat metagenome | isolation source: enrichment culture HLUCC-A from microbial mat sample contains cyanobacterium...
GACGATCGTCGTGGCCAGCAGCACGTCGTACTTGCCATCGTAGAAGGCGTTCATCAGCACGACACTTTCCCCACCGGATCCGACCAGCAGGAACCCCATGTCGAAGGGAGATGTGTGCGAGAATCCGTCCAGCGCCGCGGTGCCCGAGGTGGTAGCCCCCGAAAGCCCCGAGACGAGGATCTCCGACGGATAGAGCGACGCCGGCCCCGACGAGCCCGAGCCCGGCAGGGTCAGCGCGGTCGTGTTCGCGGAGGCGCTAGCGGCCTGCAGCTACAGCGCCGCCGTCGCGGCGAGCAGGGAAGGTCGCGGCGAGCAGGGACGCAAACCCGACCGCAAACGCGCGATGCGCCCGAACTTGCCGAAGCGCGCGCATGTCCGGCGATTTCCAATCCGGGAAAGAGGTCATCGGCGGGTGGTGTCCGTCATCACGTTTCCGGGATCCCGGAAACGGTTTTCTTCGGCGCCCCATGCTTGTCGCCGGAGCTTCGGCAGCGTATCTTCCCTCAAGAAACGCTTGGAAATTCTCGCCCGGAGGCCCCATGGCCGACACCCTCACCCTGCCCCCCACCGTCACCGACCGCGCCTTTGCCCGGCTTTCCGAGATCGGCGCAGCGCCAAAGGCGCTGCGCGTGGCGGTCAAGGGCGGGGGCTGCTCGGGCTTCGAATACGAGATCACGCTCGACGACCCGGCCGACGACGACCTGATCCTCGAGAGGGACGGGCAGATGGTGGTGGTCGACGAGGTATCGCTGCCGTTCCTCGAGAGCGCCACGATCGACTTCTCCGAAGAACTGATCGGCGCGCGCTTCACCATCGACAACCCCAACGCCACCTCGTCCTGCGGCTGCGGCACGTCGTTCTCGATCTGAGCCGGCCCGGCACGGCGCGCACGGAAACGACCGATCGGCGCAGGTCGCGCTCGGTGCCGGCCGGCCGGCCCGCCGGATGGCACCTGCCACGGCCGCCCTCCGCTGCGGCGCAGGGGCGCGGTTTACATCCCGCGCGATGCGCTTACGCTGGCGACGCATCCATCGTGCACCCGCGCAGACACGCGGCCACGACGAATCCACCCCCGATCACAGACACCGGAGGCAGCCATGACCACCGTCAAGGCAGGCGACACCGTACGCATCCACTACACCGGCACCCTCGCCGACGGCACCACCTTCGATTCCAGCCAGGGCCGCGAGCCACTGGAATTCACCGTGGGCTCGGGCCAGATCATCTCCGGTCTCGACAGCGCGCTGCCGGGCATGGAGGTCGGCGACCAGAAGAAGGTCGAGATCGCCGCCGACGAGGCCTACGGCCAGAAGGACCCGGCGGCGATGCAGCCCGTCCCCCGTGGCGAGATCCCGGACAACATCCCGCTCGACATCGGCACCCAGCTACAGGTGCAGGACGGGTCGGGCCGCGTCGCTCAGGTCCAGGTGGCCGAGGTCACCGACGAGACGGTGGTGCTCGACATGAACCATCCGCTCGCGGGCGAAGACCTCACCTTCGACATCGAACTCGTCGAGAAGGTCTGACCGCCGGCCCGGGCCGGGAGCACGAACCGCGTTCCAGTGGGCACGACGGCCCGCCCACCCGGCGATCCCTCGCCTGCGCGCGCCGCGCCCGCCCTTCTTCTTGCTAGAAATATCCCCGCCGGAGGCCCTGCCCCGCCTCCGGCGGGGCAACTTGGAGGAGTGCGCCGAAGGCGCTCCGCTGCATGGGCCGGTGATCGGCGGGGCTTGCCCTCGCCGGCCGGGCGCGAGATGACGGGGGCGACCCGCGGGAGGCCCCGATGAAGATCGCCACCTTCAACATCAACGGCATCAAGGCGCGGCAGGCCGCACTCCTCGACTGGCTCGAGGCGGCCGCGCCCGACGTGGCCCTCCTGCAGGAGATCAAGTCGGTCGACGGCAATTTTCCGACCGAGCCCTTCGAGGCGCGCGGCTACCATGTCGCCACCCACGGGCAGAAGGGCTTCAACGGCGTGGCGATCCTGTCGAAGCGGCCGCTCGAGGACGTCTCGCGCGGCCTGCCGGGCGACGAGGCCGACGAACAGGCCCGCTGGATCGAGGCGACGGTGGCGGGCGAGAGCCGGCGCGTGCGCCTGTGCGGCCTCTACCTGCCCAACGGCAACCCCGCGCCGGGGCCGAAATACGACTACAAGCTCGCCTGGATGGCGCGGCTGAAGGCGCGCGCCGAGGCGCTTCTGGCCGACGAGGCACTGGCGGTCATGGCGGGCGACTACAACGTCATCCCGCAGGACGAGGACGCCGCCCGCCCCGCGGCCTGGCGGGCCGACGCGCTCGCCCTGCCCGACAGCCGCCGCGCCTTCCGCTCGGTGCTCAACCTCGGCTTCACCGACGCCTTTCGCGCCCGCGTGCAAGGCCCGGGCCACTACACGTTCTGGGATTACCAGGCCGGCGCGTGGGACCGCGACGACGGCATCCGCATCGACCATGCCCTGCTCACGCCCCAGGCGGCCGACCTGCTGACGGGCGTGGGCATCGACCGCGACGTGCGGGGCCGCGAGAAACCCTCGGACCACGTCCCGCTCTGGATCGAGCTCGACGCCTGAGCGCTGCAGGGACGCCCGGCGCGCTCCGCGCGATCGTCCGGCTCTGGCGGAGCGCCTTCGGCGCGCACCCCCTTGTGGCCCCGCCTGCGGCGGGGCGATGCCTCCGGCGGGATACTTGCAGCAAGAAGAAGCAAGAGGCGCGCGAGGATACGTGTGCACGCGGGCCGGGCGGGGGCGTGCCTCCCGCGGCCATGGTTGCGCTGCCTCGGCATTCTGTTGCAGGCTCGCACCGTGCGGCGCCTGTCCGAGCGCACGGCACGGCACGGCACGGCATGGGCGCCACGCACCGCCCGCCTTCAGGCCTCGAGGCCGAGCTTGCCGCGCAGGAATCCCACCGCCTGGCCCAGCCCGTCGGGGGCGATGCCGTGGCCGGTGCCCTGCATCGTGTAGGTGTAGGTCTCGAAGCCCCCGCGCGCGAGGTGGCCCGCCGCGTCGTCCATCGAGGCATGGGGCACCACGTCGTCGGCGTCGCCGTGCAGGAGCAGCACGGGCGGTTTCGAGACTGCCTCGCCCAGCCGCTCGGGCACCAGCAGGCGCCCCGAGAAGGCGGCGATGGCGGCAACCGGCCCGGCCCGGCGGGGGGCGACGTGCAGGCTCATCATGGTGCCCTGCGAAAAGCCCACCAGCGCCAGCCGGTCGGGGCTCAGCCCCTCTGCCTCGAGCACATGGTCGAGGAAGGCGTCGAGATCGGCCGCCGCGCGCTCGAGCCCGGCCAGCGACTCCGCCTCCGACGAGCCGTCGATCCACGGGATCGAGAACCATTGCCGCCCCATCGGCGCGGCCGCGCAGGGCTCTGGCGCATCGGGTGCCCAGAAGGCGGTGCCGGGCAGGTGCGGCGCGAGCGGATCGGCGAGGCCCAGGAGGTCGGCGCCGTCGGCGCCGTAACCGTGCAGGAACACCACCGCCTGACGCGCCTCGCCCGCCGCCGCGCCCCGGCGCCCCGCCTGCAAGTCCCGCGTCATGTCATCCCCTCGCGCGATTTCTCGACGTGGAAGTACGCCCAGAGCAGCCGCGCCGCAACCGCCCGCCAGGGCGACCACGCCTCGGCCATCCCGCGAAGCGCGCGCTCGCTGGGGCGCTCGGACAGGTCGAACAGCAGCCGCGCCGATTCCCGCAGGGCGAGGTCACCCGGGGCGAACACGTCGGCCCGTCCGAGCGAGAACATCGCGTAGATCTCGGCCGTCCAGCGTCCGATCCCGGGCACCGCGGTGAGCGTCGTGACCACCTCCGCCTCCGGTGCCGCGCGCAGGGCGGTGTAGTCGATCTCCGCCTCGGCGAGCGCGCGGGCATAGCGGATCTTCTGCCGTGACAGCCCGCAGGCGCGCAGCGCGTCGTCACCCGCGGCCGCCACCGCCGTCGGCTCGGTCAGCCCCGCCGCCACGAGCCGGCCCCATATGGCGCGGGCCGAGGCGACCGAGACCTGCTGCGACACGATCGCCGACAGGAGCGCGCCGTAGCCGTCCTGGCGCAGCCTGAGCGGCACCTGACCCGCCCGCTGCAGCGCGTGGGCGAAGCGCGGCTCGCGCGCGGCGAGCCATTCCGCTCCCTCGGCCACGCAGGCGGCCCCCCGGATCACGCGGCCGATACAGTCACTCTCTTGCATCGTTGCCATACCTGCCCTTTCCGACCGGTCGTGGCGTGTGGTATCGTGACGCGGCAACCGGAGTTGTGACCGCCATGGCTTTCGACGCGCTTCCCTCGGGCGTCCGACTGCTGCCCGAGCTCATCACCGAAGAGCAGGAGTCCGCCCTCGTGGCGGCGCTCGACGATGGCGTGTGGGAAGACGGCGGGCGCGGCGACGGGTACCGCTCGCAGCAATTCGGCTGGTGGCGCCCGCAGCTGCTGGCGCAGTCGGGCCAGCCCGACCGTTTCCTCGGCGCCCTGCCCGACTGGGCCGCGCCGCTGGTCAGCCGCCTGCACGTGCTCGCGCCGTTCGACTACGCCCCCGATCACCTCGTGGTGCGCGAGCTGGTCCCGGGTGCCAGCCCCCAGTTGCGCAAGGGCGAGGGGCGCACGGTGGCGACGCTGGCGCTGCTCAACGACCTGCCGGTGCGCTTCCGCAAGCGCGAGGGCTCGGGCGACTGGCATCTCAGCCAGCCGCGCCGCTCCCTTCTGGTGCTGACCGAGCGCTTCGACCGGTCGTGGGATCGCACGATCCTGCCCACCGGCCTGCCGGAGGGGGGGCAACCGCACGTCACGGTCGAGGGGCACCCTGCCGGCATCCCCTCCGGCCGCCTGCTCACCCTGACCTTCCGCCGCGTCTCCGAGAGCTGAGGCGCGCGCTGACGGGCGCGCCTCACCGTCACCCTGCCCCCGGACAGACGAAAAGGGGCGCAGCACCCGGCCGCGCCCCTCCATGCATCTCCGCGCGTGCCCGCGCGCGCGCGCCCCGGGTCAGGTGCGCGCCCGGCCCACCACCGCCCAGGCGGCCGGCAGCACCAGCGCCGCGAGCGCCAGTTTCATCGCGTCGCCGATCAGGAACGGCGTCAGCCCCCAGGCCAGCGTTTGCTCCCACACGGTCGCGTAGGCATCGGGGCGGAACATGCCCTGCTCGATCAGCAGGCCCAGCCAGGCGAGGCCGGGGACGTAGAGAACGAGGTTGCCGATCAGCATGGCGAGCGCCATCCACAGGACCGAGCGGTCCCAGCCGCGGCGGGCCAGCCAGCCCATCGCGCCCACCGCCAGGACATAGCCCACGAGGTAGCCGCCGGTCGTGCCCATCATGTAGTCGAGGCCCGCAAGCTCGGCCGTCGAGCTCTGGAACACGTCGAAGCCGACCGCGCCGATGCCCATGTACACGAGGATTGTCGCAAGCCCGAGGCGAGGCCCGTAGGTCGCGCCGATCGTCAGCACCGCGAAGGTGCCGAGATTGACGGCCACCGGCGAGGGCGGCACCGCCACCTTGATCTGCGCCGCCAGCGTCAGCAGCGCCACTCCCAAGGCCACCAGAGCGGCCTGCTTGGTGCGCAGCCCCAGGCCCTGCCGCGGCCCCAGCGCCTCCGCCAGCGCCATTCTGCCGTAAACCCCCTGATCCGTCACGGTCGCCATCTGCCCGCCTCCCTTGCCGGTGTCACTTTCCCAGCGTGTCCTGCCGCAAACCCGCCCCCCGCGCAAGCGCGGCCCGCAGCGCCGTGCCTCAGGCCGGCTCGTAGCGAGACACCATCCGGTAGTCCTTCCGCGGCCCCCGCACCTCCCACACCGCGTTCCACCGGGGCCACGCGGAGAAGTCGTAGGCGACGCGATAGACGTCGGGCGGGCAGTCGTGCACCGCCCCGGGCCGTGCCTCGCTTGGGTCGAAGTCGTGAAACGTCCGCCCGTCGCCGAAGAGCACCCCGACGCGCCCCGCGCCGACCCGCCAGAGATACCGCCGCTCCGCGCGCATCGGGGTCTGCCCGGCCAGATGCAGCTCCCCCGCCTCCGAATAGGCCAGCCCCGCCCCGACTGGCACGAAGGTCGCCACGCCCTCGAAGCACCCCGCCGTGCCCGCCCGCCGGTCGTCGATCTCGCGCCGGAGCCGCCACGCCCCGGCAAGAGCGGCCAGAAGCGCCTCGGCCGCATCGGCGCCCGCCCCCGGCTTCTTCTTGCTCAAAATATCCCCGCCGGAGGCATCCGCCCTCTCCACCCGCGCGGCGCTGGACGTGCCCGCCCCCCCCGGTCTAGGAGCGGCGCCGAGGCAAGAAAAGAGGCGCACATGATCCCCCGCTATTCCCGCCCCGAGATGGTCGCGATCTGGTCGCCCGAGTCGAAGTTCCGCATCTGGTTCGAGATCGAGGCCCATGCCTGCGACGCGCAGGCCGCGCTCGGCGTGATCCCGAAGGCGAACGCCGATGCGGTCTGGCGGGCGCAGGACGCCCGGTTCGACGTCGCCCGCATCGACGCCATCGAGCGCGAGACGCGGCACGACGTGATCGCCTTCCTCACCCATCTGGGCGAGATCGTGGGGCCCGACGAGGCGCGCTTCGTCCACCAGGGCATGACCTCGTCCGACGTGCTCGACACCTGCTTCAACGTCCAGCTCACCCGCGCCGCCGACCTGCTGATCGCGGGCACCGAGCGACTGCTCGCCGCCCTGCGCGCCCGCGCCTTCGAGCACCGCCACACGGTGCGCATCGGCCGCTCCCACGGCATCCACGCCGAGCCCACGACGATGGGCCTGACCTTCGCGCGCTTCTACGCCGAGATGGACCGGGCGCTGTCGCGCCTGCGCAACGCGCGCGCAGAGGTGGCCACCGGCGCGATATCGGGTGCGGTCGGCACCTTCGCCAACATCGACCCGGCCGTCGAAAAGCACGTCTGCACGCGGATGGGCCTCGTGCCCGAGCCGATCTCGACGCAGGTGATCCCGCGCGACCGGCACGCGATGTTCTTCGCCACGCTCGGCGTCGTGGCCTCGAGCCTCGAGAACATCGCCATCGAGGTCCGCCACATGCAGCGCACCGAGCTGCGCGAGGCCGAGGAGTTCTTCGCCAAGGGGCAGAAGGGCTCTTCCGCCATGCCCCACAAGCGCAACCCGGTGCTGACCGAGAACGTGACCGGCCTCGCCCGGCTGGTGCGTTCGGCGGTGGTGCCGGCGCTCGAGAACGTGGCGCTCTGGCACGAGCGCGACATCTCGCATTCCTCGGTCGAGCGGGTGATCGGCCCCGACGCGACGGTGACGCTCGACTTCGCGCTGCACCGGATGGCGCAGGTCATCGAGCAGCTCGTGATCTACCCCGAAGCCATGAAGCGCAATCTCGAGGCGACGCGCGGCCTGATCCACTCGCAGCAGGTGCTGCTGGCACTCACGCAGAAGGGACTGTCGCGCGAGGCGGCCTATGCGGCGGTGCAGGGCGCGGCGATGCGGGTGTGGGAGGGGGGCGGCGACTTCCTGTCCGAGATCTCGGCCGACCCGCAGGTGAGCGCGGTGCTGCCCGGCCCGGAGCTCGCCGCGCTGTGCGACATCGGACCCCACCTGCGCCACGTCGACACGATCTTCGCCCGCGTCTTTCCGGAGTGAGGCCGCCACGAAGCGCGGGCCGCGCCCCGTCGTGAGGCGAGGTGCCTGCAAAGCGGGCAGTCGCGAAACGCTTGGGACGGTTGGCATGCGGCTGCAGCAAGATTCTTGCTTGGCAGGTGCCTCGGGCGTGCTACCCTTCCCCGTGCCAACAGAACGGGAGTTACCCATGAAGCTGAAAGCAACTGCCGTGGCCGTCGTCCTCGCCGCGATGCCGACGATGGGCTTTGCCCAGTGCAACTGGGACAAGACGCCGGCCTCGACGGCCTCGACCTGCCCCGAGGGCCAGACCTACGACGCGCCCTCGGGCACCTGCGTGACGCAGGCCACGTCGTAAGGCCCCACGACCGAGCCTTTTCCAGCGCCCCGCCGGTCAGCTCCGGCGGGGCGTTTTCGCTTTCAGGGGGCCGCGCCATGGCGCACCGCGCGCCGGGCCATCGCCACCGGCCGGGGCACGGCGTGGTAAGCCGCGCAGGCGCGCCTTCCGCGGCGACAGATCGGAACCCGCCAACCCTCTGTTAAGCCCGCCCCTCTAGCAAGGGGCGACCACCGCCCGGAGCGTCGCCTTGCCGTCGGATCTGCCCTCGCTCGCCCTCCCCGGCCCCGCCGCGCCCGCCGGCGTGCCTGCGCCCCTCACGCAGAAGCAGAAGGCCGCCGTGATCGTGCGGCTGCTGATCGCCGAGGGCGCGCAGCTGCCGCTCGACCGGATGCCCGACGAGATGCAGAGAGAGCTGACCGCGCAGCTCGCCGCCATGCGCCGGATCGACCGCGACACGCTGCGCGCCGTGGTCGAGGAATTTGCCGACGAGCTCGATTCGATCGGCCTGCACTTTCCCGGCGGGCTGGCCGGCGCGCTCGGCCTTCTCGAGGATCATCTCTCGCCCGCCACGGCCGCGCGGCTGCGCCGCGAGGCCGGTGTCGCCGCCAAGGGCGACCCGTGGGAGCGGATCGCCGGCCTCTCGCCCCAGCGGCTCCTCCCCGTGCTCGAGGAGGAGAGCACCGAGGTCGGCGCCGTTCTGCTCGCCAAGCTCGAGACGAGGCGCGCCGCCGAGCTGCTTGCGCTGCTGCCCGGGCCGCGGGCGCGCGAGCTGTCCTACGCCATCTCCAAGACCGGCGCGGTCGATCCCGACACGGTGCGCCGGATCGGCCTCGCGCTCGCCGGCCAGCTCGACGCCGAGCCGGTGCGCGCCTTCCCCGACGGGCCGGTGCAGAAGGTGGGCGACATCCTCAACGCCGCCCGCACCACGACACGCGACGACGTGCTCGAGGGGCTCGAGGAGCAGGACTCCGAGTTCGCCGCCGAGGTGCGCCGCGCCATCTTCACCTTCGCCAACATCCGCACCCGCATCGCCGGGCGCGACGTCGCGCGCATCGTCAAGGCGATCGACCCCGACACGCTGCGCACCGCTCTCGCCTATGCCGGCCAGTCCGACGATCTCGTGCCGGCCCGCGACTACGTGCTCGACAACATGTCCAAGCGCATGGCCGAGGGCCTGCGCGAAGAGATGGCCGAGGCCGATCCGCCCACGACCGATGCCGGCGAAGAGGCGATGGCGGTCATCATCGCCGAGATCCGCCGCATGATCGACGCGGGCGACCTGCTGCTCGTGGCCGAGGACGGCTGAGGCCCCGCCCCGCGCCCCAAGCACCGGGCGCCGATGCCGGCGCGGGGCGACAGGATCCCACCCAACGGGGCGCCTCGCAGGATCCGACCCAAAGGGGCGTCGCGCCGGCTGGCCCCGGCGGGGCGAAAAGCAGGCGGGCGCCACCCCGACGCGTCCGCTCCCGGCCTGTCCGGTCCCGACCGGTGGGCGCCCGCCCCTGGTCGTGCCGGCCGCCGCCTCGCCTCCGCGCACTCCGCACCGCGCGCTGCGCAGCGCCGCCGGTGCCGTCGACTTCGCGCCTGCCCTTGCCCCCGCGCCGGCCCCGGCCTACCCCTGCGCCGCCGGGAGAGGGACATGGCGAACGAGACAGGCGCCGGCAGCGGCGCGCAGCAGTCCGACGAGAGCGAGGGCGGGCGTGTCGATGCCGCCGACCGGGCGGCGGATCTCGCGCTGCGCGCCCTCGTGGGGGTGGCGCGGACACTGCCTTACGGCGCACGCATCCGCTTCGGCGGCGCGGTCTTTGCCCGCGCCGTGGCCCCGCTGACGCGGATGGGCGCGCGGATCGACGAGAACCTCTCCTACATCTACCCCGATCTCTCCGACGCGGCCCGCCGGCGGCGCGCCCGTGCCGCCGCGCGCCAGGCCGGGCGGCTGCTGATGGAGAACTATTCCTCGACCGAGCTCGCGCGCCGCATGGCCTCCGTCGCGCCAACCGGCCCCGGCCTCCCGGCGCTCGCGGCGGCGCGGGACGAGGGGCGGCCCGTCCTGCTGCTGACGGGGCACTTCGGCAACTACGAGGCGGCCCGCGCCTGCCTCGTCGCGCAAGGCTACGAAATCGGCGGCCTCTACCGGCCGATGGCCAACGCGCTGGTCAACCGTCACTACGTCGCCACGATGCAGGCGATCGGCGGCCCGATCTTTCCCCAGGGCCGCGCCGGCACCAAGGGGCTGATCGCCCATCTCAAGCGCGGCGGCATGGCGATGATGCTCAACGACCTCTACACCGGCACGGGCGTGACGCTGCCCTTTCTCGGGCGCCCCGCCATGACCTCCCCCCACCCCGCCGAAATCGCGCTGCGCACCGGGGCGGAGGTGGTCTGCGTTTTCGGCACGCGGCGGGGCGACGGTCTGTCCTTCGATGTCGAGGTCGAGGCGCCCCTGCCCCGCACCGACGCGCTAAAGATGACACGCGCCTACAACGACGCCGTCTCGGCGCGCATCCGCGCCCATCCCGAGCAATGGTTCTGGATGCACCGCCGCTGGAAGCGGAAGTGGAACCGCGGCGAGGGGATGGAGCCGGGCCTGCACCCCGCCGAGCTGCCCAGCCGCCGCTCGCGCCTCTGAGCGCGCGCATGTTGCGTATTTGGAACAGAAAGAAGCAGGGCGCCGCAGCCCGCCCGCCTCGCCGCCCCCCGACCGTGGCCCTCGCGCCAGGGCGGCGGCGCGGAGGGCCGCAGGCGCGCAAGGACGCGACACGCGGCAGCGGCAGACCGGGGCTTCACAGGCGGGGCTTTGCCCGCTACCTCGGCTCCATGGCACGAGAGCTTCACATCGTGGGCGGGGGCATGGCCGGGTCGGAGGCCGCATGGCAGGCGGCCGAGGCGGGCGTGCCGGTCGTCCTGCACGAGATGCGCCCCCGCGTGGGCACCTTCGCACACAAGACGGGCGACCTCGCCGAGATGGTCTGCTCCAATTCCTTCCGCTCCGACGACGACGAGAACAATGCCGTCGGCCAGCTCCACTGGGAGATGCGGGCGGCGGGCGGCCTCATCATGACCACCGCAGACGCCCATGCCCTGCCCGCCGGCGGCGCGCTCGCCGTCGACCGCGAGCCCTTCGCGCAGGAGGTGACGCGCCGCCTGCGCGCCCACCCGAACGTGCGTGTGGTCGAGGGCGAGATCACCGCCCTGCCCGATGCGCCCGCCATCGTCGCGACCGGGCCGCTCACCTCGGGCGCGCTGGCCCAGGCCATCGCCGCCGAGACCGGGCAGCAGGCGCTCGCCTTCTTCGACGCCATCGCGCCGATCGTCTACGCCGACACGATCGACATGGGGGTGGCGTGGCGCCAGTCGCGCTACGACAAGGGCGACACCGAGGAGGAGCGCACCGCCTACATCAACTGCCCGATGACGCGCGAACAATACGAGGCCTTCGTCGACGCGCTGCTGGCCGCCGACGTGACGACCTTCAAGCCCGGCGAGACGGCCCAGTATTTCGACGGCTGCCTGCCGATCGAGGTGATGGCCGAGCGCGGCCGCGAGACGCTGCGCCACGGGCCGATGAAGCCGGTGGGCCTGACCAACCCGCACCAGCCCGAGGTGAAGCCCTGGGCGGTGGTGCAGCTGCGCCGCGACAACGCGCTGGGTACGCTCTACAACATCGTCGGCTTCCAGACCAAGATGCGCTACGGAGCCCAGTCGCAGGTGTTCCGCATGATCCCGGGGCTGGAGGAGGCGCGCTTCGCCCGCCTCGGCGGCATCCACCGCAATACCTTCATCAACTCGCCCACCCTGCTCGACGGCCAGATGCGGCTGCGCTCGCGGCCCGACATCCGCTTCGCCGGCCAGATCACCGGGGTCGAGGGCTATGTCGAATCGGCCGCGATGGGCCTGCTTGCCGGCCGCCTCGCCGCGGCCGAGCTGCAGGGCCGCGGCCTGCCGCCCGTGCCCGACGTGACGGCGACCGGCGCGCTTCTCGCCCACATCACCGGGGGGGCCGAGGCCAGGACGTTCCAGCCGATGAACGTCAATTTCGGCCTGTTCCCTCCGATCGAGGCGAAGGGCGGGCGCAGGGGCCGGCGCGAGCGCTACCGTGCCTATACCGATCGCGCCAAGGCTGCCTGGCAGGACTGGCTGTCGGCCGACCGGCAGGCGGCGGCCTGAGCCCGGCACCGGGGTTCCTGTGACCGCTCGTCCGTGATACGTCCTGCTGCCATGCACAAGAAATTTCTGGACGAGGTCTACGCGGCTGATAGGCCGCGCTCGGTCGTCGACCTGTATGACGCATGGGCCGATACCTACGAGTCCGAGCTCGCCGAGGCCTCCTACGCCACGCCCGCCCGAATCGCTGCCGCACTGGCGGGGACAGACACCTCGCTCGACACGCGCGTGCTCGACATCGGCTGCGGCACGGGGCTTTCCGGTCAGGCGCTGGTGGCCCACGGCTTTACCCTCGTCGACGGAACAGACGTGTCGGCCGCGATGCTGGCCGAGGCGGAGGCCAAGCAGATCTACGGTCGGCTGTGGCAGACCGACCCCGCCGCGCCGCTCCCTGTGAGCTCCGGCGAATATGGCGCGGTCGTCGCCGCCGGCGTGGTGAGCCCCGGCGCGGCGCCGGCCTCGCTGCTGGGCGACATGGCCGGCCTGCTCGACACCGGCGGGCGCCTCGCCTTTTCCTTCAACGACCATGCGCTGGCGGACGACGACTACCTCGCCGCCCTGCGCGCCCTGGCCGACAGCGGCCTGCGCCCGATCTTCGAGGAATACGGCGACCATCTGCCGGCCCGCCGCCTCAATGCCACCGTTTACGTCTTCGAGCAGGCGTGAGCGCGGTCACCCGCTTCGCGCCCAGCCCCACGGGGCCCCTTCATCTCGGCCACGCCTTCTCGGCGCTCACCGCCTTCGCCCGCGCCAAGGCGGCGGGCGGCAGGATGCTCCTGCGCATCGAGGATCTCGACCGGAGCCGCGCGCGCCCCGTTTGGGAGGCGCTGATCGCGGAGGATCTCGCGTGGCTCGGCCTGACCTGGCCCCGCCCGGTCATGCGCCAGTCCGAGCGCGGGCCGGCCCACGAGGCGGCACTGGCGCGGCTGTGGAGGGCGGGGCTGCTCTATCCCTGCACCTGCGCGCGCCGCGACATCGAGGCCGCGGCCGGCGCCCCGCAGGAGGGTGCGCCGCTCCACGGGCCGGACGGAGTGATCTATCCCGGCACCTGCCGCGCCGACGCCACGGGGCCGATCCCGGCTGACGGCGCATTGAGGCTGCACATGAGGAAGGCCGCGCTGATAACTGACTCGATACAGTTTTCCGAGACCGGATGCGCGACCCTTGGCACCGTGACCGTCGTGCCAGAGACCCTGGTCGCGCGAATTGGCGACGTGGTCCTGCGCCGGCGCGACGGGGCGGCCGCCTACCACCTCGCCGTGGTCGTCGACGACGCCGCGCAGGGGATCACCGAGGTCGTGCGCGGGCAGGACCTGTTCGAGGCGACCGCGATCCATGTCGTGCTTCAGCGCCTGCTCGGCCTGCCCACGCCCGCCTACCACCACCATCGGCTGATCCGCGACGACCACGGCGCGCGACTGGCCAAGCGCGACGACGCGCGCGCCCTCTCCACCCTGCGCGCCGAGGGGTGGACACCGCCGGACGTGCGTCGCGCAGTCGGCCTCTAGCCTTCCGGCGCCATGAGCTCGACCTCCGCCCCGTCGCGGATCGCGGTGTAGAAGCACGTTCGCCGCATCGTGTGGCAGGCGGGGCCGGTCTGCTCGACCAGCAGCAGCAGGCAGTCGCGGTCGCAATCCACCCGCAGCTCGACGAGGCGCTGCACGTGACCCGAGGTCTCTCCCTTTTTCCATAGGGCATTCCGCGAGCGAGACCAATAGGTTGCGCGGCCTGTCTCAAGCGTCTCCCGAAGACTTTCGGCCGACATCCAGGCCATCATCAGCACCTCGCCCGTCGCCGCGTCCTGCGCGATGGCGGGGATCAGGCCGCGGTCGTCCCACGCCAGCGTCGCGGGATCGAACACGTCTCCGTGTGGCGATGCAGGCATGGGCGCTCCTTTTCATCCGGGCCGCCCGCGCCTATTCTCCCGCAGGCAAGCGGGAGGGACGCATGGCCACCGAGACCGACCTCGTCAAGCTCTATTCCGGGCGCATTCTCGCGCTCGCCGCCGACATCCCCCATGTCGGCCGGCTGGAATGCCCGATGGCCACCGCGCGTCGCCGCTCTCCGCAATGCGGCTCGACGGTGACGGTCGACCTGACGGTGCAGGACGGCCGCATCGCCGGCTTCGCGCAGGACGTGCGTGCCTGCGCGCTCGGCCAGGCATCCGCCTCGGTGCTGGGACGCCACGCGGTCGGGTGCACGCGGGCCGAAATCGAGGCCGCACGCGACGCCCTAACCGCCATGCTCAAGGACGGCGCCCCACACCCCGACGCGCCGTTCGAGGCGCTCGAGGCGCTTGTCGCGGCCCGCGACTTCGCCAACCGCCATCCCTCGATCCTTCTGGCGTGGGATGCCACCTGCGAGGCCTTGGCCGAGGCCGAGAAGGCCGCGTAAGCTCCTACGTTGACAAAGAAAAAGCCGCCGCGCCCGAAGGGCTGCGGCGGCAAGTGGCGAATCTGCGTCTCCGGAGAACGGTCCGCGCGGGGACATGCGCGAACGACAGGCAGGTGCAGCGCCGCGGTTGGGGGCGCGGCGCGGCCGGACGACAGACCGCAGGCAGAGACCCGGTCAGACGAAGAGAGGCAGGTGCAGCCCGGCGTAGAGCGCCACCATCAGGGCAACCGCGCCGAGCGCGTCGGCCGCCATGCGGCCCGAAAGGGCGATCCGCTTGACCTCGTTGAGCATTACCGTCTCCCTCGTCTAAGTTGCCCATTTGTTCTCACACAAGGGGCGCCCTGTAAAGAACTTTTTAAGAACATTCGTGAACGAAGTGCGTCTTTGGGAGGCTTGACCGCTAACCTACTGCGATCATTCGGATCGCCCGATCCTGGTCCAGCAGCCACAGCAGCACCCGCGCCGCGCGGCCGCGATCGCTCTCCAGCGTCGGGTCGTCGGCGAGCAGGCGGCGCGCGTCGGACTGCGCCATCGCCATCAGCGCGGTCTGCCGCTCGAGGTCGCCGATCCGGAACCGCGGCAGCCCGCTCTGGGCCGTTCCGATCAGGTCGCCCGCACCGCGCAGGGCGAGATCCTCCTCCGCGATGCGAAAGCCGTCTTCGGTTTCTCTCAGTGTTTCCAGTCTCCTGCGGGCCGTCTCACCCAACGGTCCACGATACATAAGCAGGCACGTCGACCGGGCCGCGCCGCGCCCGACCCGGCCCCGCAGCTGGTGGAGCTGTGCCAGCCCGAACGATTCGGCGCGTTCGATCACCATGATCGAGGCATTGGGCACGTTGACCCCCACTTCGATCACCGTGGTCGCCACAAGGAGCGGCACGTCGCCCGCCACGAAGCGCGCCATCGCGGCGTCCTTCTCGGCGAGCGGCATCTGCCCGTGCACCAGCGCCACCCGCCCCTCGCCCAGCCGCATGCGCAGGTGGCGAAACCGCTCCTCCGCCGCGATAAGGTCGGTCGCCTCGCTCTCCTCGACCAGCGGGCAAACCCAATAGGCTTGTTTTCCCTCGGCAATTGCCTTGCGCAGGTGCTCCACCACCTCGTCGAGCCGACCGGTGGAGACGAGGCGCGTGACGACAGGCGTGCGCCCCGGCGGCTTTTCGTCGAGCACCGAGAGATCGAGGTCGCCATACTGCGAGAGCGCCAGCGACCTGGGGATCGGCGTCGCCGTCATCACCAGCACGTCGACCGCCTCGCCCTTGGCGCCCAGTTCCATCCGCTGCGCGACGCCGAAGCGGTGCTGCTCGTCGATAATGGCCAGCCGCAGGTCGCGGAACGCCACGTCGGCCTGGAACACCGCGTGGGTGCCGATCAGGATCTGGATATCGCCTGACTCCAGCGCCGTGAGCTTGGCGGCACGCTCCGGCCCCTTGTCGCGCCCGGTCAGCACCTCGGCGACGATCCCGGCAGCTTCGATCAGGGGCCGGATCGAGTCGAGGTGCTGGCGGGCGAGGATCTCGGTCGGGGCCATCAGCACCGCCTGCCCCCCCGCCTCGGCCGCGGCGCACATCGCCAGCACGGCGACCAGCGTCTTGCCCGCGCCCACGTCGCCCTGCAGCAGCCGCATCATCCGCTTGCCTGCGGCCATGTCGGCGGTGATCTCCGCCACCGCCCGCTCTTGTGCGTCGGTGGGCGAAAACTCAAGTGATCCCAGAACCTTGGCGGCGAGGCGGCCGTCACCCACCGTCGGTCGGCCGGAGCCGAGGCGCATCCCCGCGCGGGCCAGCGCAAGCGTCAACTGGTGGGCGAAAAACTCATCGTAGGCAAGACGTTGGCGGGCCGGGGCGTGGGGCGCCATCTCTTCCAATCCCAGCGGCGCGTGGGCGGTTTCGAGGGCCGGGCGCCAGCGCGGCCAGCCCTCGCGCGCCCGCAGCGGCTCGTCGATCCATTCCTCGAGTTCGGGCGCGCGCTCCAGCGCCGCCTGTGCGGCCTTGGCCATCACCTTCTGCGAAACCCCTGCAGTCAGGGGATAAACCGGCTCGAACGGGGGGATCTCGCCGGCCTCCTCGGGGGCCAGGACGTGGTCGGGATGGGCCATCTGAGCCACCCCGTCGAACAGCTCCACCTTGCCCGAGACGACACGGCGCTGTCCGGTGGGCAAGAGGCGGCCGAGATAGCGGGGATCGGCATTGAAATAAACGAGCTGGAAGGTGGTCTGCGCGTCCTCCACCTCGACCCGGTAAGGTCCGTTCCGGCGCGAGGGCGGCCGGTGGCGGCCGACGACCACCTCGACGGTGGCGACGGTGGGCGGCTGAACGGCCCGGATCGAGGCGACGTGTCGGCGGTCGATGCCGGAATGGGGCAGCGTGAACAGCAGGTCGCGGGGCCGGGTGATGTCGATCGCCGCGAGCCGCTCGGCGAGGCGCGGGCCGATCCCCTGCAGCGTCTCGATCTCCGCGAAGAGCGGGTAGAGGACGGGGGGCCGCGTGCTCACTGTCCCACGGGCCGCGCTCAGCCCTGGCCGATCAGACGCAGCCAGGCATCCTCGTCGATCGTCTCGATGCCGAGTTCGGCCGCCTTTTTCGCCTTGCTGCCCGCGCCCGGCCCCGCGATCACGAGGTCGGTCCGGGCCGAGACCGAGCCCGAGACCCTGGCCCCCAGCGCCTCGGCCCGCGCCTTGGCCTCGGCGCGGCTCATTCTTTCCAGCGTGCCGGTGAAGACCAGCGTCTTGCCGGCCACGGGACTGCCCTCGGCGGAGGGCGCGGCGACGTCGGTGATGGTCAGCCGCTCGGCCAGCCGGTCGATCGAGGCGCGCTCGCGCTCCTGCGCGAAGGCGGTGACGAGCGACTCGGCCATGACCGCGCCGATCCCGTCGATGTCGATGAGCTCGGCCCAGGCGGCGCTCTCGCGGTCCTCCGCCTCGTGGACGGCGGCGCGAAACGCCTCCCAGGTGCCATAGTGGCGGGCGAGCAGCTGCGCGGCGCTCTCGCCGATATGGCGGATGCCGAGCGCGAAGATCACGCGGTTGAGCTCGATTTCACGCTTGTCTTCAATGGCCTGAAAGAGGTTTTTCGCGCTCTTGTCACCCCAACCCTCGCGGTTCTTCAGCTGCCTCGGGCCAGAGCCGTAATTCGCCTCGAGATCGAAGATGTCGGCGGGCTCCCTGATCCAGCCGTCGGCGTAGAGCGCCTCGACCTGCTTCGCGCCCAGTCCCTCGATATCGAAGGCCGCGCGCGAGACGAAGTGCTTGAGCTTTTCCACTGCCTGCGCGGGGCAGATCAGGCCGCCGGTGCAGCGGCGCACCGCGTCGCCCTCCTCGCGGATCGCCTCGGAGCCGCAGGCGGGGCAATGGGTGGGAAACTGATACGGCTCAGAGTCTTGTGGGCGATTCTTCAGGTCGACACCGGCGATCTTGGGGATCACGTCGCCCGCCCGATAGACCTGCACCCAGTCGCCCACCCGGATGTCGTGCCCTTCGCGGATCGGCTGGCCCTTGGCGTCGCGGCCGGCGATGTAATCCTCGTTGTGGAGGGTGGCGTTCGATACCACGACGCCGCCCACCGTGACCGGGGTCAGACGGGCGACCGGCGAGAGCGCACCGGTGCGGCCGACCTGGATGTCGATGGCCTCGAGCCGGGTCCACGCCGTCTCGGCGGGGAACTTGTGCGCGATGGCCCAGCGGGGCGTGGTGGAGCGGTAGCCGAGGCGCCCCTGCAGCGCGAGGTCGTCGACCTTGTAGACCACGCCGTCGATGTCGTAGTCGAGCGTGGCGCGCTGCTGCTCGACCGCAGCGTAGTGGTCGAGCATCTCCGGCACTGTCGCGCACCGCGCGGTCAGCGGATTGGTCTGGAATCCCAGCGCCTTGAGCCGCTGGATCGACGCGAGCTGGGTGTCGGCGAGCGGCTTCGACACCTCGCCCCAGGCATAGGCGAAAAAGCGCAGCGGGCGCGCCGCGGTGATCGAGGCGTCAAGCTGGCGGAGCGAGCCCGCGGCGGCGTTGCGCGGGTTGGCGAAGGTCTTGTCGCCGCGCGCCTCCTGCCGCGCGTTCAGCGCGGCGAAGTCGGCATGGGTCATATAGACCTCGCCGCGCACTTCGAGCACCTCCGGCGCGCCCTCCAGCCGCTTTGGAATGTCGTCGACCGTCAGGGCGTTGGCGGTGACGTTCTCCCCCTCCTGCCCGTCGCCGCGCGTCGCCGCCTGCACCAGCCTGCCGTGCTCGTAGCGGAGCGACAGGGACAGACCGTCGATCTTTGGCTCGGCGGTGAAGGCCAGCGGCGCCTCCTCGGCAAGCCCCAGGAACGCCCGCACGGAGCGGACGAAATCGGCCACCTCCGCGTCGTCGAAGGCGTTGGCGAGTGAATACATCCGCACCCGGTGGCGGATCTTGGCGAAGCCCTCGGCCGGCGCCGCGCCCACCTGCCGCGTGGGGCTCTCGGGCGTGGCGAGCGCGGGAAAGGCCTCTTCCAGCGCCATCGCGCGGGCCTTGAGCGCGTCATACTCGGCGTCGCTGATCTCGGGCGCATCCTGCCGGTGATAGGCCTCGTTCGCCCGCTCGATCTGCGCGCGCAGGTCGGCGAGCTCCGCGGCGGCGTCCGCCTCGGTCAGCTCGCGTGCCTCTGTCTGCGCCTCTGCCATGCCGGGGGTTTAGGGCGGTTGCGGGCGCTGGTCCAGCGCGCCGAAACCGCCTAGGCTCGCCCCGCCTTGACGGAGGGACCGGAATGCATGTGAGCCCCGCGATGGCGGCCTGCGAGGCGCCGCCGGTGATGGAGGCGCGGCGGTGGGTCGAGGGGGTGAGCTTCCCCGCGGGCCGCCCGCTGATCAACGTGAGCCAGGCCGCCCCGGTCGAGCCGCCGCCCATGGCCCTGCGCGAGGCGATGGCGCAGGCGGTGATGGAGGACGAGTCCGCCCATCTCTATGGCCCCGTTCTCGGCCTGCCCGAGCTGCGGGCGGAAGTGGCGGCGCAGGTCTCGGCGGACTACCGGGGCCGGATCGCGCCCGGACAGGTGGCGATCACGGCGGGCTGCAACCAGGCCTTCGCGGCGGCGATGTCGACGCTGGCGGGGCCGGGCGACGAGGTGCTGCTGCCGACACCCTGGTATTTCAACCACAAGATGTGGCTCGACATGGCGAGCGTGCGGGCGGTGCCCCTGCCCCCCGGGCCGGGCCTGATCCCCCGCGTCGAGGACGCCGGGGCGGCACTCACCGAGCGGACGCGCGCCATCGTGCTGGTGACGCCCAACAACCCCGCGGGGGTGGAATACCCGGCCGAGACGGTCGCCGCCTTCGCCGAGCTCGCCCGCGCGACGGGCCTCGCCCTGATCGTCGACGAGACCTACCGGGATTTCGACTCGCGCCCCGGCGCCCCGCACGCCCTCTTCGAGCGCGACGACTGGGACGAGACGGTGATCCAGCTCTACTCGTTCTCCAAGGCCTACCGGCTGACCGGGCACCGCGTGGGAGCGATGGTAGCCTCGCAGGCGCAGCTGGCGCAGGTCGAGAAGTTCCTCGACACGGTCGCCATCTGCCCGCCGCAGATCGGCCAGCGCGCGGCGCTCTGGGGGATGCGGAACCTGCGCCAGTGGCTGGCGGGCGAGCGGGCCGAGATCCTCGACCGGCGCGCGGCGATCGGCGAGGCGTTCGGTGAAACCTCTGGGGCGCTCGCCGCGCAGGGCTGGCGCCTCGACGGCGTCGGCGCCTATTTCGCCTATGTCCGCCACCCGTTCGACGCGCCGTCGGATGCGCTGGCGAGGCGGCTGGTGGCCGAGGCGGGCGTGCTCTGCCTGCCCGGCACCATGTTCATGCCCGAGGATGGCGGGCATGCGCACCTGCGGCTCGCCTTCGCCAATGTCGACCGCGCGGGCATCGGGCGTCTGGCCGACCGTCTCGCCGCCGTGACCGGCCCGCGCCTTGCGAGCCGGGCGGGCAGCGTCTAGGACGCCGCGAACAGCGCCGGGAGGGAACACATGGCGGAAAGCGTCGGCAAGAAGGCGAGCAAGGTCTTCGTGTGGATCCTGCTCGCGCTGCTGATCGTGGGCCTCGCGGGCTTCGGCATCGGCTCGTTCGGCGGCTCGACCACGGCGGTGGGCCGCGTGGGGGGCCAGGAGATCACGGCGCAGGCCTATTTCCGCGCGCTCGACCAGGCGATCCGGGCCGAGCGGCAGGCGACCGGCGAGCCGGTAACGCGGGCGCGCGCCGAGGCGACGGGGCTGATGGCCGAGGTGCAAGGGAGCCTTGCCGGCCAGGCCGCGCTCGACGGCGAGGCCGCCGATCTGGGGCTGTCGGTCAGCGACGACGTGGTGGGCGAGCGGATACTGCAGACCCAGGCGTTCCTTGGGCCGAACGGGGCGTTCGACCGGCAGACCTACGAGTTCGTGCTGCGTCAGAACGGCTGGACGGTGCCCGAATACGAGGAAGAGGTGCGCGCCGACCAGACCCGCGCGCTGCTGCAGTCAGCCGCGGCGGGCGGCATCGCCGCGCCCGATGCCTTCACCGACACGGTGATGGGCTACGTGGGCGAGCGGCGCAGCTTCGCGTGGCGGCGCTTCGGCCCCGAAGATCTCGACGCGGCGCTGCCCGAGCCCACCGACGCCGACCTGCAGGCGCAGTACGAGGCGGCTGAAGACGCCTATCGCCTGCCCGAGACCAAGCGCATCACCTACGCCTGGCTGACGCCCGCGGCGCTGGCCGACACGCTCGAGCCCGAGGAGGGCGCGGTCGAGGCGCTGTACGAGGAGCGGATCGACGAATACGTGCAGCCCGAGCGCCGGCTGGTGGAACGGCTCGTCTTCGAAAGCGCGGCGTCGGCCGAGCGCGCCTCGGCCGCGCTCGAGGCGGGCGAGATCGATTTCGGCGCGCTGGTGCGCGAGCGGGGCCTGACGCTGGAGGATGTCGATCTCGGCGACGTGGCGCGCGACGATCTGGGCGCGGCGGCCGAGCCGGTGTTCGCCCTCGACGGCCCCGGCGTCGTGGGGCCGGTCGAGACCTCGCTCGGACCCGCTCTGTTCCGCGTCAATGCAATCCTCGACGCGCGCGACATCCCGCTCGCGGAGGTGCGTGACGAGCTGGCCCGCGAGGCCTCGATCGAGCGTGCACGCCGGATGATGTCGGACATGGTCGACGAGTTCGACGACCGTCTCGCCGCGGGCGCGACGCTCGAGGATCTGGGCGACGAGACCGCAATGGACGTGGGCACGCTCGACTGGTTCCCCGGTGTCGGCACCGAGGCGGGCGAGATCGTGGGCTACGAGCGCTTCCGCGAAGCGGCCGACGCCGCGCAGGAGGACGACTTTCCGCAGATCGACATCCTCGGCGACGGCTCGCTCTTCGCGCTGCGCGTCGACGAAGTGGTGCCGCCCCGCCTGCCCCCGCTCGCCGACATACGCGCGACGGTGGCCGACGACTGGCGCGCGGCCGAGCGCACCCGCCGCCTCGCCGCGCAGGCCGAGGCGGCGCTCGCCGACCTGACGGGCGGCGACGAGCTTGGCGCGTCCGGTGCGGCCGTGGAGACGACCGAGGGGCTCACCCGCGACGCCACGCTCGACGGTGTGCCGCCGGCGCTGATCGCCCGCGCCTTCGAGATGGAGCAAGGCGAGCGCACCGTGGTCGAGGGCGACGGCGCGGCCTACCTGCTCGAGCTGCGCGAGATCGCCCCGCCCGACGAGGAGAACGAGCGCGTCGCGCTGCTGCGGCAGGCCCTCGAGAGCCAGGCGGCGCAGGGCATGGCGAACGACGCGCTGCAACTCTACATTCGAGGGCTCATGGCGCGCGAGGGTGTCAGCTTTGACCAGCCCGCGCTCAACTCCGTCCATTCCCAGGTCTTCAACTAGGATGGTCGCGCTCGCGCCCGGCTACGACGACTTTGCCCGCGGGTGGGCCGCGGGCGAGAACCAGATCGTCTATGCGCGCCTCGCCGCCGATCTCGACACACCGGTCTCGCTGATGCTCAAGCTCGGCGGCGCGCGGGCGGATTCCTTCATGCTCGAATCGGTGACCGGCGGCGAGGTGCGGGGGCGCTACTCGATCGTGGGGCTCAAGCCCGACCTCGTGTGGCGCTGCCGGGGCAGCCGGGCATGGATCAACCGCGAGGCGCGCTACGATGCCGACGCCTTCGTCGAGGAGGCGCGCGACCCGCTCGCCTCGCTGCGGGCGGTGCTGGAGGAGAGCCGCATCGCCCTGCCCCGCGGCCTGCCCTCGGCCTCGGCCGGTCTCTTCGGCTATCTCGGCTACGACATGGTGCGGCTTGTCGAGCACCTGCCCCACGTCAACCCCGACCCGCTCGGCCTGCCCGACGCGGTGCTCCTGCGCCCATCGGTGGTGGCGGTGCTCGACGGGGTGAAGGGCGAGGTGATCGTGGTCGCGCCCGCCTTCATCGCCTCGGGCCTGACCGCGCGGGCGGCCTACGCGCAGGCGGCCGAGCGGGTGGCCGACGCGGTGCGCGACATCGAGGGCGGCGTTCCGGGCGAGCCGCGCGCGCTGGGCGAGGCGGCCGAGGTGGGCGCGCCGGTGTCGAACTTCACCAGACCCGCCTATCTCGCCGCCGTCGAGCGGGCGAGAGACTACATCCGCGCCGGCGACATCTTTCAGGTCGTGCCGTCGCAGCGCTGGGCACAGCACTTTCCGCTGCCGCCTTTCGCGCTCTACCGCTCGCTGCGGCGCACCAACCCCTCGCCCTTCCTGTTCTACTTCGATTTCGGCGGCTTCCAGGTCGTGGGCGCCTCGCCCGAGATCCTCGTGCGCGTCCGCGAGGGCGAGGTGACGATCCGCCCCATCGCGGGCACCCGCCCCCGCGGCGCCTCCGAGGAGGAAGATCGCGCGCTCGAGGCCGATCTGTTGTCGGACCAAAAGGAGATGGCCGAGCACCTGATGCTGCTCGATCTGGGGCGCAACGATGTCGGGAGGGTCGCGAAGATCGGCACGGTGCGGCCCACCGAAGAGTTCGTGATCGAGCGCTATTCCCATGTGATGCACATCGTCTCCAACGTGGTGGGCGAGATCTCAGACGAGCACGACGCGCTCTCGGCGCTCCTCGCCGGGCTTCCGGCCGGGACTGTCTCGGGCGCGCCCAAGGTGCGCGCGATGGAGATCATCGACGAGCTCGAGCCGGAAAAGCGCGGCGTCTACGGCGGCGCGGTCGGCTACTTTTCGGCCGACGGCGACATGGACATGTGCATCGCGCTGCGCACCGCCGTCGTGAAGGACGAGACGCTGTATGTGCAGGCGGGCGGGGGCGTGGTCTACGACAGCGACCCCGCGGCCGAGTGGCAGGAGACGGTGAACAAGGCCCGCGCGCTGCGCGCCGCAGCCGAGGATGCCGGCCGCTTCGTGCGCCGGGGCAATGGCTGAGCCGGCCCGCCTCCGGCCCGGCGGCGCCCCCGGCGGGGCCGTGGCGATGGCGTATTTGCGACAGAAAGAAACCGGGGGCGCCACACCTTGACCGACCGGATCGCGCTGTGGCTCGCCGGGCTGCTCGCGGTGGCGGCGGCGGCGAACTTCCTCTTCGGATGGGAGTTGCACCTGTTCCTCGGGCGCCGCCTCCTCGGGCTGATCGAGTGGCTGGCTTTCTGGCGTTAGGCCGCAGCGCGCGCGGTTGACGCGGGCGGCGCGAGACGATTGGAAGACCGCGACCGGCCGCGTGGCGCGGCGCCAGACATGGGAGAGACGACGATGGCGGTAAAGGTGGCGATCAACGGCTTCGGCCGGATCGGGCGCAACGTGCTGCGCGCGCTGATCGAGACGGGGCGCACCGACGTGGAGGTCGTGGCGATCAACGACCTCGGACCCGTCGAGACCAACGCGCACCTTCTGCGCTACGACAGCGTGCACGGCCGCGCGCCCTTCGAGGTGAAGACCACCGGCGAGGGCATCGACGTGGGCCGCGGGCCCATCGTCGTGACGTCCGAGCGCGACCCCGCGGCGCTGCCATGGACGGATGTCGACATCGTGCTCGAATGCACCGGCATCTTCACCGACAAGGAGAAGGCGCAGGTGCATCTCGAGAACGGCGCCTCGCGCGTGCTGGTCTCGGCGCCCTCGAAAGGCGCGGACAAGACCATCGTCTACGGCGTGAACCACGGCACGCTCACGAAGGACGACCTCGTGGTGTCGAACGCCTCGTGCACGACGAACTGCCTCGCCCCGGTCGCCTACGTGCTGAACGGGGCGCTCGGGATCGAGCGCGGCTTCATGACGACGATCCACTCCTATACCGGCGACCAGCCGACGCTCGACACCATGCACAAGGATCTCTACCGCGCCCGCGCCGCGGCGATGTCGATGATCCCGACCTCGACGGGCGCGGCGCGCGCCGTGGGCCTCGTGATGCCCGAGCTCGACGGCAAGCTCGACGGCGTGGCGATCCGGGTGCCGACGCCGAACGTCTCGGTCGTCGACCTTACCTTCGAGGCCGGGCGCGAGACCTCGACCGACGAGATCAACGAGGCGATCCGCGCGGCGGCGTCGGGCGAGCTGAAGGGCATCCTCGGCGTGACCGACGAGAAGCTCGTCTCGACGGACTTCAACCACGACCCGCATTCGTCGATCTTCGCCACCGACCAGACCAAGGTTCTGGAGGGCAAGCTGGTGCGCGTGCTGTCGTGGTACGACAACGAGTGGGGCTTCTCCTGCCGGATGCTCGACACCGCGGCCGAGATGGGCAAGCATCTCTGAGTTCGGGTGACGATCCGAACCGGCGGCGCCGCGCTCCCCCGGGGGCGCGGCGCTTCTCTTTGGGGATGACGCCGGCGTCAAAGCCATGCATTCGATGCAAGCCCGGATCACGCAATCGGGGGATTGTTCGGAAGGGCGTTAGCGCCAACATCTGACCGGACGCAGCAATGCACAGCGCACCCGAGAGGACAGACCAATGACCGACCTGATCGCCCGCATCCGCGAGATCGCCCACCGCCGCGCCCGCTACGCCCGCACCGTGCAGGAGTTGCGCTCGATACCGCTCGACGTGGCGCTGGACCTCGATCTCTACACCGGTGACGCCGAGCGCATCGCCCGTGCCGCCGTCTACGGCGACGCCGGCGGCAAGAGCCTTCGATAAGGCTCTTGCAAATCCCTTTCTTGAAGGGATTTGCCCCCGGCTCCGCCCGCGCGGTTTTCCGTCTGCACCAGCCCGCCGGCGCGTCCGCCCCTCTCCGCCGGGCTGTTCGATTCCCGTCGCCGGTCAGGCGCGGCCGACCCGCGCGAGAAGGGCCTCGCGGACGGCGGGGGTGACGAACTTCGACACGTCGCCCCCCAGACGGGCGATCTCCTTGACCAGCTTCGACGCGATCGCCTGGTGCTCTGCCTCGGCCATGAGGAACACCGTCTCGATCGTGTTGTCGAGTTGGCGGTTCATGCCGACCATCTGGAACTCGTACTCGAAATCGGCCACCGCCCTCAGGCCGCGGACGATCAGCCTGGCGCCCACGTCGTTGGCGCAGTCGATCAGCAGGTTCTCGAAGGGGTGCGCGACGATCTCGCAGCCCGTGCGCTCGGAAATGGCGGCGACCTCGCGCTCGATCATCTCCACCCGCTCCTCGAGGGTAAAGAGCGGGCCCTTGTCACGATTGATCGCCACACCGATCACCAGCCGATCGACCAGCACGGTCGCCCGTGTGATGATGTCGAGATGCCCGTGGGTGACGGGATCGAAGGTGCCGGGATAGAGGCCGGTGCGCATGGGTCACGTTCCCCTGAGCCGCGTTCCGGCGCGCAGGTGCCGCAGCCGGGCCCCGAGCGCAACCCGATGGCATGCGCCGGTCCCCGCTCCGTTGCGCTAGAACCCCATGATCATGCCTTCGAGGGCGTCCTTCTCCATCGCCAGTTCCTCGAGCCGGTACTTCACCACGTCGCCGATCGTGATGAGGCCCACGAGCCGGCCGTTCTCGACCACGGGCATGTGGCGGAAGCGCTGTTCTGTCATCGTGCCGAGCACCGAAACCGCCTTGTCGGCGCGCGTGCAGCTGACGATCTTTCTCGTCATGAGCTTCTCCACCGGCTCGGCCAGGACAGCGGCGCCGCGACGACCCACCTCGCGGACGATGTCGCGCTCCGACAGGATGCCGATGGGCGTGCCCTCGCCGTCGGCCACGACCAGCGAGCCGAAGCGCTTTTCGGCGAGTCGGCGGGCCGCTTCGAGCGCGGTGGCCATGGGCCCGATCGTCTCGACATGGGTGCTGCCCTTGGATTTCAGGATGTTGGCGACGGTCATTCTCATTCCTCCCGGGGTCTCCCTGTGACGCAGCGTCGGGGCCGGCGGGCCTGTCTGTCAACGGGAATACCGTCGCATGCCGCGCGGGGAGGCGCGCGGCGCGCCGGGGCGCGCCGGGGCGAAACCCCGCTTCCAGCCGCCGGACGGCTCCGCTAGGGTGCGCCCGAACCGGCGAAGGGAGGGAGCGATGGAGCAGATCGGGCACTGGATGAACGGGGCGCGCGTGGCCGGATCGGGCCGCACGGCCGACGTGTTCAACCCCGCGACGGGCGAGGTGCAGGCGCAGGTGGCGCTGGCCTCGAAGGCCGAGGTCGACGCGGCGGTGGCCAGGGCCGCCGAAGCCCAGCCCGCCTGGGGCGCGACCAATCCGCAGCGCCGCGCCCGCGTGCTGATGGAGTTCGTGCGCCTTCTGAACCGCGACATGGACAGGCTGGCCGAGGCCCTCTCGCGCGAGCACGGCAAGACCCTGCCCGACGCGAGAGGCGACGTGCAGCGCGGGCTCGAGGTGGTCGAGTTCTGCATCGGGGCGCCGCACCTGCTGAAGGGCGAGTACACCGACGGCGCCGGGCCGGGCATCGACATGTACTCGATGCGTCAGCCCCTCGGCGTCGTGGCCGGGATCACGCCCTTCAACTTCCCCGCCATGATCCCGATGTGGAAGTTCGCCCCCGCCATCGCCTGCGGCAACGCCTTCATCCTCAAGCCGTCCGAGCGCGACCCATCGGTTCCGATGATGCTGGCCGAGCTGATGCAGGAGGCCGGCCTGCCCGACGGCATCCTGCAGGTCGTCAACGGCGACAAGGAGGCGGTCGACGCGCTGCTCGACAACGAGAGCGTGCAGGCCATCGGCTTCGTCGGCTCCACCCCCATCGCGCAGTACATCTATGCGCGCGGCTGCGCCAACGGCAAGCGCGTGCAGTGCTTCGGCGGCGCCAAGAACCACATGATCGTCATGCCCGACGCCGACATGGACCAGGCCGCCGACGCGCTGGTGGGCGCGGGCTACGGCGCGGCCGGCGAGCGCTGCATGGCCATCTCGGTCGCCGTGCCGGTGGGCGACGAGACCGCCGACCGGCTGATCGAAAAGCTCGTGCCGCGGATCGAGAAGCTCAAGATCGCCCCCTACACCGCCGGGGCCGACGTCGATTACGGCCCGCTCGTGACCGGCGCGGCGAAGGAGCGGGTGCTGGGGCTGGTCGAGTCGGGCATCGAGCAGGGGGCAGAGCTGGTGGTCGACGGCCGCGACTTCAGCCTTCAGGGCTACGAAAACGGCTTCTTCGTCGGCCCGCACCTGTTCGACCGCGTCACGCCCGAGATGGAGATCTACCGCCAGGAGATCTTCGGCCCCGTCCTGTCGACCGTGCGCGCGGGCAGCTACGAAGAGGCGCTGGGGCTGGCGATGGACCACGACTACGGCAACGGCACCGCGATCTTCACCCGCGACGGCGACACCGCCCGCGACTTCGCCCACCGCATCAATATCGGCATGGTCGGCGTCAACGTGCCGATCCCGGTGCCGCTGGCCTACCACACCTTCGGCGGCTGGAAGAAATCGGGCTTCGGCGACCTCAACCAGCACGGCCCCGATTCCTTCCGCTTCTACACCCGCACCAAGACGGTCACGGCCCGCTGGCCGAGCGGTTTGAAGGAAGGCGGCGAGTTCCACTTCAAGGCGATGGAGTGAGGGAGAGGTTTCGGACCGGGTTTTTGAGACACACAAACCCTTGAAGACGTTGGGTCATTTAGTACCGTGCCGGCAAGCGACCGGTTTTGCGTCAGGGCTTCTCACAGCATAAGCTCTCAGTGCTATTCCTTTCAACATAACATCCCTTAGCCATCTCACGACCTGACGCCGCCGCTTCCCCTCCCCGCTTGCGCCGCACCTCGCCGCTTGCCACTCTCGCCCCGACGCAAGGGCACGGGGGACGGGCGGATGGCGGAGGTGGCGCCGGCATTCACGCTGGGGATCGAGGAGGAATACCTGCTCGTCGACCGCGGGTCGGGCGAGCTCGTCGCGGCCCCCCAGGCACTGATGGAGGAGTGCGCGAACGCCATCGAGGGGCAGGTCTCCCCCGAGTTCCTGCAATGCCAGATCGAGATCGGCACCAAGGTCTGCCCCGACATCGCCAGCGCGCGCGACGACCTGCGCAAGCTGCGCCGCACCGTGGCCGAGTGCTGCGACGCCCACGGCCTCGCCCCCATCGCCGCCTCCTGCCACCCCTTCGCCGACTGGAAGGCGCAGCACCACACCGACAAGGCGCGCTACAACCAGCTCCGTTCCGACCTCGCGGGCGTGGCGCGGCGGATGCTGATCTGCGGGATGCATGTCCATGTGGGCGTCGAGGGCGAGGAGCTGCGCATCGACCTGATGAACCAGCTCGCCTATTTCCTGCCGCACCTTCTGGCGCTCTCCACCTCGTCGCCCTTCTGGCAGGGCGAGGATACGGGGCTGTCCTCCTATCGGCTGACGGTGTTCGACAACCTGCCGCGCACCGGCCTGCCGCCGCAGCTCAACTCTTGGGCCGCCTACGAACGCACCACCGGCGTGCTCGTCGATCTCGGGATCATCGAGGACCAGTCGAAGATCTGGTGGGATCTGCGCCCCTCGGCCCGCTTCCCCACGATCGAGACGCGCATCTGCGACGTGCCGCCCCGGATGGAGGACACGCTGACACTGGCGGCCCTCGTCCAGTGCATCTGCCGGATGCTGTGGCGGCTGTCGCGCCTCAACCAGCGCTGGCGGGCCTACGACGGCTTTCTCGTGGGCGAGAACCGGTGGCGGGCGCAGCGCTACGGCACCTCCGCCGGCATGATCGACTTCGGCGCGGGGCGCATCAAGCCGTTCGACGCGCTGGCCGAAGAGCTGATCGGCCTGCTCGCCGAGGATGCCGAGGCGCTGGGCTGCCTGGCCGAGGTGGAACGCGTCCACGAGATCGTGGCCGGCGGCACCGGCGCCGACCGGCAGCGCGCGGTGCGCGCCGCCGCGCTGGAGGCGGGCGCCACCGAGGACGGGGCGATGCGCGCTGTCGTCCGCCGCCTGGTCGAGGAGTTCCGCGAGGGCCTCTAGCGTGGCGGGCTCTGGTGCCGGGCTCCGGGTGGCGTGCTCCGGCGTGGCGGGAGCCTCACATCGTCGAGAGCGGCGCGCCAACCGGCTGGACCGCGACCCGCCATCGTGGCAATTGAAACTCGGGATTGCCGACAGAAGCGAACCGGAATCGAGCGAGCAGAATGACCGACACGACACGTCTCACCCGACGCCGCCTCATGGCCGCGGCCGGCGCCGCCCTGCCCCTGATGGCCGCGCCCGCGATCCTGCGCGCGCAGGACGCCGCCGACCCTCTGGTGCAGTCGGGCCCCGCACCACGCCGAAACGTCTCGAGCTTCGTCCGGCAGGACTGGCGCGAGCATTTCGACCAGCTCGGCAAGGGCGCCATCGTCTGCGACACGCGCAGCCGCGCGCTGCACTACTGGTCGGGCGACGAGACGATCTACAAGCTCTACCCGACATCGGTGCCCCTGACCGAGGAACTCACCCGCCGCGGCTACACCGAGGTCGTGCGCAAGAAGGTCGGGCCCTCGTGGACGCCCACCGCCTCGATGCGCGAGCGCGACCCGACGCTGCCCGACTTCATGCCGGCGGGGCCGGGCAACCCGCTCGGCACCCACGCCATGTATCTCTCGTGGCCGGCCTACCTCATCCACGGCACCCACGACACGCGCAAGATCGGGCGCCGCTCGTCGTCGGGCTGCATCGGCCTCTACAACGAGCAGGTGGAAGAGCTGTTCGCGCTGGTCGATGTCGGTACGCAGGTGCGCCTGATCTGATCGCGCCGCCAGGCGGCGACCGAAGCGGGGGCGCTGCCCCCGTCGCCTTCGGCGACTCCCCCAGGGATATTTTCAGCAAGAAGAAGGGCCGGGACGGGCCAGGCCCCTCTGGCGGGAATCGGTTGCGGGCGCGAGCGGTTTCCTCCAGAATTGAACGCATGATCAATTCGCCGGAAGGGAGGCGGCGATGGATTTCGCGCTGAGCGACGAGGCGCGCGCGATTCAAGATATGGCGCGCGCGGTGGGCGAGGCCGAGATCGCGCCCTACGCCCGCGACTGGGAGACGGCGGGCACCATCCCGCGGGCGCTGTGGCCGAAGCTGGCAGAGCTGGGCTTTGGCGGGCTCTACGTCGCCGAGGAATCGGGCGGGTCGGGGCTGTCGCGGCTCGAGGCGACACTGGTCTTCGAGGCGCTGTCCCGGTCGTGCGCCTCGGTCGCCGCGTTCCTGTCGATCCACAACATGTGTGCGGCGATGCTCGACCGGTATGGCTCGGACGGCCTCAAGGCGCGCTTCCTCGGCCCCGCCATCGGGATGGAGACGGTCTTCTCCTACTGCCTGACCGAGCCCGGCTCGGGCTCAGACGCGGCCGCGCTGCGCACGAAGGCCGAGCGGACGAACGAGGGCTGGCGGCTGACCGGAACCAAGGCGTTCATCTCGGGGGGCGGCTATTCCGACGCCTACATCGTGATGGCACGGTCAGGGCCCGAGGGGCCAAAGGGGATCTCGGGCTTCGTGGTCGAGGACGGGGCGGCGGGCCTGTCGTTCGGCGCGCTCGAGGACAAGATGGGCTGGCGGTCGCAGCCCACGCGGCAGGTGCAGCTCGACGCCTGCCCCGTGCCGGCGGCGAACCTGCTGGGCGAGGAGGGGCGCGGCTTTTCCTACGCGATGGCCGGGCTCGACGGCGGGCGGCTCAACATCGCGGCCTGTTCGCTCGGCGCGGCGCAGGCGGCGCTCGACCAGACGGTGGCCTACATGCGCGAGCGGCGCGCCTTCGGTCAGGCGCTGACCGAGTTCCAGGCGCTGCAGTTCCGCCTTGCCGACATGGAGATCGAGCTGGAGGCCGCGCGCACCTTCCTGCGCCAGGCGGCGTGGAAGCTCGACCGGGGCGCCCCCGACGCCACCCGCGCCTGCGCCATGGCCAAGAAGCTGGTGACCGAGGCGGGCAGCCGCGTGGCCGATCAGTGCCTGCAGCTGCATGGCGGTTATGGCTATCTCGCCGATTACGGGATCGAGAAGATCGTCCGCGACCTGCGGGTGCACCAGATCCTCGAAGGGACGAACGAGATCATGCGGCTGATCGTGGCCCGCTCGATGCTGACGCCATGAGCGCGGCCGAGGCGGACATCCGCAGGGAAGGCCGCGTCGGCCGGATCACGGTGAACCGGCCGAAGGCGCTGAACGCGATCACCCACGACATCGTGCGCGCGGTGTCGGAGGCTCTGCCCGCCTGGGCGGCCGACGACGACATCGCGATGCTGGTGATCGACGCGGTGGGCGAGAAGGCGTTCTGCGCCGGCGGCGACCTGATGGAGATCTACCGCGCCGGGGTGGCGGGCGACTTCGAGCCCGCCCGCGCCTTCTGGCGCGACGAATACCGGATGAACGCCGCGCTGTTCCGTTTTCCCAAGCCCGTCGCATCGTTCCTGCACGGCTTCACCATGGGCGGCGGCGTGGGCCTTGGGTGCCACGGCTCGCACCGGGTGGTGGGCGACACCAGCCAGATCGCCATGCCCGAGACCTCGATCGGCCTCGTGCCCGACGTGGGCGGCTCGCTCCTGCTGGCGCGGGCGCCGGGGCGGCTGGGCGAATACCTCGCCACGACCGCCCGGCGGATGGGGCCGGGCGATGCGATCCATGCCGGTTTCGCCGACTACTACCTGCCGGAGGCGAGGTGGGAGGCGCTGAAGGCGGAGCTGGCCGAGACCGGCGACTGGGAGGCGCTCGACCGCGCGGCCGAACCCCCGCCGGAAAGTCCTCTCGCGGCGATGCAGCCGCAGATCGACCGGCATTTCGCGGGCGACACGCTGGGCGACATCCTGCGCGCGCTCCGGGCCGAGGGGGGCGATTTCGCCGAAGAGTCGCTTCAGCGGATGGAGCGGAACGCGCCGCTCGCCATGGCGGCGGCCGTCGAGACGGTCCACCGGATGCGGGGGGCGGCGGCGACGATCGAGCGCGCGCTCGGCCTCGAGCACCGCTATACGTGGCGCGCGATCGCGCAGGGCGACTTTCTCGAGGGCATCCGGGCGATGATCGTCGACAAGGACAGGACCCCGCGCTGGACGCACACGCCCGACGCCGTGCCGCTGGCGGCGGTGGCGCAGATGCTCATGCCGCTGGGGGAGGCGGCGCTCGACCTGGGAGGACGGACATGAAGGTGGGTTTCATCGGCCTCGGCAACATGGGCGCGCCGATGGCCGCCAACCTGGCCAGGGCCGGGCACGAGGTGAGGGGCCATGACCTCGCCGCGCCCTGCCCCGAGGGCGTGACATGGGCCGCGAGCGGGGCGGAGGCAGCGCGCGGCGCCGAGGTGGTGATCACCATGCTGCCCGACGGGGCGATCCTGCGGACGGTGGCGGCCGAGCTGATCCCGGCGATGGACAAGGGCGCGATCCTGCTCGACTGCTCGACGGTCGACGTGGACAGCGCCCGCGCCGTGGCGGATCAGGCCGCGCAGGCCGGCCTCATGGCGCTCGACGCGCCCGTGTCGGGCGGCGTCGGCGGCGCACAGGCGGGCACCCTCACCTTCATGGTCGGCGGCCCCGAAGAGGCCCATGCCCGCGCCCTGCCCCTCCTCGAGATCATGGGGGCCAGGGCCGTGCACTGCGGGCCGGCGGGCGCCGGGCAATCGGCCAAGATCTGCAACAACATGATTCTCGGCGCGACGATGATCGTCACCTGCGAGGCCTTCGCGCTGGCAGACAAGCTGGGCCTCTCGCGACAGGCCATGTTCGACGTGGTCAGCACCTCCTCGGGGCAGTCGTGGTCGCTCACCACCTACTGCCCGGCGCCGGGAGTGGGGCCGACCTCGCCCGCCGACAACGACTATCGCCCGGGCTTTGCCGCCGACCTGATGCTGAAGGATCTGCGCCTGTCGCAGCAGGCCGCCGAAAGCCACGATGCCGACACGCCCCTCGGCTCGGCCGCGATGACGCTCTACGCGAGGTTCGTCGAGGAAGAAGGCGGAACGGGAAAGGATTTCTCGGCCATGCTGCCCCGCTTCGAGGGGCGGGGGCGCGGCGACGGCTGAGCCGCGTTCAGGCCCGGCGGGGGCGCGCCGGGGTCAATCGTCGAGCCGCTGGAGCATTGCGGCGCCGGCCTCGACCAGCGCCCGGCCGGCGTCGATCGCCTCGGCCGCGCGGTCGAGTTCGAGCACGCCGATATGGCCCAGCTCCGCCGCGAGAAGCGCGTCGGGCGGGTCGGCGGCCAGCCGGGTGGCGCAAAGATAGCCGGTCAGCATGTCGATGGAGGCGCTGATCACCTGGAGATAGTCGGGCGCGGCAGTGTCGTCCGGCCCCTCCTCCGCGCCGGGCGAGAACATGCCCCGAAGGGCCTCGGGCAGACGCGCCACGACCGCGGGCGCGGCCAGATGCGGCCAGAGCCCCCCGCCCTTCGGCCGCGTCCAGAGCGGCTGGGCGCCGCGGGCATTGGGGTTGACGCCCAGGATGCGGCGAAAGCCGAGCGCGCGCACCGCCGAGACGGGCACCGGGTTGGTCAACCCGCCGTCGAGCAGCCAGCGCCCCTCGATGCGATAGGGACGGAACACGCCCGGAATGGCGATCGAGGCACGCACGGCGGCGCGAAGGTCACCGTCGGCGATCCAGATCTCGCGGCCGGTCTCCATGTCGGTCGCCAGCAAGACGAGCGGCCGGTCGAGATCCTCGATCCGCTCGGGCACCTCGAGGTGGTCGAGAATCCGCCAGACGGCGCGGCCTGCGACGATGCCGCCCTGCCCGAGTCCCAGATCTACGTAGGAAAGCACCTGCGCGCGCGTCAGCCCGCGCGCCCATACCTCCAGCGCCTCGAGCTTGCCGGCCGCCCACGCCGCGCCGACGAGCGCGCCCATCGAGCACCCGGCGGCACCGCCGGGCGACCGCCCGTTCGCTTCGAGAGCGCGCAAGACACCGACATGGCACCAGCCGCGCGCCCCGCCGCCCCCCAGGGCCACGCCGAACCCGTCGCGCGACGCATCCATGGTGCCCTCTCTCCCGATGCTCCGTCGGGGCGAGGGCTAGGCGAGCGGGTGCGCCACGTCCAGAGGCACGTGATCGCGCCGCCGGTCCTGGCGAACGATCAGCCCTATTCGGCGGCCACCTTTCGCGGATTCAGCATCGGCGCGAGGTATCGGCCGGTATGGCTCGCCTCGATCGCGGCCACGGCCTCGGGGGTGCCGGTCGCCACGACCTGCCCGCCGCCATCGCCGCCCTCGGGGCCGATGTCGATCAGGTGGTCGGCGGTCTTGATGACGTCGAGGTTGTGCTCGATCACCACCACCGTGTTGCCGGCGTCGACGAGAGAGTGCAGCACTTCCAAGAGCTTGCGGACGTCTTCGAAGTGCAGGCCCGTCGTCGGCTCGTCGAGGATGTAGAGGGTGCGGCCGGTGGATCGCCTGGCGAGCTCCTTCGACAGCTTCACCCGCTGCGCCTCGCCGCCCGACAGCGTCGTCGCCTGCTGGCCGACCTTGATGTAGCCGAGGCCCACCTCCATCAGCGCGTCCATCTTCTCGCGGATCGAGGGGACGGCCTTGAAGAACTCCTGCGCATCTTCGACAGTCATCTCAAGAACGTCGGCGATGCTCTTGCCTTTCCAGCGGATTTCCAGCGTCTCGCGGTTGTAGCGGGCGCCGTGGCAGGTCTCGCACGTCACATAGACGTCGGGCAGGAAGTGCATCTCGATCTTGATGACGCCGTCGCCCTGGCACGCCTCGCACCGTCCGCCCTTGACGTTGAAGCTGAAGCGGCCCGGCTTGTAGCCGCGCGCCTTGGCCTCGGGCAGGCCGGCGAACCAGTCGCGGATGGGCGTGAAGGCGCCGGTATAGGTGGCCGGGTTCGAGCGCGGGGTGCGCCCGATGGGGCGCTGGTCGATGTCGATCACCTTGTCGAGATGCTCCAGCCCCTTGATCGTCTCGCAGGGCGCCGGCGTGTGACGGGCGCCGTTGAGGCGCATCGAGGCGGTCTTGAACAGCGTCTCGATGGTCAGCGTCGACTTGCCGCCGCCCGAGACGCCGGTGACGCAGACGAAGCGCCCGAGCGGAACGTCGACCGTCACCTCGCGCAGGTTGTTTCCGGTCGCCCTGACGACGGTCAGCGTCTTGCCGTTGCCCTTCCGCCGCTCGGCCGGCACCGCGATCTCGCGCCGGCCGGCCAGGTAGTCGCCCGTCACCGAGTCGGGCGTCTCGGCGATCTTCGCAGGCGGCCCCTCGGCGATGATCTGCCCGCCATGCACGCCCGCGCCGGGGCCGATGTCGAGCACCCAGTCGGCCTCGCGGATCGCTTCCTCGTCGTGCTCCACCACGATCACCGTGTTGCCCTGGTCGCGCAGGTTCTTGAGCGTGCCGAGCAGGCGGTCGTTGTCGCGCTGGTGCAGGCCGATCGAGGGCTCGTCGAGCACGTAGAGCACCCCGGTCAGGCCCGAGCCGATCTGGCTGGCCAGCCGGATGCGCTGGCTCTCGCCGCCCGACAGCGTCCCGGCCGCGCGGGAGAGGGTCAGGTATTCCAGCCCCACGTTGTTCAGGAAGCCCAGCCGCTCGCGGATCTCCTTGAGGATGGCGCGGGCGATCTCGTTCTTCTGCCTGGTCAGATGCTCCGGCACCGTCTCGCACCAGTCGAACGCCTCCCTGATCGACTTCTGCACGACCTGCCCGATATGGACGCCCGCGATCCGCACCGCCAGCGCCTCTTCCCGCAGGCGGTAGCCGTTGCAGGTGCCGCAGGGGCGGTTGTTCTGGTAGCGCTCGAATTCCTCGCGGATCCACGCCGAATCCGTCTCGCGGTAGCGCCGCTGCATGTTGGGAATGATGCCCTCGAAGGGGCGCGAGACCTGGTAGACGCGCCCGCCCTCGTCGTAGCGGAACCGGATCTCCTCCTCGCCCGAGCCGTGCAGGAACACCTGCTTGACGTGGGCCGGCAGATCCTTCCACCGCGCGTTGCGGTCGAACTCGTAGTGCCTGGCGATCGCCTCGATCGTCTGCAGGAAATAGGGCGACTTGCCCTTGCGCCACGGCGCGAGCGCCCCGTCACCGATCTTCAGCGTCGCATCCGGCACGACGAGCTGCTCGTCGAAGAACAGCTCCTGCCCCAGCCCGTCGC
>OFET01000354.1_pt1 | contig 36609 bp, 46 predicted proteins | sample 1521211 | NCBI WGS metagenome assembly OFET01 (sample SAMN03766358, study PRJEB24113) | microbial mat metagenome | isolation source: enrichment culture HLUCC-A from microbial mat sample contains cyanobacterium...
CAGCGCGGTGAAACAGACGCCAGCGGTGCCGCACGCCCGCTCTACGCCGCCGCACGCAGCAGTGGCGTCAAGCTCGCGCCGAGAGGCGCCCAACCGCATCGCCGTGAATAAGAGAGGCTAGAGCCCCGACACGATGTCGGCGAGGTGCAGGAACAGCCCCATCGCGATCCCCAGCGGCGGCAGCAGCAGCGCCTCGAGCCAGCCGGTCCCGAAGAACCAGCTATAGGCGATCACGCCCAGCAGCAGGACGATCCCCACCTGCTGCAGCCGTGCCCAGTAGAAGCGCAGCCGGTCGGGCAGCAGCCCGCCGACGATGTGCGACCCGTCGAAGGGCGGGATCGGCAGCAGGTTGAACAGGCCGAGGAAGATGTTGATGAGGAGGAACAGCGTCAGCACCGTGCCCAGCACGTTGCCCTCGACCAGGATGCTCGCCCCGTTGATCGCGCTCAGCACGCCGATCAGGACCGCGCCGAGCGCGGCGAGCACGAAATTGCTAGCCGGCCCCGCCAGCGCGACCGCCATCATTCCGTAGCGCGGGCTTTTCAGGCGATACTGGTTGACCGGGACCGGCTTGGCCCAGCCGAAGGCGGGCGCCCCGGCGAGCAAGAGCGCGCCCGGCACGAGCAGCGTGCCCACCGGATCGACATGGCGAATGGGGTTGAGCGTCAGCCGCCCGCGCTCGCTCGCGGTGGGATCGCCCAGCAGCTTCGCCACGTAGCCATGCGCGACTTCGTGGAACACGATCGCGACGATGAGGCAGGGGACGAGCAGGAGAACGAGCGTGACGGTGTCTTCCATGACGGATCAGATAGGCATCGCGGGACCTGCGCGCCATACGCCTAGCGCGCGAGGGCCTGCGAAAAATGCCGCCGGCACAGCGCGACGTAGCTTTCGTTGCCGCCGATCGCGGTCTGCTCACCCTCGCGGATCGGCTCGCCCGCCGCATCGACGCGCAGGTTCATCGTCGCCTTGCGCCCGCAATGGCACACGGCCTTTAGTTCGACGAGCGCATCGGCAATGCCCAGCAGAATGGCCGAGCCGGGGAAGAGTTCGCCGCGGAAATCGGTCCTGAGTCCGTAGCAAAGGACCGGGATCCCGGCCTCGTCGCACAGCCGGGCGAGCTGCCAGACCTGGGCAGGGGTCAGGAACTGCGCCTCGTCCACGAGCACGCAGTCGATCCCCCGCTCCCCGAACGCGTTCTCGCCCTCGTTCTCGTGCGCGACGGCGACGGCGTCATGGAGATCGGTCGCAGGTCCGAAACGATGCGCTTCGGCCTCGAGCCCGATGCGGCTGCGGATCATCCCCTCGGAACGCGTGTCGAGCGCGGCGGTCCACAGCATCGTGTTCATTCCCCGCTCGCGGTAATTGAAATCGGCCTGCAGCAGGCTCGATGACTTGCCCGCGTTCATGCTCGAATAGTAGAAATAGAGCTTGGCCAAACCGCCCTCCCGTGCGCGATCTGGTCCTAGCGGGGGAGCCGGGATCGCACCAGCCGGGCGAGGCCAGCATTCCCCGGCGAAACCTTTTGTGCCATCACGGGTTGGGTTCGCGAAGGGACGCCCGTCGAATGCAAGCGATCCGCCTCCTGCTGCTGCCGCTTCTCGCATTGTTCGCGGGGCTTGCGGCATTGGCGCAGCAGCCGGGCTCGGGCGCGCTCGACTACCGGCTCGATGCCAATGCGAGCAACGTGTCCGCCCGCGTCCCCTTCTTCGGCCTCGCCAGCAAGACCGCGCGCTTTCCGAGGATGGAGGGCGCGGTCACCATCGTCCCCGACGCGCCCGAACGCGCGGTGATCGACGTGACCTTCGATGCCGAAGCGATCGAGGCGCCCGACCGCGTGACTCTGCGGCGGCTGAGGGGCGAGAAGTTCTTCTGGGTGGAGCGCTATCCCGAGATTCGTTTCGTCGGGCGCGCGCTCAAGCTGACGAACCCGCGCGAAGGCACGCTCGACGGGGAACTGACCGCACGCGGGGTGAGCCGGCCGCAGGTGCTGAAGGTGACTTTCGAAACCCCGCCGGCCGAAGCGGTGGGCCAGCCGATCAGCTTCACCGGCCGCACGACGATCGACCGGCGCGATTACGGGATGACCAGCTTCCCCCTGATCGTCGGAAACAAGGTCGACATCGAACTGCGCGCGCGGATGGTGCCGCGCTGAAGCCCGGCCCGCGTCCCGGCGAAGGCGGGGACCCGGGCTCTTCCAGGCGCTCTATTCCTCCTCGTCGCCGTCGAGGTCCCGCGCGACCTTGGGATCGCGCAGCAGCGCCTCGATCCGGTCGGCCTCGGCGAAGCTCTCGTCCTTGCGGAACTTCAGCCTGGGCGCGAACTTGAGGCCCAGTCGCTTCGCCACCTCGCGCTGGAGGAAGGCGGTGTTCTGCCTGAGCGCCGACACCACCTCGTCCTCGGCCTGGCCGAGCAGCGGTTTCACATAGGCCGTCGCGTGGCGCAGGTCGGGAGTCATGCGGACCTCGGTCACGGAAATGTTCGCCGCGCTCACCGTCTCGTCATGCACCTCGCGCCGGGCGAGGAGTTCGGACAGGATGTGCCGCACCCGCTCGCCCACCTTGAGGACGCGGACCGAATGCTGTTCGGCGGTGTAGTCCTGTTTCCTCGCCATCACGCCATTCCCGTCGATTCCGGCGTCGGACGCGGGGTCGGGATTGCGGTCGAGGTCGCGCGGGCCATCAGCTTGCCGTCCTCGGACAGGAGCTCCGCCTCGAGGAAGACGACCTTGCGCCCCGCTTTCACGACGCGCCCCTTGCCGATCAGCGGGCCTTCGGGGATCAGTCGGATGAGGCTCATGGTGATGTCGAGATTGAGCGGCGCCATCTCGCCCCCGGTGGCGGCGACATAGGCATAACCCATCACGTCATCGAGATAGCCCGCGACCAGCCCGCCCTGCACCCCGCCGCGCCAGGTGGTCATCTCGCGGCGCACGGTAAAGCGCATGGTCGCGGTCTGCGTTTCCTCGTCCCAGCCCATGAATTGAGAGCCGAGCAACGCGGAATGGGGCGAGGTGTCGTGGTCCTCGGGGAAGTAGCTGATGTCGTTCATTCAGCGCGCTCCGGTGATCAGAACTCCAGCGTCCGCTCGCGCTCCTCTACGGAGAACACCTCGAGGTTGTCGCCCGGCTTGATGTCGTTTGTGTCCTCCAGAACCACACCGCATTCGAGGCCTGCGCGGACTTCGTCCACGTCGTCCTTGAACCGGCGGAGCGAGGCGATCCTGGTCGCCGAGACGATGACGTCGTCGCGGGTGAGACGCGCGAACAGGCCCTTGCGGATCGCCCCGTCGAGCACGAGGAGGCCAGCGGCCTTGTCCTTCTTGCCCGCCGGGAAGACCTGCTTGACCTCGGCGCGGCCGACGACCGTCTCGATCCTTTCGGGACCAAGCTCGCCCGCCATCTCCTTCGCGACCTCTTCGGTCAGGTGGTAGATGACATCGTAATACATCATCCTGACGTTGTCGCGCTTGACGAGGTCGCGCGCCTTGGCGTTGGGGCGCACGTTGAAGCCGATGATCGGGGCGTTGGAGGCAGCCGCGAGCGAGACGTCCGTCTCGGTGATCGCGCCGACGCCGGCGTGCAGCACGCGCACCTTGATCTCGTCGTTCGAGATGTTGTGGAGCGCGTTGACGATTGCCTCGACGCTGCCCTGCACGTCGGCCTTCACCAGCACCGGCCATTCGATGACGTTCGCCTTCAGGTTGTTGAACATCGTGTCGAAATTGGTCGGCGCCAGCGCGGTGCGCTTTTCGGTCGCCTTTTCCTTGCGGTACTGGGCCACTTCGCGGGCGCGCTGTTCGTTCTCGACCACGGTCAGCTGGTCGCCGGCCGAGGGCACGCCGCCGAGGCCGAGGACCTCAACCGGCATGGAGGGGCCGGCTTCCTTGATCTGCTTGCCGCTGTCGTCGACGATCGCGCGCACGCGGCCGCTTTCGGTGCCGACGACGAAGGTGTCGCCGCGCTTCAGCGTCCCGCGCGTCACCAGCACGGTGGCGACGGGGCCGCGGCCCTTGTCGAGTTGCGCCTCGATCACGGTCGCCTCGGCCGGGCGGTCGGGCCGGGCCTTGAGTTCGAGCAGTTCGGCCTGCAGCGCGATCGCGTCGAGCAGGTCGTCGAGCCCCGCGCCGGTCTTGGCCGAAACCTCGACATCCTGCACGTCGCCCGACAGCTTCTCGACGATCACCTCGTGTTCGAGCAGGCGGTTGCGCACGTTGTCGGGGCGCGCCTCGTCCTTGTCGATCTTGTTGATCGCGACGATCATGGGAACGCCCGCGGCCTTGGTGTGATTGATGGCCTCGATCGTCTGCGGCATGATCCCGTCATCGGCCGCCACCACCAGCACGACGATGTCGGTGACGTTGGCCCCGCGCGCGCGCATTTCGGTGAAGGCCGCGTGGCCGGGCGTGTCGAGGAAGGTGATCTTGTCCTTCGACTTGGTCGTGACCTGGTAACTGCCGATGTGCTGGGTGATGCCGCCGGCTTCGCCCTTGGTCACGTCGGTGCCGCGCAGGGCATCGAGCAGGCTGGTCTTGCCGTGGTCGACATGGCCCATGATCGTCACCACCGGGGGACGCGGGCGCAGCGTTTCCTCGGGGTCCTTCTCGGTGCTGGTGTCGATGTCGATGTCGGCTTCGGACACGCGCTTGATGTTGTGGCCGAATTCCTCGACCAGCAGTTCGGCGGTGTCGGCGTCGATGGTCTGGTTGACCGTCACCATCATGCCCATGTTGAACAGCGCCTTGACGAGGTCCGCGCCCTTCTCGGCCATGCGGTTGGCGAGTTCCTGCACCGTGATCGCCTCGGGGACGACGACGTCGCGGACCTGCTTCTCGCGCGGCTTGGCCGAGCCGCCGCCCTGCATCCGGCGCTCCTTTTCGCGCGCCCGCTTGAGCGCAGCGAGGCTGCGGGCGCGGCGGCCCTCGTCCTCGTTGAGCGCGCGGGTGACGGTGAGCTTGCCCGAACGGCGCTTGTCCTTGCCGCCGGTGGCAGGTGCGGGGCGCTTTTCTTCCTTCTTCTTCTTTTCCGCCTTCTTGGGTTCGGGCCGGGCGACCGGCGTGAACTTGCGCGCGGCCGGGACCGGCGCGGCCTTTTCCTGAGCCTGCCCCTGATCCGCGGCGGGGGTTGCGGGCACCGCGGACGTCGGAGCCTCGGCCTCGGCGGGTGCCTCGGCCTGCCTTTTCGCTTCCTCGGCGGCGCGCTTTTCGGCCTCTTCCTCGGCCTTGCGGTTCTCCTCGGCGCGGCGCCTTTCCTCCTCGGCTGCCTTGCGCGCCTGTTCGTCCTCGCGCTTGCGCGCTTCCTCGGCGAAACGCAGGCGTTCTTCCTCGGCCTCGCGCTGGAGGCGCTTCACGCGCTCCTGCGGGGTCTCGCCGGGAGGCGCCTTGGATACGGGGGCCGGTTTCTTCGCGACCGGCGCGGGGCTCGGCGCGGGCGCGGGGGCAGGGGCCGGGGCGGGCGCGGGGGTCGGCGCGGGCGCCGCCGTCTCGCCGGGCTTGACGAGCTTGCGCCGCCGCTTCACCTCGACCGCGACCTTGTTGGTGCGGCCGTGGCTGAAGGTCTGCTTGACCTCGCCGGCATCGACCGCGCGCTTCAGGCCCAGCGGCTTACGGGTGCGTTTCTCTTTATCGTCGCTCATTCTGGCTCGTCAGTCCTTCGCAAAATCATCAACGCCGGCGCCCGGTGCGCCGGCCGTGTCGGCGGCCATCTGCCGCGTGCCGGATTGGCCCGCTGCGCCCGCCATGTAGTTCGAGAGGCGGGCGGCCGCATGGGCGACCCGCGAAGCCGGCGAGGAACCCCCAGCCTCCTGGCCACGGGGATGGGAAATCCCCAGGTGGACCACGTTGTCGCGGCCCAATGCCACAGACAGAGCGGCGCGGTCCAGTGGCAAGACCTCGCCCCGCAATCCCGAGCCTTCCGCGTCGCTCCCGACGCGCCAGGCCTGGTCGAGCCGCTTGCGCCCGTCCTCGCTGCTGTCGCGCGCGTGGAACAGCAACGCGATCCGGCCGCTGCGGGCCTGCTCCTCGATCCGCGCGGAGCCGAGCACCACGTGCCCGGCGCGCAGTTCGAGCCCCAGCCGGTCGGCCAGGCTGCGCGCGAGCGCGGCCTCGATCCGGTCCGCAAGATCCTCCGGAATGGTGAGCTTCGCCCCCCGGAACGCGCGCAGCAGCGCCTTTTTGAGATGGCCCTCGGCAAGCGCCCTTTCAAGCGCTCCCCGGTCGGGCGCGATCCACGCGCCCCGCCCCGGCGCCTTCGCGCCAGGGTCGGGCAGGACGAGGCTGATCCCGTCCGCGTCCGGCGGCGCGATGGCAAGGCGCAGCAGGTCCTCCCGTGGAAAGCTCTTCCCCGAGAGAATGCAGCGCCGCTCGCTCCCGTTAGCGCGGGAGGCGGAGCCCTCGTCGATGTCGTGCGTCAGGCGCTCATTGTTCGGAGTCCGCATGGGCGGCCTCCTGGCTGTCGGGTTCGCCGGCGGCAGGCGCTTCGTCCTCGAACCAGTGCGCGCGGGCGGCCATGATGATCTCGTTGCCCTGCTCTTCGGTGAGGCCGTATTCGCCGAGCACCCCGCCCTTGTCCTGTTCGCGCTGCGGGCGCCGCATCGGCGGGCCTCCGAGCGCCTTGGCGTCATTGCCGCGGCGGCGCGGCGCCTCGCGCTTCTTCGCGATCAGTTCGTCGGTGGCAAGGTCGGCGAGGTCGTCCAGCGTCTTGATCCCCGCCTTGCCCAGCGTGACCAGCATAGCTTCGGTGAGATGCGGGAGCTCGGCAAGATCGTCCTCGACGCCGAGTTCGCGGCGGGCGGCGCGATGCGCCTCCTCCTGCCGTTCGAGCGCCTCGATCGCGCGGCTCTGGAGCTCCTCGGCGAGTTCCTCGTCGAAGCCCTCGATGCTCGCGAGTTCGGCGAGTTCGACATAGGCGACCTCTTCCAGCTCGGCGAAGCCTTCGGCGACGAGCAGCTGCGAAAGCGTCTCGTCGACGTCGAGCTCCTCCTCGAACATCTTGGAGCGTTCGGCGAATTCCTTCGAGCGCTTCTCGGAGGCCTCCTCTTCGGTCATGATGTCGATCTGGTGACCGGTCAGCTGGCTTGCGAGCCGCACGTTCTGGCCGCGCCGGCCGATCGCGAGGCTGAGCTGGTCATCGGGCACCACGACCTCGATCCGGCCCTCCTCCTCGTCGAGCACGACGCGCGCGACCGTCGCGGGCTGGAGCGCGTTGACGACGAAGGTCGCGGTGTCTTCCGACCACGGGATGATGTCGATCTTCTCGCCCTGGAGTTCCTGCACGACGGCCTGCACGCGGCTGCCCTTCATCCCGACGCAGGCGCCGACCGGATCGATCGAGCTGTCGTAACTGATGACCCCGATCTTCGCGCGCGAACCCGGGTCGCGGGCAGCGGCCTTGATCTCGATGATGCCGTCGTAGATCTCGGGCACTTCCTGCGCGAACAGCTTGCGCATGAAATCGGGCGCGGCGCGGGAAAGGAAGATCTGCGGGCCGCGGTTGTTGCGCTCGACCTTGGTGATGAGCGCGCGCACCCGCTCGCCCACGCGGGCGGCCTCGCGCGGGATCTGCTGGTCGCGCCGGATGACGCCCTCGGCCCGGCCGAGATTGACGATCACGTGGCCGAATTCGACCGACTTGATGACGCCGGTGATGATCTCGCCCGCGCGGTCCTTGAATTCCTCGTACTGGCGCTCGCGCTCGGCATCGCGGACCTTCTGAAAGATCACCTGCTTGGCGCTCTGCGCGTCGATCCGGCCAAGGTCGACCGGGGGCAGCGGGTCGACGATGAAATCGCCCACCTGCGCGCCGGGCTGGAGCTTTTCGGCCTGCTTGAGATCGACCTGCTTGAAATAGTCCTCGACCTCCTCGACCACCTCGACGACGCGCCACAGGGTGAGGTCGCCGGTCTGCGGGTCGAGCTTGGCGCGGATGTCGTTTTCCGCGCCATAGCGGTTGCGCGCGCTCTTCTGGATCGCCTCTTCCATTGCCTCGATGACGATCGACTTGTCGATCATCTTCTCCGAGGCGACCGCATTGGCGATCGCGAGCAGTTCGGCCTTGTTCGCGGAAATGGCACTGGCCATCAGTCGTCTGCCTTCTCTTCTTCGGGTTCTTCGATGAGTTCGTCCGCCCCGCTCGCATCGAGCGGCCGCGTCGCCGCGATCAGCGCGTCGGTGAGGACGAGCTTGGCGGAATGGATGTGGTGGCGCGGCAGGCGGACCGCGCCCGCCTTCGCATCGGTGACGAGGACCTCGTCCCCCTCGATGCCGCCCAGTTCGCCCTTGTAGGTGCGCTGGCCGTCGAAGCTCTTGACCATGACGATCCGCGCCTCGTGCCCGGCCCAGTCGGAAAAATCCTTCGTGCGGGTCAGGGGGCGGTCGATGCCGGGGCTCGACACCTCGAGGTGGTAGGCGCCTTCGACCAGCACCTCGCCCTGCTCCTCGGCCGCGTCGATCGCGTCGGAAATGCGCCGCGAAAGCGCCGCGCACTGGTCGATCACGAGCTGGCCGGTCGCCGGGTCCTCGGCCATGACCTGCAGCGCCTGCCCGCCGTCACCCGCCTCCGACGGCATCATCTTCACTCGCACGAGATCGAAGCCGAGCGCCTTCGCCTCGGGTTCGATGATCGCGGTCAGGCGGTCGATGTCGGCCAATCGGTTTCCTTCGTGTCGCGCGCAAGATAGCACGGCGTAATGACAAAACGGTTTGTTGCCGGCCCCCGGAGGCGCCAGCCCGTCAGAGTCTCGACAATGTCGGGATGTGCCGGACGTAATCGCAGCCGGACGGTTTGGCAAGAGCAAAGGCGCGCCCGCCGCGGTCGGCCTAGCGCGATCCGCTGACGAAGGCGTGCGCGGCGCGGCGCAGCGTGTGGGCGCCCTCGCGCTCGAGCCCCTCGGCATGGCCGCGCACGGCGAGCACGTCGCCCTCGCCCAGCGCGTCCTCGAACGCGAGCGCGGCGGTGCTTCCCCCGGAGCGCACGAGGAGGCCGAAGGCATCGATCCCGCCGACCCGCAACACCGCGCCGTCGCCCTCGGCCAGCGGAGCCGTGCGCCCTGCGCCGAAGCAGACGCGCGCGCCGGTCAGCGAAAGATCGACGAGGTCGCAGGCCAGCGTCCCGTGCAGCGTCACCAGCCGGGCCGGAATGCCGAGCCGCAGGCGCGCCGCGCCTCGGCGTCCCGTGCGCGGCGGTGCTTCGCCGATCCGGCGCGGCGCAGGTGCGGAGGCGGGAGCGGTCCGGGGAGCGTGGACGATAGGGCGTGGCATCGAGGGCATCCAGGGCGCCATGGGTCCGGCCGCGTGAAGATTCCCCTTGCCCGGCCCCTAGTGAAAACACCCGGGACCGGCGCGGCCCGCCCGCCGAGGCGCTGCCGTCAGAACGGGCGTTCGTCGCTCGTGTCGCCGGTCACCCACTTGCGCGCGGTGTCGATCAGCGCGCGGCGCTCGCGGTCCTCGAAAGTTTCGTAGTAATGCCGGATGGCGAGCACCTGGTCATCGCTCAGCGCCTCCTCGAAGCGCAGAGCGTTGAGTCCGAATTCCGAGCGGATCACCTCGCCGAACACCTCGAGCGAGGCGCAGCGCAGCACCGCGCCCTCCCCGCGACGGACCGCATCGATCAAGGCGACCTGCGCCCCGGTCCGCGACAGGTTCATGAGGACGCAGGGCTGGTTGCCCTCGATCGAGATGAGCTGCGCGGGCAGGCTGACGCGCAGCCTCGGCGCGGCGCGGCGCCCGGTGTTGGGGATCGCCAGCCCGGCCGGCCGCTCCGGCGCGCCGCCGCCGGGCTCCTCCTCGAAATTCCGGTTCCAGGCCGCCTCGAAGGAACAGGCGTCCGGGCGCGCCGCGGGCCCGGCCTTTTGCGGTCCCGCGCCGCCGCCATTTTTCCTGTCATCGGGGTCAGCCATCGATCGCTCGCCCACCCGTTGAGCGGGGGATGCCTTCGTTTCGGCACGCCCCCTTGTTTCGGGCCTATCCGGCGGGAGCTACAGCGGAATGATCGGCCTTGCAAAAGGTGAACGTTCACGGGTGGGCCGGCCGGGGCCCCGCGGCCTGCGAACTAGTCGCCCCAGCCGCCGATCTCCTCCTGGCCCGCCCGGGGACGCTGCGCGAAATCGGGATCGGGGCCAAAGCCTTGCGCCGCATCGAGACCCGTTCCGGCGTCGTAGCCCCAGCCGTCCCGGGCGAGCGCCTGCGCGCGCTCGGCCTCGATCCGCGCCGCGATCGCCTTCTCGCCGACATTCTCGGCGCGCTCGGCGAAGTCCTCCGCCACCTGCGGCGCGACCACGGAGACCCCGAAGGTCATCATCGCGCCGAAATCCATCACGCAGAGGGTGACGAGGCCCGCGATCAGGCGCACGGTGGACGAAAGCTGGTCGATCATGTCGGAAAGCAGGCGCATGGGGGCTCCGCCGGTCGGTGCTGTGTCGCCGGATCCTGGCGAAAAATCCTTGGGAGAGGGTTGACCGCCCGCGCCGGCAACGCCCGCCTAATCGGCGCCTTCGCTTTCCATCAGGCCGTGCTTCTTGATGCAATGGCGCAGCTGGTCATAGCTGAGCCCCAGCGCACGGGCCGTCTGGCGCTGGTTCCAGCGGTGCTTGCCCAGCGCGTGCTCGACGATCGCGCGCTCGTGCGCGTCGACCGCGGCGCGCAGGTCCTCGATCTCGTCGAAACAGGGGGCGGAGGCGGCGAAATCCCCCGCCTTGGGCACGTTCGCGGACGACGCGGGCGCGGCCTCGCCATTCCGCCGGTGCGAGGGGGTGCGCGGCTTCCACGGGCTTTCGAAGGGGTCGAACTGGACGTGGGCGATCGGCATGGCGGGATCGTCCCAGCGATAGACTGCCCGCTCGACCACGTTGCGAAGCTCGCGCACATTGCCCGGCCAGGGATGATCCTCGAGCTGGTCCATCACGTGCGGGGCGAAGCCGGGCCAGCCGGCCCATCCGAGTTCCGCCGCCATGCGCCGCCCGAAATATTCCGCAAGCACGCCGATGTCGCCCTCGCGCACGCGCAGCGGCGGCAGGGTGATGACCTCGAAGGAAAGCCGGTCCAGCAGGTCCGCGCGGAATTCGCCCGCCTCGGCGAGCGCGGGGAGATCGTCATTGGTCGCGGCGACGATGCGGACGTCGACCCGGACCGGGCGCGAGGCCCCGATTCGCGTGACCTCGCCATATTCGACCGCCCGCAGCAGGCGTTCCTGCGCGCCCATCGAAAGCGTGCCCAGTTCGTCGAGAAACAGCGTGCCCTTGTCGGCTTCCTCGAACCTTCCCGCGCGCGCCTTGGTAGCACCGGTGAAGGCGCCGGCCTCGTGGCCGAACAGCTCGGCCTCGATCAGCGTTTCGGGGAGCGCCGCGCAGTTCATCGTCACCAGCGGCTCGTCCCAACGGGGCGAGAGGCGGTGGAGGCGTTCGGCGATCAGTTCCTTGCCGGTCCCGCGCTCGCCGATGACGAGGACGGGGCGGCTGAGCGCAGCGGCGCGGGAGGCCCGCTCGACCGCGTCGAGAAAGGCGCCGGACTGGCCGATGAACTGGTTTTCGCGCTCCATGACCGAAACATAGTGATAAATCCCAATGCTTGGCAATATGGACCAACGCCGCCTCATGAGGAATCTCGAAAACTCCCGGATTTCCGGGACATTCGGGGTTTGGCACGGCGATTGCATCGGTTCGGGCACAGACTGCGACACCGGCGGCATGGGGCCGGCCGGACGCAGGAACCGGAAGGAATCGCCCGATGCACAAGAGCCTGTTCGATCCGAAAGCGCTGCCCGGGGCTGCGTTCTGGAGCAGCAAGCTCGGCCACGCCGCGCTCGCCAGCATCGCCGCGATGGGCGCGATGGTGGTGATCACCGCGCAGACCGGGGACGCGAACATCGCCGCGGCCCACGCCGACCACGTCCTGGTCGAGATCGCCTGAGCGTGGATGCGATGAGCGACCGCGACGACAAGACCCCCTTCGGACCGGAGCGAGACACCCCCGCTCGCGCCGCCGATCCCGCCGCCGGGCCTTCCCCCGCCCCGGCCGACGATCGGGACGGCGGCCTCGCTCCGGTCCGTTCCCCGCGCAAAGGCGGGCGTTCGCGGCTCGACATCGAGATCGAGGCCTTGCGCACCAGCCCCACTCCGACGCAGAATCCGCGCTCCGAGCGGGGCAGCGATGAGAGCCGCGACACGTCGCGCGCCCGCTCGCGCAGCAATTCGTTCCTAGATGGAGTAGCCTTCATGGGCATTTTCAGCCGAACCCGCGACATCATCGCGGCCAATTTCAACGACCTGCTCGACAATGCCGACGACCCGGCGAAGATGATCCGCATGATCATCCTCGAAATGGAGGAGACGCTGGTCGAGGTGCGTGCTTCGGCAGCGCGCACCATCGCCGACCAGAAGGAAATGCACCGCCACTGCGTCAAGCTCGACAGGCTCCAGGCCGACTGGGCCGAAAAGGCGCAGCTCGCCCTGTCGAAGGACCGCGAGGACCTCGCCCGCGCGGCTCTTGTCGAGAAGAAGAAGGCCGCCGACACCGCCGAGCAGCTGAAGGCCGAGATTGCCGTGCTCGACGATGCCCTGCGCTCCTACGAGGACGACATCCAGAAGCTGCAGAATCGCCTGCGCGAGGCGCGCAGCCGCCAGACCGCGATCGCCGCGCGCCTCGAAAGCGCGGAAAACCGCGTCAAGCTGCGTACCCTGATGAGCACCGAACGCACCGACGAGGCGCTCGCCCGGTTCGACCAGCTCGAACGCCGGGTCGATTACGCCGAAGGCCGCGCCGATGCGCTCAGCATCGCGGAAGGCGGCAAGCCCTCGCTCGCCGACGAGATTGCCGCGCTTGCGGGCGACGATGCGGTCGATGACGAACTCGAACAGATGAAGAAGGCGCTCGGCAAGAGCAGCTCCGGAAAGGACCAGTAATTCATGGAAGATATTCTCGTCCCGATCTTCGTCGTCGGCGTGCTCTTCGTCGGGCTGCCGTGGGTGATCCTCCACTACGTCACCAAGTGGAAGACCGCCGCGACGATCACCTCCGATGACGAGGTGCTGCTGGAGGAACTCTACAGCCTCGCCAAGCGGCTCGAAGACCGCATGGACACGGTCGAGCGCCTCGTCGCTTCCGACGACCCGTCCTTCACCCCGGTCCGCCGCCTGCGCGCCGACCAGGAGGCAGACAACCAGCAACTGCGCGAACTCGACCGCATGATGGCCGAGAAGAAAGGAACCCGCCCGTGAACAGCCCCCGCACCAAGCTTTATCGCGACAAGCACAATGCCAAGCTGATGGGCGTGTGTTCGGGCCTTGCCGACTATACCGGGATCGACACGGTCTGGTGGCGCCTTGGGCTCGTGGTCCTCTCACTCACGCTCGGCTGGCCGATCCTCGCCTATTTCCTCGCCGGCTTCCTCCTGAACAAGAAGCCGCCGCATCTCTACCGCGACGAGAGCGAGCGGAAATACTGGCAGCGCGTGCGCCAGAGCCCGCACCGCACCGCGCGCGAAATCCGCGCCCAGTTCCGCGACATCGACCGCCGGCTCGCCAATGTCGAGGCGCACTATGTGAGCAGCAATCCGCGGCTCACCGCCGAGATCGAGCGTCTGCGCTGAACCCGGCCGCATCCTTCGGAAAAGGGGAGCCGAACGTGATTGAATATCTTGCACTTCTCATCCCGGTCATCGGCGTGTCGATCCCGGTCGTCGCCATCTGGACGAAGCACCAGCAGAAGATGGCCGAAATCAGCAGCGAGGCGACCGCCGCCCAGACCGCCGAGAAGGCCGCGCAATACGCTGCCCAGGTCCAGCGGCTCGAGGACCGGGTCCAGGTGCTCGAACGCATCGTCACCGACCGCGGCTATGACGTGGCGACCCAGATCGAGGCGCTGCGCGACACGCGCCAGGTCGAAGAGAGGAACAGCGGCGTGCCGCTCGAATTCGCAGCGAAGGAGACCCGCTGATGCTCGATGCCGTGACCACCGAGGCGATCGTCGCCATCGCCCTTGCCGGAACCGCCGGCTGGGTCTTCACCACCTGGCTGCGCGTCAAGAACGGCTACCCGCTCGAAGGAACGTGGGGCCAGCAATTGAAGCCCGTCACCGACAGCGAGGCCAAGCGCCGCGTCACCCTGCTGACGCAGGAGAACGCCGAACTGCGCGCCGAGATCGGGTCGATGAAGGACCGGCTTGCCACGGTCGAGCGGATCGTCACCGACCGCGGCTACCACCTCTCGAGCGAGATCGAGAGCCTGCGCTCCGGAGCGCTCGAAAATCGCAAGGACGAGGGGACCGCTTGATGAGCTGGGTCAGCATCCTGGCGGTCGTCTTCCTCATCCTGTGGCTGCGCGAGCGCAATATCGGCAGGCGTCTGAGACAGGAAAACGAGGAAATGCAGCGCGCGCTCGGCCCGATGGTCGAGGTCGCCCCGGACCGCCCGGCCCAGTCCCGCCCCGACGCGATCGACAACCGCGAACTCGAGGAACTGCGCGAGCGCATCCAGGTGCTCGAACGCATCGCCACCGACAACAACAGTTCCGAGGCCTCGCGCGCCCGCGCCATCGCCGCGGAGATCGAAAGCCTGCGCGGCGACATCGCCGACCGCCGCGCGGGCCGCAACACGGAGGACATGGACAGGTGATGGACCCCGTTATCGTGATCGCTGCGAGCTGCCTGGTGGGGCTCGCCGTCGTCGCCTTCGCCTTGCTGCGCGCATGGCACGAATGGCTCGACTACAAGCGCCAGGAGCTCGAGCGGGCCCGCAATGCCGCGCGCGTCTCGATCGACACGCCCGAGGACGGCCATGGGCTGGACCAGCGCGGTTCGGGCACGGCACGGATCGAACTCGCCGACCTGCGCGAACGGATCAGGAAGCTCGAGGCGATCGCGAACGGCGTGGAGCTGTAACGCCAGCGATCGGCCTGCCGCTTTCGGATCGCGCGGACGGGGCGGCGCGCAAAACGGGAATGGCCGGGGTGGACAGATACGCCAGCGCCACTAAATCCGCAGCAATGCGATCCCTCGACGACATCCTCGAAGAATACGAATTTCTCGAAGGCGACGAACGTTACAGCCTCCTGATCGAGCTGGGCCGCGAACTCGAAGCCATGCCCAACGCGCTCAAGACCGATGCGACGCTGGTGCGCGGCTGCTCGGCCGCGGTGTGGGTCTATCCGACCGAAGGCGCGGAGCCGGGCCGGCTCCATTTCCTCGCCGACAGCAACGCCGCGATCACCAAGGGCATCGTCGCGCTCGTCATTGCCGCGGTGCAGGACAAGCCCGCAAGCGAGGTTGCCGGGATGGACGTGACCGCCGCCCTCGCCCCCTTCGACCTCAGGAACCAGCTTTCGAGCAACCGCACGCAAGGGGTGCCGAACATGATCGCGCTGGTGAAGGAACACGCCGCGCGGCTCGCCGCCGCCTGACGCGATGCGCCCGCTCTACCTTGCGGCGGGCCTGCTTTCGGCCGGCCTCGGCGCGGCGGGCGCGGTGCTGCCGCTGCTGCCGACGGTGCCGTTCCTGCTGCTGGCCGCCTTCTGCTTCGCGCGCAGCAACCCCGCGTGGGAACGGCGCATCCTCGACCATCCCACATGGGGACCGCAGATCATGGACTGGCGCGAGCGGCGCGCGATCGCCCGCCGCGCCAAGGTCGCCGCGATCGCCACCCTGGTCGCGGGCATTGCCTTCACCTGGGCGACGCTCGGCTTTCCGTGGGTGTGGTTTTCGGTCGGGGCGCTGGTGCTGATCGGCGGCTGGATCGCCACGCGCAACGAATAGCGCGTGGCGAAGAGGCTTCAGGCCGCCCCGCGATCGGGCGCCCGGCTTTCACGGACCACCGCGATGCCCGCTTCCTTCTGCCGCTTGAGTTCGGCCTTGAGCACCTGCGGGTCGCGCGCGAAGACGAAGCCGAAGCTCACCCCGCCGTCCTTGCCGACCGTCGCGTGATGGAGCTTGTGCGCCTGCACCAGCCGCTTGGCATAGCCCTTCTTGGGCACCCACTTGAAATAGCGCTGGTGGACGAGCCCGTCGTGGACCAGCGTGTAGATGAGGCCGTAGAGCGTGATGCCGACCGCGAACCACCACAGCGCATCCCAGTAGAGCGCGCCGTAGATGTACATCGCGGCGTTGATCGTGCCGAAGACGACCGCGAACAGGTCGTTCTTTTCAAGGACATTGGTGTGCGGTTCATGATGGTCGCGGTGCCACGCCCAGCCCCAGCCGTGCATGATGTACTTGTGCGCGTACCACGCGAAAAGCTCCATGCCGATCAGTGCGGCAAGGACGGTGAGGCCCGCTTCGAGCCAGGTCATGAATGCGCTCCTTTTCCCACGCCCGCCCGGCGCGCGCCCGGCAGGGCCCACCACGGCACGTCGGGCCTGCGATGGTGTTCGAGATGATAGCCGAAGTGGAAACAGGTGGCCAGCGATGCGAGCGTCCCGAACTGGTCGCTGCGGGTGTTGTGACGATCGGCGAAGGGTTTGTTTTCAGCGTGGTAATGCGGGCGGTAGGTGCCGAAATAGAACAGCTGGAGCGAGGATAGCAGCGCAGGCGCGCCGTAGAGCACGAAGATCTGGAGGAAGGGAATGTCGAGCACCAGCCAGTAGATCCCGACCACGGTGTGCACGAAGACGAGGCTCTGCCAGCCGAAATAGCGCTTGAAGAAGGTCGCGTACCACTTGAAGAAGTCGGACGGATTGCGCTCGTCGAAATCGGGATCGCCCGCGCGCCCCGACAGCTTGTGATGGGTGAAATGGGCGTCGCGCAGCTTTCTCCAGGCGAATCCGGCATAGAGGAACAGCAGCACCGTGCCGATCGCCGCGTTGACGCGCGGCTGTCCGGGAACGAGGCTGCCGTGCATCGCGTCGTGGCAGACGATGAAGACCCCGACCGAAAGCCAGCATTGCAGCGCCGCCAGCGCCAGCGCGACCGGCCAGGTTTCCCAAGTCAGCTCAAAGACATACATCCCGTAGGCGTGAATCGCGAGCCATCCGCCCGCGATCATCGCGCCGAAGGCGAGGCCGATGACCCCCTGCCAAATGCGTCCGGGAAGGGTGAAACTGCGCGTCGTCACGCCTGAACTACGCAGGAAAGCATCATCGGGATGATGTAAACCCGCGCTCGCCGAAGCGCAATTGCATCCTCGCAAAAGGGTATTGCGCGTGGACATGGGCGGGGGTGCGGTGCCTTGCGGCGCAGATCAGCCCGCTTCGCGCTGGTCCTGGGACCGGTCGCCGTCGGGGAAGAAGAGTTCGTGCAGGTGGTCGCCGATCCGCGCCGGGCGCAGCGTCTTCGCATCGATGCAGCACCAGCTCGACTTGACTTCGGCCAGCACGTCCTCGCCGCGATGAATCACGGTGTGATAGAAGGCCCGCGCGCCGTTGTAGCGTTCGAGCACGGTCTTGGCGATCACGCGGTCGTCGAGAAAGGCGGGCTTGCGGTAGGTGATCTCGTGCTTGAGCGCGACCCACGCCTTGCTGGCGATATCTTCCGCCGGGGCGAGCTTGTTCCAGTGCGCGAGCACCGCGTCCTGCACCCAATTGAGATAGCGCGCGTTGTTGACGTGCCCCATGAAGTCGATATCCGCGGGCTCGACCGTGATCGGATGGGAATGAGGCCTTGCTGACATGCCTGTGAATTAACCGATCCCGGATTTCGTTTCCATGACAAAATGCCCCGGGGCCAACCGCGATCTTGCACGCCCCGCCGCTTCCTCGCTAATCGCTGCCAACCGCAAGCAGGAAATCGAGCAATGGATGACACCGCCACCGGGCCGCGCACGCTCTACGACAAGATCTGGGACGCGCATCTCGTCGAAAGCCGCGAGGACGGGACCGACATCCTCTACATCGACCGCCATCTCGTCCACGAGGTGACGAGCCCGCAGGCCTTCGAGGCGCTGCGAATGGCGGGGCGCGCGGTGCGCCGGCCCGAACTGACCCTGGCCGTGCCGGACCACAACCTGCCGACCACCGCGCGGCGCGATGCGGCGGGCGGGCGCATCCCCATCGCCGATCCCCAGAGCGCGGCGCAGCTCGAGGCGCTCGAACGCAACGCGCCGGAATTCGGCATCCGCTATATCGGCGATGCGGACGCGGAACAGGGCATCGTCCATGTCGTCGGGCCGGAACAGGGCTTTTCCCTGCCGGGCGCGACCATCGTGTGCGGGGATTCGCACACCTCGAGCCACGGGGGCCTCGGCGCCCTCGCCTTCGGGATCGGAACCAGCGAGGTCGAGCACGTGCTCGCGACGCAGACGCTGCAATTGAAGCGTTCGAAATCGATGGAGGTCCGCGTCGAGGGCGAACTCGCGCCCGGCGTGACGGCAAAGGACGTGGTGCTCCACATCATCGGCCGGATCGGCGCGGCGGGCGGAACGGGCCACGTGATCGAATACCGCGGCAGCGTGTTCGAGGCGATGAGCGTCGAACAGCGCCTGACCGTGTGCAACATGAGCATCGAGGCGGGTGCGCGCGCCGGGCTGATCGCGCCGGACGACACCGTGTTCGCCTATCTCGAAGGCCGCCCCATGGCTCCGAAGGGCGCGGACTGGGACGCGGCGCTCGCCTTCTGGCGCACGCTGAAGACCGACGAGGGCGCGATGTTCGACAAGTCGGTCGAAATCGACGCGGCCGACATCGCCCCTTCGGTCACCTGGGGCACCAGTCCCGAGGACGTGCTGCCGATCACCGGCAGGGTTCCCTCGCCCGACAGCTTCGCCGATGCGTCGAAGCGCGAGGCGGCACGGCGCAGCCTCGATTACATGGGGCTCGAACCGGGCACGCCGCTGACCGAGGTCGCCATCGAGAACGTCTTCATCGGCAGCTGCACCAACAGCCGGATCGAGGACCTGCGCGCCGCGGCCAAGGTGCTCGAAGGGCGGCGCAAGGCCGACACCGTGCGCTGGGCGATCGTCGTGCCGGGCTCGGGCCTCGTCAAGAAACAGGCCGAGGAAGAGGGGCTCGACCGCATCTTCACCGCAGCCGGCTTCGAATGGCGCGAACCGGGCTGTTCGGCCTGCCTCGGCATGAACCCCGACAAGGTTCCCGCGGGCGAACGCTGCGCTTCGACCAGCAACCGCAATTTCGTCGGGCGGCAGGGTCCGGGCGCACGCACGCACCTGCTCTCCCCCGCCATGGCGGCCGCGGCGGCGGTCGCCGGACGGCTCGCCGACGTGCGCGATTATGCCTGATCGCAAACCCGCCGCCCGCCCGCCGCAACACTCTTGCCAGCGGGCCGTGCCGGGAGCATGAAACGCGCATGACCAAGACACCGAACAACGACAAGGACTCGAAGAAGTCCGGTCCGGGAGCGGCAGCGCTCGGCGCGGCAGCGATCGGTTCGGCCGCCATCGCGGCGGCGCTGCTCTATGCCGGGCGGCGCTTTGCGAAACGGTCGGGCGGCGAGCCCACCGCCTCGGGCATGAAGGACACCGTGCCTTCCGGCGAAAAGCCCGAGACCGACTGAGTCCCCGCCCCTCCGTCAGCGAGGGCCCCGAAAGCGCGAGGAACGCCATGGAGAAACTTGTCCGCATCGAAGGCCGCGCGATCCCCTTCGGCGCGAAGAACGTCGACACCGACGTGATCATCCCGGCCAGGTGGCTCAAGACGATCACCCGCGAGGGCCTTGGCGAAGGGGCGTTCGAGGCGATCCGGGCCGAACCCGGCAACATCTTCGACGATCCCGCCTATGCAGGCGCGCCGATCCTCATCGCGGGCGACAATTTCGGCTGCGGGTCGAGCCGCGAACACGCCGCCTGGGCCCTGCTCGACATGGGCATCCGGGTGGTGATCGCGCCGAGCTATTCCGACATCTTTTCCGGCAATGCCGTCAAGAACGGGATCCTGCCGGTGGTGCTGTCGCAGGAGGCGGTCGACCGGCTGATGGAGGTCGCGCGCACGGGCGAAAGCATCCACGTCGATCTCGAAAGCCAGATGGTGACCACGCCCTTCCAAGACCGCTTCGCCTTCGAGATCGACCCGTTCCGCAAGCGCTGCCTGATGGGCGGGCTCGACGAGGTGGCATTGACGCTCGAATCGAGCAATGCCATCGCCGCCTACGAAAGCGCGCGCGCCGAAAGCTTCGGCTGGCTCGCGCGCGGCACCGACACCTGACGCGAAAACAAGGGGGAGAGACCCGATGAAAGCCATCCGCACCCACGAAGTGGGCGGTCCCGAGACGCTCACGCTCGACGAGGTCGACGCGCCCACCCCGGGCAAGGGCGAAGTGCTGGTCGCGGTAAAGGCCTGCGCGATCAATTATCCCGACACGCTGATGATCCGCGACCTTTACCAGTTCAAGCCCGAACGCCCCTATGCGCCCGGCGGCGAGATCGCCGGCACGATCGAAGCGGTCGGCGAAGGGGTCGAGGGCTACGCGGTCGGCGACATGGTCATGGCGGGCATCGGCAATGGCGGCCTTGCGGAAAAGGTCGTGGTCCCGGCGGGCCGGATGTTCCCCGTCCCCGACGGCGTCGCGCCCGAAAAGGCGGCGAGCCTCCTGATGACCTACGGCACGACGATCCACGGCCTCAAGGATCGCGGACACATCAAGGAAGGCGACACGGTGCTGATCCTCGGCGCGGCGGGGGGCGTGGGCCTGTCGGCGGTCGAGCTTGCCAAGGCCTTCGGCGCGCGGGTGGTCGCCGCCGTCTCCTCCGAGGAAAAGGGCGAAGTCGCCAGGAAGGCGGGCGCCGACGCGGTGGTGATCTATCCGAAGGAAGAGATGGACAAGGCTGCCTCGAAGGAGCTCGCGGCGAAGTTCAAGGAAGCCTGCGGGCCGGACGGCGCGAACATCGTCTACGACATCGTCGGCGGGCAATATTCGGAACCCGCCCTGCGCGCCATCGCCTGGGAGGGCCGCTTCCTCGTGGTCGGCTTCCCGGCGGGGATCGCGAAGATGCCGCTCAATCTCACCCTGCTCAAGAGCTGCGACATCTGCGGCGTGTTCTGGGGCGCCTTCACCGCGCGCGAGCCGGTCAGGTTCCGCGAGCAGGTCGAGGAATTGTTCGCGCTGCTGAAGGCGGGCAAGATCGACCCGCTGGTGTCCGAGACCTTCCCGCTCGAACGCGCGGGCGACGCGATCGCCAGGCTCGAAAACCGCGAGGCGGTGGGCAAGCTCGTCGTCACCATGTAACGCGCGCCCCCGAAACACCCGATTGCACGCTTGTCGGGCGCGGGCGCGGGGCTTATCTCTGGCCCGCAAGCTTTACCGTAAGGGACCCATAATGACCGATTTCAAGGACCGGCAGCGCGGCGAGGAAGCCAAGTTCGCGCTCGACCAGGAAACCGCCTTCAAGGTCGCCGCGCGGCGCAACCGCCTGCTCGGCGAATGGGCGGCGGGCCTCATGAACCTGACCGAGGAGGAAACCGACGCCTACAAGAAGGCCGTCGTGCAGGCCGATTTCGAGGAAGCGGGCGACGAGGACGTGATCCGCAAGCTGCTGGGCGACCTAACCGCCGCCGACGCGAACGTCACCGAGGCCGAAATCCGCGCCAAGCTCGAGGAAATGTCGATCGAGGCGCGGCGCCAGGTCGTCGGCCAGTAACAGGACCGGCCAGCAACAGGATCGGCCGGTAACGGGACCGGCCAGCAAAAGGAGGGCGTTTCCCATGCCGATGCGAGGCGATGACATCAAGGCCGCGATCGAACGCGAGCTGCCCGGAGCCGAGGTCGAACTGACCGACCTCGCGGGGGACGACAACCACTGGGCCGCGCGCGTCACCGCGCCGCAATTCGCCGGCAAGAGCCGGGTGCAGCAGCACAAGATGGTCTATGCCGCGTTCGGCGAGAAGATGGGCGGCGAACTGCACGCCTTGCAAGTGACGACCGTCGTTCCCAACTGACCGATCGGGACGTATCGACCAACCACTGCCAATCGAGGGACAGCTCCACGCCATGGCTGACATCAATTCGCGCATTTCCTCCATCGTCGGCGACAATGACGTCGTCCTGTTCATGAAGGGCACCCCGCTTTTCCCGCAATGCGGTTTTTCGAACCTCGCGGTGAACATCCTCGACCATTGCGGCGTCGCCTATGAAAGCGTCGACGTGCTGCAGGACATGGAGATCCGCCAGGGGATCAAGGCCTATTCGGACTGGCCGACCATCCCCCAGCTTTACGTCAAGGGCGAATTCGTCGGCGGTTCGGACATCATGAAGGAGATGTTCGAGGCGGGCGAACTCCAGCAGATGCTCGATCAGCACGGGGTCGCCAAGGCGTCCTGATCTGAGTGCCCGGCCGGGCGCTCGCCATTCCTTGCCGATACCGCCTTGCGGCAGGATCGCCGCGCGCGGGCGCCTGGCCTTCGCCCGGCCTGACGCGCATGGCCGCTTGCGCGAATGTCCGGGGATCAAACACGACGGCCCGCGCAAAAAACCGCCCCGCGCAAAAAAACCGCCCCGCAAAGCACGGCGGGGCGGTTTCCTTGTACGGGGAGGCGAAACCGGAGACCAGGAAGGTTTCGCCTCTTCGAAGACCACTCGGGCTGCCTTATCTTATGCAGGCAGCGTGCCAGAATCGTGTTTCCCCATGATTACGGGCATTTGCGTGGTTTCCCCCGGTTAACCATGCGCCGTTCTGTAAACTCTCCCGACACCCCGGCCCGCTTCCCGCTGCATCGCCCTCAGCGGCCCTCTTGGCAAAGCGTCGGCCTGCGTCCATCACGCTCGGCATGACCGACACCCCTCCGTCCGAAGGCCGCCGCGAAGCCATCCCTGCCGCCACCATCATCATCTTCCGCAACGGCCCCGCGGGCGGCCCTCCCGAACTCCTGATGACCGTCCGTTCGCGCAACCTGACCTTCGCGGGCGGCATGGCGGTGTTCCCGGGCGGACGGGTCGACCCGGCGGACTTCGCGCTCGGCGAGGCGGTCAGCCGCGAAACCGGCGGCGCGCTCGCCCCGGACGAGGCGGCGCACCAGATCGCCGCCGTGCGCGAGACGCTCGAGGAAACCGGCCTCGCGCTCGGCCTCGCGGGCGACATCACCGCGCAGAGCGCCGCCGAGGCGCGCGCCATGCTGCTGCGCGAGGGCGCGCTTGCCCCCGTCCTCGATGCGTTCGGCTGGACGCTCGACCTTTCCGCCATCGCACCCTTCGCGCGCTGGTTCCCCAAGAACGAGGACGTGCCGCGCGCCTACGACACGCGCTTCTACCTCGCCGATCTCGGCACCGGGGCGGTCGACGTGTCGATCGATCACGCCGAGAACACGCACCTGTTCTGGACCACGGCCGCGGGCGCGCTCGAAGGGGAGGCGCGCGGCGAGATCAAGCTTATCTTCCCCACCCGTCGCAACCTCGAACGCCTCGCCCTGTTCGCCTCCTTTGCCGAGGCCCGCGCCCACGGCGAGGCCCACCCGGTCCACCGCATCACGCCGCAGGTGGAAATCCGCGGCGGCGTGCCGATGGTCACCATTCCCGAGGGCATAGGCTATCCGGTGACCGCGGAGCCGGTCGACGAGGCGAAGCGAAGGTGAGCGGGCCGGAAGCCGAACTCGTAGTGAAGGGGACGGGGTTCGGGTGTCCCCGGAAGCCGCCTCAGCAGGACTTGAGGACAATGACCGGCAGGCCGGACCACAGCGTCGCCGCGAGAGCCGCAAGCGCAAGCGCCAGCGCAATCCGGTCGAGGCCGGCGGCAGCGCCCGGCCGGGTGCGGCCTCTTGCCGCCACCCACCAGGCAAATCCGACATGGGCGAGCATGGCCGCCACGAACAGCGCGACGAGGACAAGGCGGCGCTCGAACCCGCCAGCAAGGTCCATGCTGCAGAGCAGGCCGTGCGCCCCGTAGAACGCGGCAAAGGCGATCGACCAGAGCACGAAGCCGCCCAGCAGCGCGGCCGCATCGACGACCGAGCCACGCCTCACGCGCGCACCGCCAGCGGCAGGAGGTAGATCGCCAGCAGGATCACCGCGCCCGCACCGGCGGCGAAGCGGCAGAACAGGCGAAGGGTGACGAGGTCGCCGGCCCTTGTCGCCGAGACATATCCGGCGCGAAGACGGGCGAGGACGAACACGGCGCCGATCGCCGCGAGCGTGGAATGCAGGATCGCGGTCGCGGACAGCATCAGCACCGCAGCGCCATAGGCGTGCTCGGCCGCGGGCGGCGCGAGCAGGAGGGGGACGAGCAGCAGGCTCGCGCCCGAGGCGATACCCCCGCCGCCGCACAGCACCAGCCACGCCGCCGGGTCGCCCGTCCCGCCGTGGCGGTTGGCCCGTTCGGCCCGATCCGCTCCCAGCCACAGGGCACCGAGCCCGGCGAGCGAGGCGGCGGCGACCGTGGGGTCCGGATCGACGAAGGCGGGCGGCGGCCAGTTCGGCGCGATCGTGAGCAGGAAGACGTATCCGAACAGCAGCGAGGCGATCAGCGTCGCGTCGAACACGAGGGTGAAGACCAGCCCCCACCAGCCCGGCCCGCCGCGCACGGCCGGGTGGAGCGGCACGCTCTGGCCATGACCGATATCGACCGGATCCGGATCCCCGCGCAGGCCGGTCTGCCACAGCCAGCGCAGGCAGGCCCCGACGAACGCCGCCGCAAGCAGCGCCGCGCCCCGGTAGAAGCCGGCCAGGAAGCTGAGGGCGAAGCCGACCAGCAGAAGCGCGGCGATGAGCGGAACGAAGCTCGGGTCCGGCAGCACGATCAGCTGTTCGGCCCTGCCGCCAAGCACCGTGACGCCGATCGTCTCGCGGCGGCCGGGCGCGCTCGCCCCGGCGAGATAGCCCTTCCCGGCGGCGAGCCGGGCAGCGAGACCTTCATCCGCCAAAAGCGGGTCGCGCGCGGATACCTCGGGGAGGCTGGCAAAGTTGTAGGCCGGAACAGGGCTGGCCATCGCCCATTCGAGCGATCCGGCGCGCCACGGATTGCTCGCCACGTGCGGAGCGAAGCGCCACTGCACCAGCATGTCGATCGCGATGAGCGCGAAGCCGAAGGCAAGGATGAAACTGCCGATCGAGGAAACGAGGTTCGGGAGTTCCCATCCCAGCCCCTCCGCATAGGTGTAGACCCGTCGCGGCATGCCGAGCAGCCCGGTCCAGTGCATCACGAAGAAGGTGAGGTTGAACCCGGCGAAGACCGTCCAGAACGCGAGCCTGCCCAGCCCCCGGTCGGACCGGCGCCCGGTGAATTGCGACGTCCAGTAATACAGGCCGGCGACCACCGGGAAGACGAAGCCGCCCACCAGCACGTAGTGGAGATGGGCGACCACGAAATGCGTGTCGTGCACCTGCCAGTCGAACGGGACGATCGCCACCATCACGCCGGTCAGCCCGCCGGTCACGAAGACGAAGAAGAAGCCCAGGATCCAGATCATCGGCAGCGTTGGCTCCGGCCGCCCCTTCAGCAGGGTCGCCAGCCACGCGAAGATCTGGATCGCGGTCGGGATGACCACCAGCAGACTGGCGGCGGAAAAGAATGCGAGGCTGAGATGCGGGATGCCGGTGGTGAACATGTGGTGGACCCACAGCCCGAAGCTCAGGAATGCCTGCGCGATCAGCGCTCCTATGATCCAGTCGTGCCCCACGATCGGACGCCGGCAGAAAACCGGCAGGATGGTTGAGACCACCCCGGCCGCGGGCAGGAAGATGATGTAGACCTCGGGATGACCGAAAAGCCAGAACAGGTGCTGCCACAGCAGCGGATCGCCGCCCCGCGTGGGATCGAAGAAGGGCAGCGAAAAGGCGCGCTCCAGTTCGAGCATGATCGAGCCCAGGATCAGCGGCGGAAAGCCCGCCAGCATCATCGCCGCCGTGACCAGCAGGTACCACGCAAGCAGCGGCATCCGGTGCAGCGACATGCCCGGGGCGCGGACCTTCAGCACCGTCACCATGATTTCGACCGCCGCGCACACGGCCGACACCTCGACGACCGTCACGCCGACCAGCCAGATGTCGGAATTGATGCCGGGCGAATAGGGCCTGGAGGAAAGCGGGGTGTACATGAACCAGCCGCTGTCGGGTGCCGCGCCCGCGATCAGGGCGAAGATCAGGATCAGCCCGCCTGCAAGATAGCACCAGTAACCGAATGCGCTCAGGCGCGGAAACGCGAGGTCGCGGGCGCCGAGGAGTTTCGGCAGCATATAGAGCGCGAAGCCCTCGATCAGCGGGATCGCGAACAGGAACATCATCACCGTGCCGTGCATGGTGAAGACCTGCGCGTAATCGCCTGCCTCCAGAAAGGCGGTGTCGGCCCCCGCAAGCTGGGCGCGGATCAGCATGGCGAACACGCCGCCCAGAAGGAAGAACGCGATCGCGGTAAGCATGAAGCGCCTGCCGACAATGGTGTGGTTGGTCGCAGCGAGAAAGCCCCAGCGCCCCTTCGGAGGCGAATAGATCGCCGTCAGTTCGTAATGAAGGTCGAGCGCGCGCCCGTGCTGCGATCCTTCGTTCATGTGATGCCGAACAGGTCCAGGACAATATCGGTCCAGCGGCGGATCGTGTCGCCCGCCGGCGGCGCGCGCCGGTCGAGCACCGGCGGCGGGTCGGCAATGGCCTGCTCGTCGGCAGCCGCGAGCGCGGCCGGGTAATCGGCGGGCGCATGGGCGTGCACTTCGAAGTTCATGTGCGCGTGGCCGATCCCGCAATATTCGGAGCACTGGCCGCGATGGATGCCCGGCCGATCCGCCATCAGGGTGAGGTCATTGGTCTTGCCCGGAACGGCATCGATCTTTCCCCCCAGGCGCGGCACCCAGAAGGAATGGATCACATCCGCGCTCGATACCTCGACGGTGAACTCCCGCCCCGCGGGCACGTGCAGCACGTCTTCGGTCCGTTCGCCTCCGGGGTAGACGAAGCTCCAGCCCCACCGCTCGGCGCGAACGCGGATGGCATCGTCCTTGTCCCCGGCGCGCGCGAGCAGGCTTTCGCCGCCGAGAAAGGAAACGCCCATCAGCGCGCCGAGCACGACGGCGGGGAACAGGATCCCCCATCCGGCCAGCACTTTCCGGTCGGAGAAGCGATGCTCCCGCCCGGCCGCCGCGAAGGCGAAAAGCACCGCCCCCATCACTCCGGCCAGAATCGCCGCCGCGCCCCACAGCATGGCCTGCCACAGCGCCTCCACCCGTTCGGCGGCGGGACCGGCCGGGTCGAGCGCCGAGTAATCGCCCGCGCAACCCGCGATTGCGGCGAGCGGCGCACTCGCCGCCGCGAGCCGTGCCGTTCGCGCGCAACTCCGGGGCACCCGGCGCGTTGTTCGGGCATGGCCAGGCTCGACGAAGCCAGTGATCTCGGTGTCTCCTCCCGCATCGCGCTTGCCGGGCACCCGGTTCATGCGATCCTCGTCACCTTCCCGATCGCGCTCATCGTCGCGACTCTCGGAGCGGACATCTTCTGGTGGCTGCTGGCCGATCCCTTCTTCGCGCGGGTCGGCCTGTGGACCAGCGGGTGGGGGTTCGGCATGGGCCTGCTTTCGGCGGTCGCGGGCACCGTGGAATTGCTCGCCGGGCCGGGCATCAGGCGCAATCCGGCCAGCTGGAGCCACGCGGTCGCGGCGATGACGCTGCTCGCGATCATCGGGGCGAACTGGGGCTGGCGCCTCGCCGATCCCGAGGCGGCGATCCTGCCGTGGGGCCTCGTTCTTTCGGCGGGCGGGCTCGTGATGGTCGGCATCGCCGGATGGCAGGGCGGCAGGCTGGTGTTCGAGCACGGCGTCGGCATCATCCTCGATGAGGAAGACGAGACCGAGCGGGAGCCGAAACCGGATCTTCCGAACGTGTCAGAAATCCGGGCTCGCTGAGCCAGGCGGGCAGGATTTCGTCGCCCAGCGCGGGCTTGGCGAGCACGAGGAAGAGGATCGCCAGCGCGGCCACGACGATCGCCGCGACCATGATCGCGATCCGCAAGGTCGGCTCGCGCGCGCCTTCGTCCGCGAGATGGACGAGGACATAGGCATACTGGACTTGGACCATGACGAGGACCACGACCGCGCCCAGCTTCGCGAACATCCAAGGATGGAGCGCATCGGACAGGAACAACAGCCCGCTTCCCGCCGCCACCGCCGCGAAGGCGGCGGGCGAGACGAGACCCATGTAGGCGAAGCGGCTGGCCATGCGGATTCTCGCAAAGTCCTGCTGGTCCTGCACCGTGCTGTGGCCGGCCAGCAGGGCGGCAAGGTAGAGAAGGCCCGCCACCCACACCGAAACGCCCGCGATGTGAAGGAATTTCAACCACAGCATCGATCAGGACGAGGGTCGCGGCGCGAGCCGCGCATAGAGGCGCCCGAGCACCGAACCCGCGACCAGCACCGCGAGCGGCAGGCTGCCGACCCACATGAGCAATCCGGCCACCTGCTGATCCTGGAGCGCGCTGAGGCCGTATTGCCCGCTCGTTAGGAAGTGCGCGGAATAGAACGCCCGCGGAGCGAAGGTTAGCAGCGCCCCCAGCAGGCCCATCTGCATGACCGTCGCGATGAGCGCGAAGAAGGCCGAATGCACCGGGAGGTCCGGCCGCGACAGGGCTCTCCACAGCAGCATGGAGGATCCCAGCAAGGCGAGCTGCCCCGACCAGTAGGCAGGATCGCTCGCAAGCGCCCATTCGTAGGCGGCCGGCAGGTGCCACAGCCAGAACACGCACAGGTGCAGGGCGAACGCGGGGACGAGCGGAACGCGCCGCCAGCGCAATGCCCCGGCAAGGAGCGGCGCGGCCCCGAAGACGATCACGAGATGATGCACCGCGCGGGCCGAGAAAAGCCCGGCGCTGAGCGAGCAGAGCGGCGAAAGATAGGCAAGCGCGAGCAGGCCGAACCCGCCCAGCACCCGCGCCGGTTGATGGCGCAGCGCCCATCCCAGCGCCACCAGCGCGGCGATCAGGATCGGGTCGAGGTTCCAGGCGGCGAGAATGCGCTCCGGTTCCGGTGCGGGGCCGCAATAGGGGATGGCTTGCACTAAGACCTCCTCTGCCGACATTCATCCGGCGAACGGCCGGACGATCGCGCGAGGCAGCATGGACCCAAGCTGCCCGCCATGCGCCAACATAGCTTAGGACGCGCGCGAACAGCGGGCGGCGGCCCCGTGCGGCGGGGTCAGCGGCGGCGCAGCGCCAGTCCCAGTCCTCCGACGGCAAGGGCAAGGCCGAGGACAGAGGCGACCGGATGATGGCGCATCGCGGTGTAGAGGCTCGTCTCGCGCATATGCTCGTCCTGGTCGCCGAAAACCTTGCCGTCTCCGCCGCCGCGATGAAAGCCGCCGTCCTCGGCGCGTTTGGGAACCCCCTCCATCCGGGCGGTCTTGAAGAATGCGGCCGAAAACAGGTGATCGGCGAGACCGGGTGCGAAGCGGGCGAGCAGCGTCATGGCGCGCCCCGCCCCGCCGACGATCTCGTCGCGGGTAGGATGCTCGGCCGCGCGGCAGATCGCCCTGGCGACGATTTCGGGAGAATAGACCGGCGGCGGAATGCGGGACCGATCCTCCATTCGGTTGAGCGCGTGTTCGCCGAAAGGCGTGTTGATGCCCGAAGGCTGGATCAGCGTGACCGAGACCGGTGCGTCCTCGTGGATCAGTTCGAGCCGCAGGGAATCGATGTAGCCCTTCACCGCGTATTTGCTGGCCGTGTAGGACGACAGGAGCGGCGCGGGCATCTGCGAGGAGATCGAACCCAGCGTGATCAGCGCGCCACCGCGCCGCTTGAGATGGGGCAGCGCTTCGGTCGCGCAATGCACCACGCCCCAGTAATTGGTTTCGAACAGCTTGCGGTGGTCCTCGTCGTCGAGGTCCTCGAGCTTCGAATAGACGGCGATCCCCGCATTGCTCACCCAGGTGTCGAACCCGCCGTAACGGTCGACGATGGTGTTGACCGCCGCCCTGACCTGCGCGCGGTCGCCGACATCGGCACTGATCGTGTCGCATGGCCCGCCGGCCGCCCGGACCTGGAGGGCGGCGTCCTCGAGGCCGCTCTCGTCGCGGGCGATGATGACGACCCGGGCCCCGTGCTGTGCCGCAAGCTTGGCCGTGGCGAGGCCGATACCGGACGATCCGCCGGTGATGACGATGGTCTGTTGTTCGAGGGGCTTGAGTTGCATCGCTTCGCTCTCCCGGTTTCGCGCCTTGTGCTCCTGTCGCTCAATGGGGGCGCGGGTCCCTCGTTCCGCGCGGGCGGGCTTTCCTGCGACGGCCCGCCCCTGTCTCCCGATTGTGCGAGAAACGGGCGAAGGAACGGAAGCGGCCGCGCGCCATTGCCGCTGCATGGGCACTTTCACGAGACAGGCCGGTTGGTGGAAGGACGGAACGATCTACCAGATCTATCCGCGGTCCTTTCAGGATGGCGATGCGGACGGGGTCGGCGACCTCGCCGGGATCCGCTCGCGCCTTTCGCATCTCGTCGATCTCGGCGTCGACGCCGTGTGGCTGTCGCCAATCTTCGCCTCCCCGATGAAGGATTTCGGCTACGACGTCGCCGATTACCGCGCGATCGACCCGCTGTTCGGCACTATGGAGGATTTCGACGCCCTGCTCGCCGAGGCGCATGACCTGGGGCTCAAGCTGCTGCTCGACTTCGTGCCCAATCACACCTCTGACCAGCACCGCTGGTTCGAGGAAAGCCGTTCCTCGCGCGACGATCCAAGGCGCGACTGGTACATCTGGCGGGATCCGGCGGCAGACGGCGGGCCGCCCAACAACTGGATCAGCAATTTCGGCGGCCCCGCCTGGCATTTCGACGAGCGCACGGGCCAGTATTACCACCACGCCTTCCTCGCCTCGCAGCCGGACCTCAACTGGCGCAATCCCGAGGTCCGCGCGGCGATGTTCGACGTCATGCGCTTCTGGCTCGACAAGGGCGTGGACGGGTTCCGGGTCGACGTGATCTGGCACCTCGTCAAGGACGCGCAGTTCCGCGACAACCCGCCCAACCCCTCCTATCGCCCCGGCCAGCCCGAGATCGAGCGCAACCTCCAGGTCCATTCGGCCGATCAGCCGGAAATCCACGAGCTTGTCACGCAAATGCGCGGCGTCGTCGGGGAATACGACCACCGCCTGCTGATCGGCGAGATCTACCTGCCGCTCGAACGGCTTGTCGCCTATTACGGGGAAGGGGCCGAGAGCGGGGTGCACCTGCCGTTCAACTTCCTGCTGCTGCAATGCCCCTGGCGTCCGCGGCGCATCGCCGCGCTGGTGCGCGAATACGAGGAAGCCCTGCCCGCGCACGGCTGGCCGAACTGGGTCCTCAGCAACCATGACCGCCCGCGGATCGGCGCGCGCGTCGGGGAACGGCAGGCCCGGATCGCGGCGATGCTGCTGCTGACCCTGCGCGGTACGCCCACCATCTATTACGGCGACGAGATCGGCCTTTGCGATGTCGAGATTCCGCCGGACCGGGTGCAGGATCCCTGGGCGCTGCAGGAGCCGGACGCGAGCTTCAACCGCGACCGGGCGCGTACTCCGATGCAGTGGTCGACCGAGCCGAACGCGGGGTTCTCTCCAGGCGAGCCGTGGCTGCCGCTGTCGCGCGACTGGCGCGAACGCAACGTCGCCTCGCTTTGCCGTGAGCCGGGCTCGATGCTCGATCTCCACCGCCGCCTGCTGGCCCTGCGCCGCAGGGAGCGCGTGCTGCGCGAGGGCGATTACCGCGAGCTGGCGGTCGACGACAGGGTCTTCGCCTTCGAGCGACGGTCGGGAGAAGAGCGGGTCGCCGTGATCCTGAACTTCACGGGGGAGGAAGCGGACCTGCCCGCCCTGCCCGACGAATTCTCGAAAGGGGAAAGGGTGTTCTCCTCGGCCCCTGCGGAAGGGAGCGGAGGCAAGGTGCCAGACCGGCTCGCGCCCGACGAGGGTATCGTCGTCAAGCCGGTCGGCGGGCCGTCATGAACGAGGAACGCTGGTACAGGAACGCGGTCATCTATTCGCTGTCGCTCGACAGCTTTCTCGATTCGAACGGCGACGGCGTCGGCGATTTTGCCGGCCTGCTCGACCGGGTCGACTACCTCCAGGGACTCGGGGTCACGGCGATCTGGCTGATGCCGTTCCATCCTTCGCCCGGGCGCGACCACGGCTACGACGTGGCCGACTATTACGGGGTCGATCCGTGCTACGGCTCGCTCGGCGATTTCGTCGAGTTCACGCAGGCCTGCCGCCAGCGCGGCATTCGGGTGCTGATGGACCTGGTGCTCAACCACACGTCGAACGAGCATCCCTGGTTCCTCTCGGCGGCGAGCGATCCGGACAGCCGCTACCGCGACTTCTACATCTGGGCGGACGAGCGGCCCGAAGATGCGGACGAAGGCATGGTCTTTCCCGGCGTGCAGGAAACGACCTGGACGTGGCACGAGACGGCCGGAGCCTACTACTTTCACAAGTTCCACGACTTCCAGCCGGACCTGAACCTCGCCAATCCGCAGGTGCAGGCCGAACTGCTGAAGATCGTGGGCTTCTGGCTCGAACTCGGCATATCGGGTTTCCGGGTCGATGCCGTGCCCTTCCTGATCGCGGCGGACGGGATCGACGTGAAGGACCCGGAGCCGGCCTTCGGACTGCTGCGCCGGTTGCGGGACTTCGCCCAGTGGCGCAAGGGCGAGGTCGTGTTCCTCGCCGAAGCGAACATCCCGTCCGAGGACTGCACCGACTATTTCGGCGAAGCGGGCGACCGGCTGCAGATGATGTTCAATTTCCCGGTCAACCAGGCGCTCTTCCTCGCGCTCGCCACGGGCGATGCGACGCGTCTCAAGGAAGAGCTCAGGGCTTCGCAGGGCGTCCCGCCCAATGCACAATGGGCGCATTTCCTGCGCAATCACGACGAACTCGACATCGGCCGCCTGTCCGAAGAGGAACGCGATGCCGTGTTCGAGGCGTTCGGGCCGGATGAGGACATGCAGCTCTACGATCGCGGCATCAGGCGGCGGCTCGCCCCGATGCTGGGCGGCGACCGCGCCCGCCTCGAACTCGCCTATTCGCTGATGCTGACGATGCCCGGAACGCCGGTCATCCGCTATGGCGACGAGATCGGGATGGGCGACGACCTCTCCCTCCCCCAGCGCGAGGCCGCCCGCACCCCTATGCAATGGTCCGGCGACCGGAATGCAGGCTTTTCCTCCGCGGCCGATCCGGTCCGACCGGTGATCGACGAAGGACCCTACGGCTATCGCAAGTGCAACGTCGCGATGCAGCGGGCGAGCGCGGATTCCTTCCTGCGCTGGACCGAGGCGACGCTGCGGATGCGCAAGGAGCTGACCGAGATCGGGCACGGCGACTTCAGCGTGCTCGACAGTCCCGCGCACATCCTCGCCCTGCGCTATGTCCATGCGGGCCGGGTATCGTTCTACACCCACAACCTGATCGACGAGCGGGTCGAATTCGCCATCGAGATGGCCGACGAGCCGGGTTGCGAGCGCGAACTCGTCTGCCTCCAGACCAACCGGGCGATCCCGGCAGAGGCGGACGGGCGCCATGATTTCGTGCTCGAACCGCATGGCTACCGCTGGTTCCGCATGGGCGGGCTCGAGGACATGGTGGTGGAACGTCGCCCCGCCGCCGACCGGCCTTCGGGCGATGCCGGCTGAAAATTCCGGGCAGGGCTAGCCTTCGCCGATGAAGCCCGGATAGAGCGTCATGCCGCCGTCGACATAAAGCGTGGTGCCCGTCACGTAATCGGCTTCGGCGCTGCACAGCCAGGCGACCGGGCGGGCAACGTCCTCGACCTCGCCGATCCGGCCGTAGGGGATGAGTTCGCGCAGTTCCCGCGCCGCGTCCTCGTCGCTCCATGCCTCGCGGTTGATGTCGGTCCTGATCGCACCGGGCGCGATCCCCACCACGCGGATGCGGTGACGGCCCCATTCCTGCGCGAGCGTCTTCATCATCATGTCGACGCCGCCCTTGGCCGCGGCATAGTTCACGTGGCCCGCCCAGGGGATGATGTCGTGGACCGAGCTCATGCACACGATCACCCCGGCGCTGCGGCGGCCCTCGCCCACGCCCTGGTCGATGAAGCGGCGGGCAGCCGCGCGGGCGACGAGGAACTGGCCGGTCAGGTTCACGTCCAGCACCTTGCGCCAGTCCGCCGCCCCGAGCTCGAGCGCCGGCGCGTCGATCTGGATGCCAGCGTTGGACACGAGGATGTCGATCCGCCCGAAGCGGGCGGCGGTCTCGGCGACGAGCCGACGGGCGTCGGCCTCCTCGGAAACGTCGCCGCCGACCGCGATGGCCTCTGCGCCTTCGCGCGCAAGTTCGCGGACAAGTTCCTCGGCGTCGTCGGGCTTGCTGTGCCAGTTGATTGCCACGCGGGCTCCGCGCCGCACGAGTTCGCGCGTGATCGCGGCCCCGATCCCCGTGTCGCCGCCAGTCACGAGCGCGGCAAGGCCGGAAAGGTCAGCCGTCATTCGTCCGGTTCCTGCCCCGCCCCGCCCCGGCCCGGCCCGGATCGAGCCGCGTGTGCCGGACCAAGACGGGGACATCCGCCTCGCTGACGCGGGCAGGGACGCCCGCCGAAGCGATACGCCCCTGCGCGATCGGGCAGGACTGTTTCGCGGGTGCTGCCATGCTGGTTCAGCGAAAGCGGGGCGCGATCGTTCCGCCCGGTCCGAAACGCATCGGCGCGCGATGTATTGATCCGGGGGGGAGAGACGGGAGCAGACGAGTTGACCAACGCCGCCGACGAGGCCCGCCATCACCCGAAGCCGCTGATCCTGATGACCGGGGCAGGCGGCAATATCGGGCGTTCCCTCTACGAAGCTTTCCGCAATGAATACAAAATCATAGGCCTTGATCGAGACAGCGGCGACGAAAACGACGGGCCGGCCAATGTCGAGATCGACATAACCTCGCCCCAGTCGCTCCGCCTCGCGCTGGACAAGATCGCGCGCGAGCACGGGCGCCGCATCGCCGCCGTCATCCACCTCGTCGCCTTCTTCGATTTTTCGGGCGAGCCGAGCCCGCTGTATGACGAAGTGAATGTCGAGGGGACGCGCAATCTGCTCGAGGCGCTCGAAGGCTTCGAGGTCGAGCGTTTCATCTATGCGAGCACGATGCTCGTCCACGAACCGCAGGACCCGGGGGAGCGGATCGACGAGACGACCCCGATGGGTCCGCGCTGGGAATATCCGCGATCCAAGAAAAAGGTCGAGGACCTGATCCGGGACGAGGCGCGGATGCCCTACGCGATCCTGAGGCTCGCCGGGGTCTATGACAGCGAAGCCGCCGTCCCCACCCTCTCCAACCAGATCGCCCGCATCTACGAACGCAGCCTGCTCTCGCATCTCTATTCGGGACCGCTGAACGCCGGGCAGTCCATGCTCCACCGCGACGACATGATCGACGCGATGCGGCGCACCCTCGAACGCCGCAGGACCCTGCCGCCCGATGCCGAGATCCTGGTCGGCGAGCCCTTCGCGATGGGCTACGACAGCCTGCAGGACCGGATCGGCGAACTGATCCACGGGGCGGACGAATGGGCGACGATCAAGGTGCCCCAATCCGTCGCGAAGGCTGGCGCGGCGGCGCAGAACGCCGCCGAACCGCTCGTGCCCGACGCGATCGACCAGGGTGAGAAGCCCTTCATCAAGCCCTTCATGATCTCGATGAGCGACGATCACTACGCGCTCGACATCAGGCGGGCCGAACAATGGCTCGGCTGGCGTCCGCAGCGCCGCCTGCAGGACGAACTGCCCGCAATGATCGCGAACCTCAAGCGCGATCCCAGGGCATGGTACGAACGCAACGGGCTCACTGCGCCCCAGTGGCTGAACGATGCCGCCGAGGAAGGGGTCGAGGATCCCGAGAGGATCCGTGCGGCGGTGGAAGCCGAAAGGGCGCAACAGCACCGCGCGACCCGCTGGACCCATTTCGTCAACCTCGCGCTCGCCTTCTGGCTGATGACGCAGCCCCCGATGATCGGCATCGACGATCCGTTCTACGCGTGGAGCGAATTCGCTGCGGGTGCGCTCCTGCTCGTCACCGCCACCGCATCGCTCAGCGCGAGGCTCGGTTTCGCGCGCTGGCTTTCGGCAGGGATCGGCATGGTGGTGATGGCGCTGCCGGTCCTGTTCGTCACCCCCAACGCCGCGGCCTATCTTTCCGACACGCTCGTCGGGGCGCTGATCTTCGGATTCGCGATCGGCGCGAAGCCGGAAGTCGGCCCATCGCTCCTCGCCCGGCGCCGCGAACCGGAAGTCCCGCCGGGCTGGAGCTTCAATCCCTCGGCGTGGACCCAGCGCATCCCGATCATCGCGCTCGCCATCGTCGGGCTGCTCTTCTCGCGCTATCTCGCGGCCTAGTCGCCGAAGCCGTCGACCATATCCGCGCAAACCCGATCAATCTTGCGACCGGGGAGGTGCCCGGTCAGCCGGGGCGGCTCACCACGGTCCATCTTTCCCTGTCCGATGCCACCGGTGACAGCGCAATCCTCGAATGGGTGGATGGCGAACAGGCGATCCATCATTCGCGTGACCACCGGGTGATGACCAACGAACCGGTCTATGCCGAACAGCTCGCCATTACGCGGTACTGGAAGGGCGTGAACGCGCGTGAATTCCTGCCCGGCACCAACCGCGCCTCCGACCGCTTCGTGCGCGCCTCGAACTATATCGATGCGGTGGTCCAGTCCGACGATCCGCGCATCGCGGCCGCCGCGGTGTTCAGCGTGATCCGCAACGCCTCGGTACCCCTAGCCCGGATTATTCACCGGCGGTGGTCTGACGGGTTGGCGGGAGTGGCGTAAGCATTTGCATTGTTGTAGGAATGT
>OFET01000355.1_pt1 | contig 36486 bp, 32 predicted proteins | sample 1521211 | NCBI WGS metagenome assembly OFET01 (sample SAMN03766358, study PRJEB24113) | microbial mat metagenome | isolation source: enrichment culture HLUCC-A from microbial mat sample contains cyanobacterium...
TCGCGCCAGCCCTGAGCGGCGAGCAGGACGCTCGTCCGGATGAGAGAGGGGAGGTCATGGACGACGTCCTCCTGCCGCCGCGGGTCCTTGAGTTGCGGACTCATCCACTCGACGATGCCGCTCTGCTCCATGATCTCGCGCAGCACCACGGCCCCGGCGTCTCCGGTCAGCCGCTCGGCGCGGCTCTCGACGCGCAGGGACCTGTTGAAGCCCGTGACGACCGGCTGTAGCGTTTCACCCATGGCGTGCTCCGGGGGCTGCTCTCGGACCTTGTGTAGGAGCTTGATTCTACAGAGCTTTCGCGGGCACGCCAGCCGCCCTCCCCGATTTCGATGAATAATACGGGTTTAGAGGCCCAACTTATCGCGGAGCCAAGGTCGTTCTTCACCCAACCACCTCCCGAAACTCCCGCCATTCCCCCTTCGACATGCCCGATGTCTCCTGGGTCACCTCCTCACCCTTGAGCATCCGCCTGACACACTCGAGCCCCCGGGCGGAGAGGGTTGCGCCGCCCAGCCGGTAGTCCTCGAATGCGGCGTAGGCGGCGGGCACCCAGTCGGCCACGATCCGGCAGATGGTCTCGGCGTAGACGCGGATCTCGTATTGCGCGTGGGAATCGGCGCGCAGGCGCAGGAAGTGGAAGAGGTTGTGCAGGTCGCACTTCCAGTACCACTGGGTATAGACGTTGGCGGGCAGGTTCATCCGCGCGAGTTCGCGCGCGAGGCCCTGCTGGCCGTCCTGGCTCAGCATCTGCTCGTAATGGTCGTAGGCGCGCATCGCGTCGCCCTTGAGCATCTCGAGCACGCGGGCGGCCTCTTCCCCTTCGAGCACGTCGCCGCGGCCCTGGTTGTTGACGGTCGACTGGGCGGCGAGCGCGTCGGGGGCGGGGATGTAGAACTCGCGGTCGAGGATCGAGTAGCGGGCGGAGTATTCGTTGACGTTGGCGGTGCGGTGGCGGATCCACTGGCGGGCCACGAAGACCGGCAGCTTGACGTGGAACTTGACCTCGCACATCTCGAACGGCGTCGAGTGCCAGTGCCGCATCAGGTAGCGGATCAGCCCCTCGTCGTTGCGGCTGTGCCTGGTGCCGGCGCCGTAGGAGACGCGGGCGGCCTGCACGATGGCGGCGTCGTCGCCCATGTAGTCGATCACCCGCACGAAGCCGTGGTCGAGCACCGGGTGGGCGGTGTAGAGATGCGCCTCCATCCCCTCCGACACGGCGCGCAGGGTGGGGCGCGGGGTGGCGCGGGCCTGGGCGATCTCGGCCTGCTGGTCGTCGGTGAGGGGCATGGGGGCCTCCGGTCTGATGACTCGGGTGCCACTCTATCTGGTGGCGCGCGCCGAGGGAACCACCAGATGCAGAGACACCCCCCACATCTGACGGGTGGCAGAATGGCCGCACTCCGCCGTGGCGGGGCCGTGCATTCCTTTGGCGACGTTGACTTTTCAGGGCGCCGGCCGGAGCGTGCCATCAAAGACGGGGCTAACCCGGGCAGGCAAAAACCGAATACAGGCAGCGTCATGACCAAGCACTGGCTAATGCTGGCCGCCGTTCTCGCGGTGGCGGCGTGCGACGGCTCATCCCCCAACCCGGTGAACGCGCCCGGGCGCGAGTCGGACGAGGACGGTGAGGACGGCACGGAGGCCGGCGTCGTCGTGCCCGAGGGCATCGCGGCGAACGTGGGGTCGATCGAGTGGGTCCGCGGCGAGGCGGGCGACGCCGACGACCGGCTCATCATCTCGGGCGTCCCGCTCGACGACAGCCCGGTCGCGGGCGTCTACGAGAGGGCGCCGTCGGCCGACCAGGACGGCTACATCGCCTTTTCCAAGCAGGACGACCGGCTCGACCGCATCTTCGTCGCGCTCGCCGGCGAGACGCCCGACGGCGCGGTGCGCGGCGTCGTGGTGGCCGACGGCGGGCAGTTCGGCATCGAATACGGCGGCATCGACTACGCCCGCACGGGCGAGTTCACCCCGCCGGATCCGGGCACGACCAACGGCCTCGTCTCCTATGCCGGGCGCTATGCCGGCGTGACCGACCTCGCCGACCTCGACCAGGACCTGCGGCTGAACCCCGCCGGCAGCGACGGCAGCCAGCCGGTGCCCTCCGACGCGCTGCCCGCGCAGCCCCGGACGGTCAGGGGCAAGGTCTTCATGAACGTCGATTTCGCCGACAACACGCTCAACGGGGTGATCTACGACCGTGCCTACAGCGACGGGGCGCCGCTCGGCGACGAGCAGTTCCTGCGGCTCAGCCCCGGCGATATCGACCAGGCGGGCAACTTCGCGGGCACCGTGGAACAGAAGGTCGCGGCGGAGGATCCCCTGAGGGTCTACGGTGCCTATGCGGGCACCTTCGGCGGCGAGAACGCAAGCGGCATGGTGGGCGGGCTGCAATCGCAGGAGGGCGTGATCCGGCGGCAGACGGCGGACGGCGAGTTCGAGAACATCGAGCTGAGTTCCGAACGCGGCATCTGGGTGATCCCCCGCTGCTCCGGCGCGAACGCCGACCCGGTCTGCGGAGAGGTCAACGACATCGACGGGCTGATCCCGGCCCGATGACATCGGCCCGCGTGCGACCCTCCGCGACGACACCGATCAAGGCCGCCCTCTTCGGGGCGGCTTTGGCGCTTTCGGGCATCTTCGGCGCTGACCGGGTCGCGGCGCAGGGGGCGCAGGGGGCGCAGGGCGACAGCGTCGCGCTCAGCTTCGACGAGGCGCTGGCGCTCGGCCATCGGGCGTGGCTGGCGGGCGATGCCGCGCTGTCGAACCGCATCGCCCGCGCGCTGGCGGAGGCGCGCCCCGAGAACGTGCCCGCCCTGCTGATGCTCTCGGCGTCGGAGACCGCGCTCGGCCGTCCGGCCGAGGCGCGCGATGCGGCGCGGCGGGCCTTCGCCCGCTCCGAGTCGAACGGCGCGCGCTACGAGGCGTCGTATCTCGTGGCCTCGAGCGCGATGGCCGAGGATCGCTACATCGCCGCCCAGTTCTGGCTGCGGCGCGCCTACCAGTCCGCCGAGACCGACGCCGACCGCGAGACGATCGCCCGCGCCTTTTCGGCCGTGCGCCGCGAGTCGCCCTGGGCGGCGCGGGTCTCGTTCGAGGTCGCGCCCTCGTCGAACGTCAACGGCGGGGCGCAGTCGCCGCTCCTGGTCATCGACGACTCGCCCTATGTCGGCCTCCTGAGCGGGGCGGCCCGCGCGCTGTCGGGCACCGAGGCCCGCCTCTATGCGCGGGTGGGCTATACCCTGTCGGAGAGCCAGACCCACCGCACCCGGCTGACCTTCCGCGGCTATCGCAGCTTCGTCACGCTGTCCGACGAGGCGCAGGAGATCGCGCCGCGCGCCGAGGGGCGCGACTTCGAATACGGCATCGCCGAGCTTGGCGTGCAGCACCGGCTCGCCGAGGTGCCGGGGCCGCTGCCCGACACGGTCGGCCTGGCGTTCGGGCAGACGTGGTATGGCGGCGAGCCGCTCGACAGCTTCGTGCGGCTGAACTTCGGCCGCACCGTTCGCCTCGCGCCGCGCACGGCGCTCACTTTCGGGGCGGAAAGCGAGCGGCGCTGGTCCGACACCGACGCCGCCGACCGCGTCGGGCGCGAGATCGACGCCTGGCTGACCCATCGCCTCGAGATGGGCATGCGCCTCCATGCGGGGCTGGCCCTGTCGCGGGTGACGTCGGACGACGCGAACCGGGAATATGAAGACGCCACCGCGACGGCCGGTTTCTCGATGGGCGAGCCGGTGATGGGCGTGCGTCTGTCCGGCAGCCTCTCCTACACCGAGCGCGATTACGACAGCTACGCGATCGGCTTCATCGACGTGCCGGGCGGGCGGCAGGACAGCGAGTGGTCTGCGCGGCTCGACATGGAGATCCACCATGTCGATGTGATGGGCTTCGTGCCGGTCCTGTCGCTCACCGGGCGGCAATCGGTCTCCAACGTGTCGCGGTTCGAGGGCGACAGCGTGGGCGTCTCGGTCGGTTTCTCGTCGGCGTTCTGAGGCGCGCGTGCCGTGGGCCGCGCCCCGTCTTGCGCTCTCCCGCCCTCGGGCTAGGGTCGCACGCGACCGGCGCAGCCCCGCGCCGTGCGACAGCAAGGAGCCCGCCGATGAAGATGGAATACCTGCACACGATGGTCCGCGTGAAAGACCTGGAGGCGTCGCTGGAGTTCTACAAGCTGCTCGGTCTGAAGGAGCGGCGGCGCAGCGAAAACGAGAGGGGCCGGTTCACCCTGGTCTTCCTCTGCCCCGAGGGCCAGGAGGACGGCACCCATGACCTCGAGCTCACCTACAACTGGGATGGCGACGAGGCGCTGCCGTCGGATTCGCGCCATTTCGGCCATCTGGCCTACCGGGTCGAGGACATCTACGCCAAGTGCCAGGAGTTGATGGAGGCGGGCGTGACGATCAATCGTCCGCCGCGCGACGGTCACATGGCCTTCGTCCGTTCGCCCGACAACGTCTCGGTGGAACTGCTGCAGATGGGCGAGCCGAAGCCTCCGCAGGAGCCCTGGGCGAGCATGGGCAACACGGGTCACTGGTGAGGCGCGCCCGGCCGGGATCGGAGCGGTGATCCGCGCGCTGGCGCTCGCCGCGGGGCTGGCGGCGGCAGCCTCGCCGGCGGCGGCCTGCCGGGTCGCGCTGGCGCTCGCGCTCGACGTGTCGGCCTCGGTCGATTCGGGGGAATACCGGATGCAGCTCGACGGACTGGCCGCGGCGCTCAACGCGCCCGCCGTGCAGGCCGCGCTGTTCTCGGGCGGCGGGCCGGTTGCGGTGGCGGTGTACGAATGGTCCGGATGGGAGGACCAGCGCCTGCTTCTCGACTGGACGCTGGTGACGGGGCCGGACGTGCTCGCCGGTATCACCGCCCGGCTGGTGTCGACCGGGCGCGAGCGGATGTCGGATTCGACCGCGCTCGGGCAGGCCATGCTCTCGGGCGGTACTCTGCTTGGGCGGGCGCCGGGGTGCCTGCGGCACGTGCTCGACGTCTCGGGCGACGGCAAGAACAACGACGGCCCCGACCCCGACATGCTCGACGGCGATGCGGCGCTGCTGGGCGTGACCGTGAACGCGCTGGTGATCGGCAATGACGGGAGGAGGCCGGGCGAGCTGCGCGCCATCGAGATCGGGGAGCTTGCGCGGTATTTCGAAACCAGCGTGATCCGGGGGCCGGGGGCGTTCGTCGAGGTGGCGCTCGGCTTTGCCGATTACGAGCGGGCGATGACGCGCAAGCTGGTGCGAGAGCTCGCGCCGGCGGCGATGAGCGCGCTGGAGTGAGGCCCCGGGCCGGGCGGGGGGATTGGGGGCCGGGCCGGGGGCCGGGGCCAGGCCGGAATGCGCGGCGCACGGGGGCGCGGCGAAGACGTTAGACGGTGCAGGCGGCACGCGAGGCACCGGCCCCGGACGCGCGAGAGAGGGGAGGCAGGGGGGCAAATCCCTTGCAGAAAGGGATTTGCAAATGCCTTCCTCAAGGCATTTGACGCCCTTGGCCTCCGCTGCGCGCCGTCCCGCGGGGAGTGTCGGCGGCCGGGGCGCTCAGTAGATGTAGCGGATCTGGTCGGACCAGTAGCGCTCGACCCGGCGGAGCGAGGTCGTGATATCCTCCATCCCCTGCATGTCGATGATCTCGCGCTCGATCAGGCCCTTGGCATGGCGGTCGAACAGCTCCGACACGATATCGCGGATCCCGCGGCCCTTCTCGGTCAGGCGCACGCGCACCGAGCGGCGGTCGATCTCGCAGCGCTGGTGGTGCATGTAGCCCATGTCGACCAGCTTCTTGAGGTTGTAGCTGACGTTCGAGCCCTGGTAGTAGCCCCGCGTCTTGAGCTCGCCCGCGGTCACCTCGTTGTCGCCGATGTTGAACAGCAGCAGGGCCTGCACGGCGTTGATCTCGAGCACGCCGACTCGCTCGAACTCGTCCTTGATGACGTCGAGCAGCAGGCGGTGCAGGCGCTCCACCAGCGCGAGCGTCTCGAGGTAGCCCGCAAGAAAGGCGCTGCGCTGCCCAGGCACGACCGGGTCGTGTATGCTCATCGAGATCCTCCGAGGCTCTTCAAGCGAGAAGGAGCCTAGGCGGATGGATGCGAATGCCCGGTTAATGCGCGACGGAAAAACCGGGAAATTGCGGTAAGTTGAGCCGTCTTCCGCGGGCACGCCGCGGCAGCGGGGATCGGCGGCCGGGCGACCGGCCCCGGTGCCCTCCTCGCAACGCGCCCTCACCTCGCCCCGGCATGGGCGGCGATGCGCGCCACCAGCGGCAGGTAGGCGAGGGGTGGCGTGGCGCGCCCCGACACCCAGTCGTAGAGGTCCTGGTCGTTTTCCTCGAGCAGGGCGTCGTAGAGCGCCAGTTCGTCGCCGGAGAGGTCGGCGAGCGCGGCGTCGGCGAAGGGGCCGAGGATGAGGTCCATCTCCTTGATGCCGCGCCGCCAGCTGCGCATCCGCAGCCGCCGCAGGCGGGCGTCGGCGCTCTCGGCCGCCGCCGCCGCGCCACCGCCCGCCATGTCGCTCATGCCTCGCGCCCCGTTTCCTTCAGCATCTGGCGCAGCCGTTTCTCGATGCGCGCCAGCCGGTCGGCGCCGCGATCCATCTCGGTCTGCACCGCGCGCAGCTCGATCAGCAGGTCGCGGATCTGCTCTGGCGTGCCGGACTCGTCCGCCTGGGGCGGATCGACCCCCTCGCCCTCGCCGGTGAGCAGCCACATGATCGACACGCCGAGCAGGCCGGCGAGCATCTGCAGCTTGTTGGCGCGGGGCTCGGCGAGGTCGTTCTCCCAGTCGCGGAGCGTCTTGACCTTGACGCCGAGCCGGCGGGCGAGCTCGGGCTGGCCGATGCCGAGCGCCTCGCGCGCACCGGCCACCCGGTCGCCGAAGGTGGCCGTCTCGGCGCCGTACCAGTTGTCGACGATGGCATCGGCGGTCGTGTCGTGGGCGGTGTCCATGGGCATTCTCCTCGCGCGGGCACGCGCCGTGCCGGCGCGCGCGGGGACCGGGGGCGGGACCCTGTCCGGGGGGATATGGCTTGAACGGGTTCGGGCGCCAGCCTAAGGGTCCGGACAGGTCAATACAACCGGAGGCGGCCATGACTTTCCTTTCCGCGACGCTCGACCGGGTGAAACCGTCGCCCACGATCGCCGTCACGACGAAGGCCGCCGAGCTGAAGGCGGCGGGGCGCGACGTGATCGGCCTTGGCGCGGGCGAGCCCGATTTCGACACGCCCGAGGGGGTGAAGGCCGCCGCCAAGGCCGCGATCGACGCCGGCAAGACGAAATACACCCCGGTCGACGGCATCCCCGAGCTGAAGCGGGCGATCTGCGACAAGTTCGAGCGCGACAACGGCCTCGCCTACGAGCCGGCGCAGATCTCGGTGGGCACGGGGGGCAAGCAGGTCCTCTACAACGCGCTGATGGCCACGCTGAACCCCGGCGACGAGGTGATCATCCCCGCGCCCTACTGGGTGAGCTACCCCGACATGGTGCTGCTGGCGGGGGGCGAGCCGGTGGTGGCCGAGACCGCGAGCCAGACGGGCTACAAGCTGACGGCCGACCAGCTCGAGGCCGCGATCACGCCGAAGACCAGGTGGTTCATCTTCAACTCGCCGTCGAACCCCACCGGCGCGGGCTATTCGGCGAGCGAGCTGAAGGCGCTGACCGACGTGCTGATGCGCCACCCCCATGTCTGGGTGATGTCGGACGACATGTACGAGCACCTCGTTTACGACGATTTCCGCTTCTGCACGCCCGCGCAGGTGGAGCCCGGGCTGTACGGGCGCACGTTGACGGTCAATGGCGTTTCCAAGGCCTATGCCATGACCGGCTGGCGGATCGGCTATGCGGGCGGGCCGAAGGAGCTGATCGGGGCGATGCGCATGATCCAGTCGCAGAGCACCTCCAACCCCTGCTCGATCTCGCAATGGGCGGCGGTCGAGGCGCTGTCGGGCCCGCAGGATTTCATCCCCGCCAACAACGCGATCTTCAAGCGCCGCCGCGACATGGTGGTGGAGATGCTGAACGCGGCCGAGGGCGTGACCTGTCCGGTGCCCGAGGGCGCGTTCTACGTCTACCCGACGATCGGGGGCTGCATGGGCAAGACGAGCGCGGGCGGCGCGAGGATCGAGACCGACGAGGCCTTCGCCACCGCGCTGCTGGAGGAGAAGGGCGTCGCGGTGGTGTTCGGCGCGGCCTTCGGCCTCTCGCCCTGCTTCCGGGTGAGCTACGCCACCTCGGACGACGCGCTGCGCGAGGCCTGCACCCGCATCCAGGATTTCTGCGCCCGGCTGAGCTGAGCGGGGCGGGCGAACGGGCCGGGATGCGGGGACGGGCGAGCGGGGACCGGGCCATGCACGAACTGCCGCGCCTCTACTTCCGCCCGCGCGAGAACGGCGCGGCGGTGTTCCGCGTCGAGACGGCGACGCGGGACGGCCGTCTGGAGCTGCGCCAGATCGCGGTCGTCAACGCGCGCAGCGGCGAGGTGAAGCCGCAGGGCGGGCCGCTGGAGCCCGAAGACGCGGCGGCGGTCGAGGCCTGGCTCGTCGAGCGGCGCGCGGACCTCGCGGCGCGGGGCCTCGGGGACGCGCGTGACTGCGTGGAGCGGATCGGGCGCGTGGCGCACTGGGCGCAATCGCAGGCGTCGCCGGCCGAGCTGGAGGCGATGACCGACGCGCTGATGCTCGCCATGCACGACCTGCGCGGCGTGCTCCTGCGCCGCAAGGCCGAGCGGATCGAGGCCGCGCGGGGCGCGGCGACAGGCGCGGACGGACCCGACGACGACGCGTGAGGGCGCCCCACTCCAGAGCGATCGCGCATGCGGCTACCGCAGAGGGGGGCGCCGCCCCCCATCGCCTGCGGCGCCTCCCCCCGGAGTATTTGGGCCATGATGATGGGGCGGGCCGGTATGCGGTGCCCCGTCCCTGCCCCGGCCGGGCGGTGCTCGCGCGCGCTCGGGCTTGCGCGCCGGGCCGTGCGGCGGGATGAAGGGGCGCGCGCGCGAGGGAGCCCTGCCATGCCTGCCTTGATCCCCACCGATCTCACGGCGCGCGTTGCCTGGCTCGGCACCGTCGAGAGCGACGACCGCTCGGAGCTGATGGCCCGTCCGGTCGACCGGCTGGAGCTGACCTTCGAGGGGATCGCGGGCTCGGTCCATGCGGGGGCGACGCGGCCGTCGTGCGCGCGGGTGACCTCGCAGCACCGCAAGGGCACCACGATCCGCAATGTGCGGCAACTCTCGATCGTCTCGGCCGAGGAGTTGTCGGAGATCGCCGCCGCGCTCGGCCTGCCCGGCATCGACCCGGCGCGGCTCGGCGCGAACGTGGTGGTGGAGGGGATCGAGGATTTCACCCACCTGCCGCCCTCGTCGCGGCTACAGGGCCCCTCGGGCGTGACGCTGGTCGTCGACATGCTCAACGAGCCCTGCCAGTTTCCGGCGCGCTCGCTCGCGCGCGCCCATGGCCAGGCGGCGAAGGGCTTTCGGCGAGCGGCGCAGGGCAGGCGCGGGGTCACCGCCTGGGTGGAGCGCGACGGCGCGCTGTCGGTCGGCGACGCCCTCGCGCTGCACATCCCGCGGCAGCGGGCGTGGCGTGGCCGGCCGCCGGCCGATGCCGCACGGGGAACGCGGGCGGTCTGACCGGCTGCGACCCCCCCGGCCGCATGCCGGCGCGGCGGGGGGGCGGCCAAGGGCATGCGTTACATCGCCCCGCCGCAACGGGACTAGACCACCGGCGCGCCGGCAGAGGTGTGGGCGTCGGCGTGTTCGGCGCGGGCCTCGGCCTGCTCGCGTTTCCACCGCTGGAGGCTGGCCAACCCTTCCATCGAGCGTGCCCGGGGCGTCTTCGTCGGCCTGCCCGAACTCCGTGGTCGGCCCGCTCGAAAGATCGCTCTTCTGCACCTCTGATTCGGCCCATCCCTCGGCCGAGAGCCGGTCGTCCCGAGCGGCGTCGAGCGCGTCGACCTCATGGGGGCCCACCCCGAGCACCTCCGTCTCGGTTTCGGAGCCGGCAATGAAGACGCCCGTCTCCACCGCGTTCATGGCCTCCCCGCGCGCCATGCAGTCGGCGGCGCTGCGTGCCTCGGTGGCGACGGAGAAGACCTCCGCACGGGCGAGTTGGCCATCGGCATGCGCTTTGGCTCCGGGGGACGTCGGCTTGGATGCGCTCGGCAGGGCGGGCCGCCTGAGCGGCAAGAGCGCTGCGGCAGGCCTCGTATTCGGCGGCCGGGATGGCGACCGAGGCATCGGTGTCGCAGGCGGCGAGGGTCGTCTCGGCGGCGCGCGGCACCTCGCTTTCGGTCACGGCGCCGTCGTCGTTCGGGTCGACGCGGGGGAGGGCGCGCGCGCAGGGATCGGCCGCCGCGCCGTGCTGGCCCTGCGCGAGGGCGGGCGCCAGGCAGGGCGGCGGCGGCGAGGGCGCGGCCCGCGGAGGCGGGGCGGCGTGTTCCATTCGGCCCGATTTCGCCGTATGCCGCGGTGGACACGGGATGCGTCGGAAACACGCCCGTGGCGCCGTGCGCCGCCCGCTAGAGGATCGGCCAAGAACGAACCGCCAAGCAGGGACAGCCCCATGAGTTTCAAGTCTGACATCGAGATCGCCCGCGAGGCGCAGAAGCGGCCCATCCAGGAGATCGGCGCGAAGCTGGGCATCCCCGAGGGCGACCTGTTGCCCTACGGGCACGATAAGGCGAAGGTGAGCCAGAGCTTCATCGACGGGCTGGCGGGGCGAAACGACGGCAAGCTGATCCTCGTGACGGCGATCAACCCCACCCCCGCGGGCGAGGGCAAGACGACGACGACGGTGGGCCTCGGCGACGGGCTGAACCGGATCGGCAGGAACGCGGCGATCTGCATCCGCGAGGCGAGTCTCGGCCCCTGCTTCGGCATGAAGGGCGGCGCGGCCGGGGGCGGCCATGCGCAGGTCGTGCCGATGGAGGACATGAACCTTCACTTCACGGGCGACTTCCACGCGATCACGAGCGCGCACAACCTGCTCTCGGCGCTGATCGACAACTCGATCTACTGGGGCAATCCGCTCGACATCGACATCCGCCGGGTGACGTGGCGCCGGGTGATGGACATGAACGACCGCGCGCTGCGGGACATCGTGACCTCGCTGGGCGGCGTGGCCAACGGCTTTCCGCGGCAGGCGGGCTTCGACATCACGGTGGCCTCGGAAGTGATGGCGTGCCTCTGCCTCGCCTCCGACCTGTCGGACCTGCAGGCGCGTCTGGGCCGGATCATCGTGGGCTATACGCGCGACCGCGCCCCGGTCACCGCGCGCGACCTCAACGCCGACGGCGCGATGACGGTTCTGCTGAAGGACGCGATGCAGCCCAACCTGGTGCAGACGCTCGAGAACAACCCCGCCTTCGTCCATGGCGGCCCCTTCGCCAACATTGCCCACGGCTGCAACTCGGTCATCGCCACCAGGACGGCGCTGAAGCTGGCCGACTACGTGGTGACCGAGGCGGGCTTCGGGGCCGATCTGGGGGCCGAGAAGTTCATGGACATCAAGTGCCGCATGGCCGGCCTCTCGCCGGCGGCGGTGGTCGTGGTCGCCACGGTACGCGCGATGAAGATGAACGGCGGCGTGGCCAAGGCCGATCTCGGCGCCGAGAACGTGGCGGCCGTCGAGGCGGGCTGCGCCAATCTCGGCCGCCACATCGAGAACGTGAAGGGCTTCGGCGTGCCGGTGGTGGTCTCGATCAACCATTTCGCCGGCGACACCGAGGCCGAGATCGCCGCCGTGCAGGAGTATTGTGCCGCCCAGGGCGCCGAGGCGGTCGTCAGCCGCCACTGGGCGCAAGGCTCCGCCGGGATCGAGCCGCTCGCCCACAAGGTGGTGGACCTGGCCGACACGCCCTCGACCTTCGCCCCGATCTACCCCGCCGAGATGGGCCTGTGGGAAAAGATCGAGACCATCGCCACCCGCATCTACCGCGCCGACGGCGCGTCGGCCCCCGAGGCCGTGCGCAAGCAGCTGAAGACGTGGGAAGAGCAGGGCTGGGGTCACCTGCCGATCTGCATGGCCAAGACGCAGTATTCCTTCACGACCGATCCCAACCGGCGCGGCGCGCCCACCGGCTTCGACATCCCCGTGCGCGAGGTGCGGCTGTCGGCGGGCGCCGGTTTCGTCGTGGCGATCTGCGGCGAGATCATGACGATGCCGGGCCTGCCCAAGGTGCCCTCGGCCGAGGCGATACGGCTCAACGAGGCGGGGCAGATCGAGGGCCTGTTCTGATGGCGGCCTCGATTCTCGACGGCAAGGCCTTTGCCGCCAAGGTGCGGGGCCGCGTGGCCGAGCACGTCGCGCGGCTGTCGGACACCTACGGGATCACCCCCGGCCTCGCCGTGGTGCTGGTGGGCGAGGACCCGGCGAGCCAGGTCTACGTGAAGAACAAGGGCAAGCAGACGAAGGAGGCCGGCATGGCCTCGTTCGAATACCGCCTGACCGAGGACACGCAGGAGCAGGATCTCCTCGACCTGATCGGGCGGCTCAACGCCGACCCTGCGGTGCACGGCATCCTCGTGCAGCTGCCGCTGCCGGCGCACATCGATTCCGATCTCGTGATCAACGCGATCGACCCCGCGAAGGATGTCGACGGCTTCCACATCTCGAACGTGGGGCTGCTGGCGACGGGGCAGAAGGCGATGGTGCCCTGCACGCCGCTGGGGTGCCTGATGCTGCTGCGCGATCACCTCGGCGACCTGACGGGCAAGGAGGCGGTGGTGGTCGGCCGCTCCAACATCGTGGGCAAGCCGATGGCGCAGTTGCTGCTGCGCGAGTCGTGCACGGTTACGGTGGCCCATTCGCGCACCCGCGATCTGGGCGAGGTGTGCCGGCGCGCCGACATCCTGGTGGCCGCGGTGGGCCGCCCGGCGATGATCCCGGGCGCATGGGTGAAGCCGGGCGCGACGGTGATCGACGTCGGCATCAACCGTGTGGAGCCGGAGGGCGGCGGCAAGGCGCGGCTGGTGGGCGATGTCGACTTCGACAGCGCCGCGCCGGTGGCGGGCGCGATCACGCCGGTGCCGGGCGGCGTCGGCCCGATGACCATCGCCTGCCTTCTGGCCAATACCGTGACGGCCGCCTGCCGCGCGCACGGCCTGTCCGAGCCGGAGGGGCTGACGGCCTGAGGGTGCCAAGGCGGTTCGGGGCGCTCCCGCCTCCGCTCCTGGCCTGCGGCCCCTCGCTCCGTTGGGCCCGGCACCCGCTGGCGCGGGTGCGGGCGCCCGCCGATACCGGGGCCGGAGCCCGGATGACAGACGGGAGACCTGAGTGTCGACAGACATGAGCGGCGGCGAGGCCGACCCGAGCGCGCGGCCGATCCGTACCCAGCCTCGCCAGGGCCGTCGATCGGCGCCGCACTGCGCGCGATCGGCCCCCGCGCGCCGACCCCTGCGCTGCTGCCCCCCGACCGCTCCGCGCTTCGGTCCGCGACCGGGCGCGCCTCAGACCGGGATCATCGTTCCCTGCAGAAGCGCGACCGGCCCCGTCTCGCCGGTCACCTCGGCGCGCACGACGACCAGGCGGCGACCCGCGCGCACAACCTCGCCGGTGGCGACCAGCGCCGGTCCTGTGGCGGGGGCGAGCAGGTTGATCTTCATCTCCACCGTCAGCACTTCGGCCGCCTCGTCCATCAGCGTCAGCGCCGCGTAGCCTGCCGCGCTGTCGCCGAGGGCGAAGGTCAGCCCGGCATGGGCCACCCCGTGCTGTTGCGTGACCGCCCCCGTCACCGGCGCGGCGATCACGCAGCGGCCCGGGGCGATGTTGCGCATCTCGGCGCCGAAGGTGGTCATCAGCGCCTGGCGGGAGAAGCTCTCGCGCACCTTGGCCGCGTAGCCGTCGAACCGGGGGGCGAAGCCGCTCATGCCGTGCCCTTCGCCGTGCCCCTGACCGCGCGGCGCGGCCGGCCGCCCGGCGCACGGCGGCCGGCGGCGAGCGGCAGCGTCACCTGCGTCGGCCCGGTCAGGATCGCCCGCGCGCCCGGCCCCATCAGCCGCGCGATGGCCGGGTCGGCCGCGTGGAGCCCGCCCGTATAGATGCCGAAGGCCGGCAGGATCAGCCGCCGCCCATCGGTGACGAAGGCCGGCCGCCGCACGCCGCAGGGGCCCGCCTTGGGGTGAAAGTGCCCCGAGATTTCCGCCCCCGCCTCGCCTGGATCGGCCTCGTGGCGCAGCACGATCCCGCCGAGGCGCAACTCGGCCGCCCAGGCGCCGCCGAGCTCGGCCGGCGCCGGGTCGTGGTTGCCCTGCACCCACGTCCACCGCCGGCCGGCCATCAGCGCGTCGATCCCCGCGCGCTCGGCCGGGCCGAGGGTCGCGGCCGCGTGCAGATCGTCGAAGGAATCGCCGAGGCAGACGACATGGGCGGGCGCATGGGCCTCGATCAGCGCGGCGAGACGCGCGAGAGTCTCGGCGCTCTCGTAGGGCGGCACCAGCGCGCCGCTCCGCCGCGCCATCCGCTCGGACTTGCCGAGATGCAGGTCGCTCACCACGAGGGTCCGCTCCGCCGCCCACCAGAGCCCCCGCTCCGGAAGGAGCGTGAGCGCCGCGCCCCCCAACTCCAGCGATACCCCCGACCCGTTCATGCTTCGTTCGTGCCCCATGCCGTCGTCGAAGGCAAGGGGGCGGGCGCCCTGGCCTCACCACGTGCCGGCTGCGGCGCGGTGCCGAAATGCGTATCTGGAATTGAACGTGCGAGACGCCCTCTGTGTCCGCCCCGTGCTCCCGCCCCCGTGCTCCCGCCCCGTGTGCCCCTCCCGTGCGCCCCTCCCGTGCGCCGGTTCCGCGCGGCGGGCGAAGGTAACCGCTCGAAGCGCGGCGGGCGGGACACAGGCGCGCGCCCCGCCGCTTCTTTCTGTTTGAAATACGCAAGGCCGCGCCATCACCCCCGGGCGCCAACGTCACGTCGGCAGGCCGGCCGCTTCCATCAACCGCTCGGCCGCCTCGGCCACCATGCGCTCGCGTCCCTCGCCCTCGACCGGCACGCGGCCCGGCTCGAGAAAAAGCGGCGCGGCGAGCGGCGTCACCCGGTCGAGCACCACGTGGTCGATGCGGCCCTCGATCCGGCCCAGCATCTCCTCGATCCGGCCGAAATCGACGAGGCCGCGCAGCGCCTCCTCGCGCGTGATCTGCATCAGCAGGTGGTCGGGGTCGTATTTCGCCAGCGTATCGTAGAGAATGTCGGAGGAAAATGTCTGCTGCCGGCCCGACTTGCGGGCGCCGGAACGGGGGGTGTTGCGCTCGATCAGCCCCGCGATCACGGCCGACGCCTTGAAGGTGCGCTTCATTACGGCGTTGCCCGCGAGCCAGCGCTCGAACCCCTCGCGCAGCATGGCCGGGTCGAACAGGGCGCGCGCGTCGGGCAGCGCCTCGAGTCCCCAGATGAGCGTGGCGTAGTCTGTGGCGACGAAGCCGAGCGGCGCGAGGCCCAGCCGCTCCATCTGCTGCGTCATGATCAGCCCCAGGGTCGCCTGCGCGTTGCGCCCGGCGAAGCCGTAGGCGCAGACGTGCTGCCGCCCGTCATGGGGAAAGCTCTCGACGAGCAGCCGGTCGGCCCGCGGCATCCGGCTGACCCGACGCTGGAGGGCGAGCCACTCGGCGGTGTGTCCGGGCAGGTCGGGCCAGTCGTCCTGCGCGAGGATGTCGAGGATGCGCCCGGTCAGCCGCGTCGAGGTGGCGAACTTGGTGCCCATGAAGGTGGCGATCTTCGGCTCGGCGTCGGCGCGTCGCGTCACCTCGACCGTCATCTCGCGCAGGCCCTCGTAGCGCACCACCCGCCCGCCGATCAGGAAGGTGTCGCCCGGCGTGAGCGTCGCGGCGAACCCTTTCTCGACCTCGCCGAGCGGCTTGCCGCCGGCGCGGTTCTTCAGCCGCACCTTGAGCGTGTCGGTGTCCTGGATCGTGCCCACGTTCATGCGGATGGTCTGTGCCGCGCGGGGGTCGCGCAACTGCCACATCCCGTCGGGGCGCTGCACCAGCCGCTGCCAGCGGTCGTAGGCGCGCAGCGCGTAGCCGCCCGTCGCGCAGAACTCGAGGCAGGCATCGAAGGCCGGGCGCGCGAGCCCCGCATAGGCGCCCGCGCTCGTCACCTCGGCGTAGAGCGCATCGGCGTCGAACGGCCCGGCGCAGGCCGTGATCAGGATGTGCTGGCACAGCACGTCGCGGGGCCCGTGCGCGGGGGCGTCGCCGTCGAGGGTGCCTTCGCGCACGGCGTCGAGCGCCGCCTTGCACTCGACGATCTCGAAGCGGTTGGCCGGCACCAGCAGCGCCTTCGACGGCGCGTTGTAGCGATGGTTCGCCCGCCCGATCCGCTGCACGAGCCGCTTGACGTTCTTCGGCGCGCCGACCTGGATCACCAGATCGACGTCGCCCCAGTCGATCCCGAGATCGAGCGAGCCGGTGCAGACGATGGCGCGCAGCGTGCCCGCCACCATCGCCGCCTCCACCTTCTCGCGGCTCTCGCGCGACAGGCTGCCGTGGTGAATGCCGATCGGCAGCCCCTCGTCGTTGGCCAGCCACAGATGGTGGAAGAAGATCTCGGCCTGCGCGCGCGTGTTGTGGAAGATCAGGGTCGTGCGATGCCGGCAAACCTCGCGCAGCACCTCCGGAATGGCGTGGCGCCCCCCGCCCCCGGCCCAGGGGGGCGCGGCCGCGGTCTGCAGCATCGAGATGTCGGGCGGCGGCCCGGGGTCGGCCTGCACGATCTCCACCGGGTCGGGGTGCCGGGCCAGGATCCTGCCCATCGCGGCAGGGTTCTCCACCGTGGCCGACAGCCCCACCCGCCGCAGGCCGGGCCTCAGGCGCGACAGGCGGGCGAGCGCCAGCATCAACTGGTCGCCCCGCTTGCTCTCGGCCAGCGCGTGGATCTCGTCGACGATCACCCGCTCCAGCCCGGCGAAGATGCGCGGCGCGTCCTCGTAGCTCGTCAGCAGAGCGAGAGATTCGGGCGTCGTGAGCAGGATGTGCGGCGGGTCGGCGCGCTGCCGGCGCTTCTGCGTGGTGCCCGTGTCGCCTGTCCGGTCCTCTACCCGGATCGGCAGACCCATTTCCTCGATCGGGGTCCGCAAGTTGCGCCGGATGTCGGCGGCCAGCGCCTTGAGCGGCGAGACGTAGAGCGTGTGCAGCCCCGCATGCCCGCCATCGGCGAGCTCGGCCAGCGTGGGCAGGAACCCGGCGAGCGTCTTGCCACCCCCCGTCGGCGCCACGAGCAGCAGGGCAGGCGCATCGGCCTTCTCCAGCATCGCCTGCTGGTGGGGGTGGATGCCCCAGCCCCTTGCGGCGAACCAGTCGGAGAAGCGGTCGGGCACGAGATCGCGCATGGCTGCAATCTAGGCGCTGCGCCCGCTCGCGCCAGAGCGGCAGCGCGCATCGCTGCCTGCCCTTGCACCTCACGCGGCGGCAGACTCCCGGCCCCCGCCGGGGCGCCGCCCCCCGTCGCGCCCATTTCCTGCCGCCCCCATCTCCCGTCGCACCCGTCCCCAATCGTGCCCCCCAGCGCGCCCGCCCCCCGTCGCGCGCCCCCATCTTCTTCTTGCTCCAAATATCCCGGGGGGAGTCGGCCCGGAACGGGCCGGCGGGGGGCTGGCCCCCCTAGCCGTCGTCGCCGCGGGTGAGAGGGTGGTGTGTCTCGACCAGCGCGCGCAGCCGGTCCTCGAGCACGTGCGTGTAGATCTCGGTCGTCGAGATATCGGCGTGCCCGAGCAGCGTCTGGATCGCGCGCAGGTCGGCCCCGCCTTGGAGCAGGTGGGTGGCGAAGGCGTGGCGAAGGGCGTGCGGCGTGACCTTCGCCGGCGAGATGCCCGCCACGACGGCCAGTTCCTTGATCAGCGCGTGGAAGCGCTGCCGCGTCAGGTGTCCCGCCGCCGCACGCGAGGGGAACAGCCAGCGCGAGGGGGGGCGTCCGCGCGCGCGGGCGGCGTCCTCGGCCGCGTCCCTCTGCGCCAGCCACCCGGCCGTCGCGGCGCGCGCGGGGGGCGAGAGCGGCACCATCCGCTCGCGCCCGCCCTTGCCGGTGACGAGCAGCATCTCCGGGTCGCCCCGGGCCGCCGTCACCGGCAGCGAGACAAGCTCTGACACGCGCAATCCCGTGGCGTAGAGCACCTGCATCAGACAGGTGTCGCGGGCGCGGTCGGCAGGGCTGCGTCCGTGCCGCCCGGCCGCGTCGAGCAGGGCGTCGACCTCGGCATGGCTCAGCGTTCCGGGCAGCGCCCTGGCCTTGCCGGGGCCGGCGATGCGCTGGGCGGGGTCGTCGGCCCGCCAGCCCTCGGCATGGGCGAAGCGGAAGAGCTGGCGCGCGGCCGAGAGGCGCCGGGCGCGGGTGGCGCGGGCCAGCCCCTCTGCCTCGGCCGCGATCAGCCAGCCCTCGATGTCGGTGCGGGTGGCCTGCGCAAAGCCGCCGCCCCGCGCGGCAAGCCAGTCCGACAGCGCCCGCAGGTCGCGCCCGTAGGCCAGAAGCGTGTTGCGCGCGGCGTTCAGCTCGGCCGCCTGCGCCTCGAGGAACAGCGCGATCCAGTGGTGGTCGCCCCGGGGCGCGCGGTCGCTCACGGTCCGGGCTCCAGGAGCCGGATCTGCAGGGCCGCCCGGCGGGCGGTGTCCTCGAGCCCGGTCGCCCGCAGGAAGGCGAGCGCGCCCGACAGGTCCTCGGGGTCGGCCTGCGCGCCGTCGGCCACGGTGGCGAGCGCCTCGATCAACGCCTCGCCCAGCCGGTCGCCCTCGGCCAGCCGCGCGAGGCGCGCGGGCGCCTCGGGCAGCGGGACGGCGAAGGCACGGGCGAGCGCGGCGGCGAGCGGCTCCCGGGGCATCTCGCCGGGCATCATGCCGCGGGCGAGCGCCACGGCAAGCGGGTCGGCGCCCTCGGGAGGCGAGAGCGCCGCCGCCTCGTAGTCGGGGCCGAGCAGCGCGATGCGGTGGGCGAGCAGCGCCTCGGGGCCGGCGAGGTCGAGCGCGGCGATGCGCGCCCCGTAGAGCGTGGCGAAGGCCGGGCCGAGGCCCGCGCGCTGCATCTCGCGCCATGCTCCGGGCAGGGCGCGCGCCACGCCGCGGGGCGTGCCGGCCTCGAGCGCCCGCTCGAAGGCCTGCAGCGCCGCCACCCGCTCCCACACTCCGCCCGAGGCGGCGGGCGCGCGCTCGGTATGGGTCGCGGCGAGGCGGGTGGGGGGAAGGGCACCCGCGCGCACCAGCCGCTCGGTCGCCTCAAGCCGCGCCTTCCATCCGGCGGTGGGGCGCAGCTCGGCATGGGCGAAGGCGAGCGGCAGGCCCGCGGTCGTGCGCCGCTCGCCGATCGCCTCGAGCATCCGCCAGTCGAGCGGCGTGACCGTGGCGCGGGCGGGCAGGGGCGGCAGCAGGCCGTCGCTGTCGTCGAGCTCGAGGAAGCGGGCGAGCAGCGCCTCCTCCTCGGTGCTCACCTGCCCCAGCGCGTCGGCCGTCTCCAGCGTCAGCGCCGCGGCCGCCCAGTCGCCCGAGCGGGCCAGGCAGAAGATGCGCGCGGGGATGGAGGGCGCGATGCCCGGCGCGGTCTGCAGGCGCTCGCAGGCCGCATTCTCGCGCTCCTGCAACAACGCGATGTCGAAGGCGCGGCGGAAGAGCTCGGGCCGGTCGGTGCCGGCGCGCTCGATCAGCGCCGCCGCCTCGTCGAGCGCCCCCCAGCGCAGCAGCGTGTCGATCCGCGCGAGCGCGAGCGCGCCCGGCGTGCCGCCGCCCTGCGGCGGGTCGAGCCGGGCGAGAAGCAGCCGCTTGAGCGCGTCGCGGGCCGCCGGCAGGGGCCGGTCGGGCAGGCGGGCGAGGCGGCGCGCGATGTCGTCGGTGCTCGAGGCGCCCCACAGGTCCGGCGGCAGGCCGGCCGCGGCCGGGTCGACGAGGCCCACCCCGTCGGGCGCGGGCGCGTCGAGCGGCGCGACCGTCACCTCGGGGGCGAGCGCGGTGCCATCGGTGGCCACCGGGGGCGCGCGCCGCTCGGGGCGCAGGGCGGCGTCGTCGGCGAGGCTGTCGGACAGCCAGTCGATGGACGAGAGCGGCGGCGACTGGGCGGGCGCCGCGCCCGGCGCGAGGGCGAGGGGAAGCGCGAGCCCCGCGGCCAGGACGGGGATGCGGCGCGCGCGGCTCATCCCGACAGTTCCAGCTCGACCGGTTCGGTGACGCGCTCGAGCACCGGGTCGAGATCGCCGAGATAGGCGAAACCCACCAGCCCGATCGCCCCCATCACGATGAGCGCCAACAGCAGCTTGAACAGCTTGCCCCACATTGTGCCTGCCTCGTCCGTCCGGCCCCGCGGGCCATTGTCACCGTTCGCGCCGCGCCTCTGCCGGGCGCGCTGCCGGGGCGATCATAGCTGGCATCCCGCCCGCTTTCACGTCATTCATGGGCGCGTTTCCGCGATCCGGCCAGAGTGTGCCGGCAGAAAGGAGCCGATGGCCCCCAGACTCCGCAAGACGGTCGCCCTCGTGGGCATGATGGGCGCGGGCAAGACGGCCGTCGGCACGGCGCTCGCGCGGCGTCTCGCGGTGCCCTTTCTCGACAGCGACGCCGAGATCGAGGCGGCCGCGCGCATGGAGATTTCCGAGATCTTCGCCCGCGACGGCGAGGCCTTCTTCCGTCGCAAGGAATCGCAGGTGATCGCCCGGCTGCTCGAGGGGGGGCCCTGCGTGCTCTCGACGGGCGGCGGCGCCTGGCTGCAGGAGGACAACCGGCGCACCATCTCGGCCCGCGGCGTGGCCGTCTGGCTCGACGCCGACACCGAGGTGCTCTGGGCCCGGGTCAGGGGCAAGGAGACCCGTCCCCTTCTGCAGACGGACGATCCGCGCGCGACGCTCGCGGCGCTTGCCGAGGCGCGGCGCCCGGCCTACGGGGAGGCCGACCTCGCCGTGCGGTCCGACGCCCAGACGAGCGTGGCCGAGATGGTCGATCGCGTGGTGGCGGCGCTGGCGACGCGCCCCGACGTGCTGGAAGGAGGCTGAGCCGTGACCGAAGCGCAGACAGTCCATGTGCCGCTCGGCGCACGCGCCTACGACATCCGCATCGGCGCGGGGCTGCTCCCGCGCGCCGGCGCCGAGATCGCGCCGCTGCTCGCCCGCCGGCGGGTGGCCATCCTGACCGAGGAGCGGGTCGCGGCGCTGCACCTGCCCGCGCTCGAGGCCGCGCTTTCGGCCGAGGGGATCGAGAGCGTGGCGCTTGCGCTGCCCCCCGGCGAGGCAACCAAGAGCTGGGCGCAGCTCGAGCGCTGCGTGGAGTGGCTGCTGGCGCAGAAGGTGGAGCGGCGCGACGTGGTGGTGGCGCTGGGCGGCGGCGTGATCGGCGACCTCGCGGGCTTCGCGGCCGCCATCCTGCGGCGCGGCGTGCGCTTCGTGCAGGTGCCCACGACCCTGCTCGCGCAGGTCGATTCGTCGGTGGGCGGCAAGACCGGCATCAACTCGCCCCACGGCAAGAACCTGGTGGGCGCGTTCCACCAGCCCGCGCTGGTGCTGGCCGACACGGCCCTGCTCGACACGCTGCCCCGGCGCGACCTGCTGGCGGGCTACGCCGAAGTGGTGAAATACGGCGCGCTCGGCGACGCCGGTTTCTTCGCCTGGCTCGAGGCGCACGGGCCGGCGGTCGCCGCCGGCGACCCCGCCGCCCGCGCCCATGCCGTGCGCCGCTCCTGCGAGATGAAGGCCGAGATCGTGGTGCGCGACGAGACCGAGCAGGGCGACCGGGCGCTGCTGAACCTGGGCCATACCTTCGGCCACGCGCTCGAGGCCGCGACCGGCTATTCCGACCGCCTCCTGCACGGCGAGGGGGTGGCGGTGGGGATGGGGCTGGCCGCCGCGCTCTCGGCCCGGCTTGGTCTTTGCCCCCAGGAAGAGCCGTCGCGCCTGGCCGCGCACCTGCGCGCGATGGGGATGCCCGCCGCGCTCGCCGACATTCCGACCGAGTTGCCCGACGCCGACGGACTGATGGCGCTGATGGCGCAGGACAAGAAGGTCGAGGCCGGCCGCGCCCGCTTCGTGCTGCTGCGGCGTCTCGGCGAGGCCGTCGTCTCGGCCGACGTGCCCGCCGAGGCGGTGCGCGCGCTGCTCGCGGAGGAGCTGGACGCCGCCCGCGCCTCGGCCTGAGGTTCGGCGGCAGCCGCTCCGGGGGCGCCCGCCTCCGCTCGGCGCCGTGCGGCGCCGCGCGCCGTTGGGCCCGGCGCCCGCCCTGGGGGCGCGCGCCTGCGTCGCGCCCCTGCCGAGGCAGGGCGAGACCGCCGCGCCCGCGACGACACGGGCACCCCCGGTCGCGCCCGCGGATCGTGCCCCCCGTGGTACCCCCCGTCGCACCCCCCGTCGCACCCCCCGGCCGCACCTCCGGCCGCACCTCCGGCCGCACCCGGTCGCGCCCGCGGGCGCGCCGTGGTAGCCGAATGTCGGGGACAGGATCGACAGACGGGAGGCAGAGATGACCATGGCGGAACGAGACTTCGGACGGACCGGGTGGCGCGTGTCGGAGATCGGCTTCGGCGCCTGGGCCATCGGCGGATCCTGGGGCGAGGTGACCGAGGACGACGCGCGCGCCACGCTCAATGCCGCGCTCGATGCGGGCGTCACCTTCCTCGACACCGCCGACGTCTATGGCGACGGACGGTCGGAGCGGCTGATCCGCGCCGTCCTGGCCGAGCGGGGCGAGCTTGGCCGCGAGCCGGGCGCGCGGCCCGTGGTGGCGACGAAGGCGGGCCGCCGGCTCGACCCGCATGTCGCCGAGGGCTATACCGAGGCGGCGCTCGGCGGCTTCATCGACCGCTCGCGCGACAATCTCGGCATGGACACGCTCGACCTGCTGCAGCTTCACTGCCCGCCGCGCGAGGTCTACGAGCACGACGCAGTCTTCGACGCGCTCGACCGTTTCGTCGAGGCGGGGCGCCTTCGCCACTGGGGCGTCTCGGTCGAGACGGTGGAAGAGGCGATGCGCGCCCTCGACCGGCCGAATCTCGCCTCGATCCAGATCATCTACAACGTCTTCCGGCAGAAACCGGCCGAGGCGTTGTTTCCGCTGGCGAAGGACCGGGGCGTCGCCGTGATCGTGCGCGTGCCGCTGGCGAGCGGCCTGCTGACGGGCAAGATGAGCGCCCAGACCACCTTCGCCGCCGACGATCACCGCGCGTTCAACCGCACGGGCGAGGCGTTCGACGTGGGCGAGACCTTCGCCGGCGTGCCCTTCGAGGTCGGGCTCGCGGCGGTCGAGGCGCTGCGGCCGCTCGTGCCCGGCGATGCCGGCATGGCGCAATGGGCGCTGCGCTGGGTGTTGATGGACGAGGCGGTGTCGGTCGTCATCCCCGGTGCGCGGCGGCCCGAACAGGCCCGCGCCAATGCCGGCGCGGCCCAAGTGCCGCCGCTCTCGCGCGAGACGATGGAGGCCGCGCGTGCCGTCTATCTCGAGCACGTCGCGCCGCACGTCCACCACCGGTGGTGAGCGGCCCGACATCCGGCCCGCGCCAGACATCCGGCCCGCGCCCGACCGCGCGCCAGAGGCATTCAAGGTCGTGGGCTGAAAAGGTCGTGATCGTGGGCGATTCGGCCCTGGCGGCGGGGAGGTCGGCGGGGCGGGCGGCCCGCCGGGGGGCGGGAGGGGATGAAGACGCGCGCGCCGGCGTCCGCGGGGCGGGCGATGCCGAGCTCGACCATGCCGGCGGAGCTCGTCGGTGCGGGCCTTGCGGGTGCGACCGCCCTTGACGCGCGCGGCGAGGTCGTCCGGGGTGACAGGGGCGTCGGCGGCGGCGATCGTGGTGCGCAGGACGGTGATCCGGGCGACCCCCGAGCGCGGCCCCGGTCTGTTCGGCGGAAGGCCTGGGGGCCTTCGCGCCGAGCGCCGGGCCTGGCAGGACGGGCGGAGCCAGCGGATCCGGCCGCGGGCTTCCTCCTGCGCGCGGGCCTCGTTCAGGGCGACGAAGCGGACCATCATCTCCTCCTCGGCGCCCTCCTGCACGTCGGTCTTGTGCAGCGAGGGCACGGTGCCGCCGACCTTGAAGGCCCAGCGCGGGCGCGCGACATCGCCTCGGGGTCGGACAGCCGCAGGCGTTCAGCAGGGCGCGGTCGATGCGGTCGTGCGGGTCGGCGAGGAGGCGGATCTGGCCGCGCGCGTGGAGGTCCTGCTCGGACCTGCCGAGGCGGGCGCCGATGCTCGCGTCGAGCTCCCGCATGCGCTCGAGGGCATTGTGGAACTCCGCGATGGTCAGGTCGGGCTCGGCCGCGATCCGATCCTTTCGGACGGCGTCGAGGCGTTCGCCCCGAGCCGACGCAGGCGCGTGACGTCGGCGCCGAGGGCGAGCCCGGGCGTGATCCTGCCCGACGCCTTCTTCTGCGTGACCGGCGGGGCATCGGTGTCGGGACCGTGCTCGGAGACCGCCCGCGCCAGACAACCCTCGTGCGTGCCGGCCTCGTGCGTGCCGGCCTCGTCGCGGGCCTTCCCGGCCGAGCTGCAGGACAGGATCGCGTCGCCCTCGCGGATGGTGCCGCAGACCGCGGAAACGCCGTGGAGCTTCTCCCGGTCGATGAACGCCCGGCGGTTCTGCCGGCAGGTGGCGATCTTCCGGGGCGTCGCGTCGATGGTGGCGGTCTTGCCCGCGCCCACCACGGTGAGGTCGACCCTGTTCGCCGCGATCCGCCGCCGGAAGACGGTCATGGCGGTCGCGACCGGGGTGGGGGCGGGCCGCCGCCGGCAGGAGGTGCGCGAGACAGAGAACGTGCGCGGGCGCGGTGCAGGGGCCCGCGGATGACGACGCCCGCCGGTGGCGCCCCCCGCCGCGGGCCCGGACGCTGCAGCCGGGGTCGGCGGAGACCGGCACGAGACCGGCACGAGACGGGCCCGACCAGACCCGAACCACGAGACCACAACAGGCCCACCGTCGCGGCCCGAGCCGCGCATGCCAGACGCACCTCGCCCCAAGGCCCCAGGAGCGATGCCATCATCGCCAGCGCGCCGGCCCGCCACCACGGCCAAAAAGCCAGGACAACTCGAGAAAACGCTGCCCACACTCTCCAACGCCCCTGGCCGGCGCCCCCCGCCCGCCGAGACGACGGGTCGGTGGCACGGCCGTTGGCTTCTTTCTGTTCCAAATACGCATGGCGCAGCGGTGCAGCTCTGCGGGCCGGGCGGGTCGCCTGCGACGCTTCCCTCAGCCGCGCCCGTCGCGCCCGCCGAGGGCGATCAGCTCGCCGATGTTGTCGCGGGTGATGTAGCCGAGGAACACGCCGTGCCGGTCGATCACCGCCACGGCCGGCCGATTGTGCGCGTAGAGCGCGTCGAGCGCCTCGGTCAGCGGGGCGCCGAGGCCGATGGCGGGGATGTCGCTCTCCATCTCGTCGGCCACGAGAGCGCCGCGCCGCTCCTCGTTGACCGCCTTGAAGATGGCGTCGCGCGTGAGCACCCCCGCGAGGCGCCCGCCCTCGCCCAGCACCGGGAACTCGTGCTGCGTGGTGCGCAGCAGGGCCGTCGCCGCCGCGCCCATCCGGTCGTCGGGGGCGAGCGGCTCGTAGCCCGTGATCATCGCCTCGCGGGCGGCCACGGTGCGCGCCATGTCGCGCAGCTGCACGTCCGAGGCTTCCGACGCGGCCGCGACGAAGATGAAGAGCGCGATCAGGAGCAGGATGGGCGAGCCGCCGAAGAGGCCGAGAAAGCCGAAGAGGAAGGCCATCGCCTGGCCTGCCCGCGCCGCCGCCCGCGTGGCGCGCAGCCGGCCGAGCGGGATCGACAGCAGCGCACGGAAGACGCGGCCGCCGTCCATCGGAAAGGCGGGGATAAGGTTGAACACCACGAGGAAGAGGTTGACCGCCGCGAGTCGCCCCCAGAAGCCCGCCGCCGGGTCCTCGATGTTCTCGAGCGCGTCGAGGCTGGGCGCGGCGCCGAAGACAAAGACGAGGACCGCCCAGATCACCACGTTCACCGCCGGCCCGGCGAGGGCCACGATGATCTCCTGCCTGGGGTCTTCGGGCATCCGCTCCAGCCGGGCGAGGCCGCCGATGGGCAGAAGCGTGATGTCGGGCGTGGCGATGCCGAAGCGGCGGGCGGTCAGCGCGTGGCCGAACTCGTGCGCCACGACGCAGGCAAAGAGCGCCAGCACGAACACCACGTTGACGACGGCCGCCTCGGGCCCCGCCGCGGCGTAGGCCGCCGCGCCGACCCAGGCGAGCAGCAGAAAGAAGGTCGCGTGGATCCGCAGGTCGGAGCCGAAGAGGTGGCCGATGGAGAAGGACCAGGTCATGGCCGGTCAGGTGGCCCCGCGCAGGCCCCGGACAAGGGGTGCGAGGCTCGCTGCCGCAGCGGGCGCGGATGGCCCCGGAGACGGGTCAGAACGGAATCTCGTCTTCCATGTCGCCGCCCGGGGCATTGCCGCCGCCACCCGGGCTGCCCCGGTCGTCGTAGCCGCCGCCGTAGCCGCCGCCCGAACGGTCGTCGCTCCAGCCGCCGCCGCCGCCGCCGTGGCCCCCGCCCTCGCTGCCGCGACTGTCGAGCAGCGTCAGCTCGCCCTTGTAGGGGCGCAGCACCACCTCGGTCGAATAGCGGTCCTGGCCCGATTGGTCCTGCCACTTGCGGGTCTCGAGCTGGCCCTCGAGATAGACCTTCGAGCCCTTGCGCAGATACTGCTCGGCGATGCGGGCCAGCGGCTCGGAGAAGATGGCGACCGAGTGCCACTCGGTCCGCTCGCGCCGCTCGCCGGTATTGCGGTCCTTCCATTGCTCGGACGTGGCGACGCGCAGGTTGCAGACCTTGCCGCCGTTCTGGAACGTCCGCACCTCGGGATCGCGGCCGAGATTGCCGATGAGAATGACCTTGTTCACCGATCCGGCCATGACTGCGCCTCCTTGCCCCTTGGTGCGACTCGCCTCTTGCGCCCATGGTTAGCAGATGCGGCGCCCGAGGCCACGCCGTGCCGTGTCGCGGCACGCCATGCTCGCCAAGCGCGCCCTTTTCCGCTAATGCTGCCCGGGTGTCTGGGTGACGAAGGGGAAGGCGCATGGCGGGAAGACGTGTCGCGGCCGCGAGCGCGGCGATCGCAGGCCTCTTGGCGGCTGGGGTTTCGGGGGCGCCGGGGCCGGCCCTGTCTGACACGACCGCCTCGTCGAAATCGCGGGCACAGCTCTTCGCCAGCCAGACGCGCCTGCTCGACACCCGCGGGGCCACGCAATACGCCAACGCCGCGCGCCTCGCGCCGACCTCGGTCGCGCCCGCGCCGATCCCGCGTTTCAATGGCAGCTACCGGGGCGAGTTTCTGCCGCTGGCCCGCCGCGCGGCCCGCCAGCACGCCATCCCGGAGGACCTGTTCCTGCGTCTCGTGCAGGCCGAGAGCGCGTGGCGCCCTGCCGCCGTCTCGCACAAGGGCGCGATCGGGCTGGCGCAACTCATGCCGGGCACCGCCGCGCTGCTGCGCGTCGACCCTCGCGACCCCGAGCAGAACCTCGAGGGCGGCGCCCGCTATCTGCGGATGATGTATGACCGCTTCGGCACGTGGCGCCTCGCGCTCGCGGCCTACAATGCCGGGCCGGGAGCGGTGGAACAGCACGGCGGCATCCCGCCCTACCGCGAGACGCGCAACTATGTCCGCCTGATCCTCGGCGAGTGAGGGGGAGGGGGCGTCATGCCCCCTGCTCGCGCCGCGAGCCCAGGGCCCGGCCTCTCGATGTCGTCGCCCGGGCCATGATCGGCCGCGGTGATCGCCAGGCCCCGTGACGCGCCCCGTGGTGCGCCGCCGCCCGTCGTCGTGTCTTCCGTCGTCGTCTCGCCTATCGTCGTCTCGCCAGCGCGGATCGGCGGATCGGGCGCGCGGAGCCCCTCCGCGCCACCGCCCCTCCGAGCCGCCCCGTCCGTGCCGCCGCCGGCCTGTCTGCCTGCCGGATCACCCGCGCGCAGGAGCCGCCGATCATGGTTTGGACAAGCCCGCGCCCCCCACAGCAGACCCGCGGCAGCGGCACCGCCCCGAGGAAACCGCCCCGAGGAAACCGCCGCTCGTCACGCCGATCGGTGCGCGGCGCCAAGGGGGCGAGCCGCGTCTCGTTCCGCGCTGGTCCTCGGCTGGAAAGGGGCGGATCGTCGCTGCCCGGTTTGCACGCGCGGGCGATACGACCTAGGTGACCCGCAAGGGCGGCGCCGCCGCCCGCATTCCGCAACCCGAAAGGAGCCACATGACCTTCCGAAGCATCCTCGCCGCCACGACCGCCACCGCCGCGCTCGCGCTGGCCCCCCTCGCCCCCGCCTTCGCGCAGGACGGCTCTGCCGACGGTGTCGCACCCGAGAGCGGGATGGAGGGCGGCGCCGATATCGCGGTGCCTGACGCGCTGCTCGACAGCTTCGTGACCGCGGCGCTCAGCGTCTCGTCGGTTGCCGAAGACTATCAGGTCCGCATGCAGGCCGCCGAGAACGACACCGCACGGCAGGAACTCGCGACCGAGGCCCAGGAGGAGATGATCTCGGCGGTCGAAGGGACCGACGGCATCACCGTCGAGGAATACGTCTCCATTGCCGAGGCGGCTCAGACCGACGAGGCGCTGAACCAGCGCGTGATGGACCTGCTCGCTGAGCGGTCGGGCGCCGAGTGAAGCACGCTTCCGGCACGGATCGCCGACTCGGCGCTTGATCCGAGCGGCGATCCGTCCATGTTGGGCATGTGATGACAACACTCGCCGCGCCTCTCGCCCCGCCCCTCGCCCTTGGCTCCACCCTTCCGTCGGCTGCCGGGTTCGCCCGTGCCGCGCGCGACGCGGGTCTCGCGGCCTGCCTCGTGCTGTTCGCCACGGCGATCGCCTGGGCCGAGATGACCTTGCAGGACTGGATCCCGGCGGTGCTCGACTTTCCCGCCGACGCCGAGGTGGTGACCGATCGCGAGATCGGCTCGACCGTCCGGATGTTCTCGGTCTCGACGGGCGAGGAGTCGGGGCCGCTGCTCGCCGCGTGGGAAGAGGCGCTGAGCACAAGCGGCTACGCCATCCAGAGCGAGGCCGAGGAACTGGTCGAGGGCTCCATCGAGTTCTCCGGCCCCGGCATCGCCAACGCCAAGATCGTCGCCAATCGCACCACCGAAAACGGCCAGACCCTCATCGAGTTCGACGCGACCCTGAACTGAGGTCCGCAGCCCCGCGCTTCGCCGCCGATCGGCCGCGGAACCGACAGGCTTGGGAGAGGCCCCCGACAACTGCGCCGGGCACAGATCCGGCGGAGGCAGGTCTCGGCTCGGAGTCGTGCTCTCCCGCCCAGGTGGCGCCCTTTACCTGCGCACACGGGGTTGAGGCCTCCGGAGCCCGCTGCCTCGTCGTGCCGACGACGCCGCCTGGAACGAGCCGCGCGGGTGCTTTCCCGGCGTGGGTGGGTCTAGCGCCGTGCCTTCGCCATCCCCTGCCGTGTCGCGCGCCAGTGCGGGACTCGCGCGGACAGAGAATGACCTTGCGTCTATTCCTGGCGCGACCGGAATGTCGTCTGGAACCACTGCCGCGCGCCGTCACTCCGCCGCGATCTTGATCACCGGCTGCATCTGGTCGAGGTCCGCCTGCGGCAGGTGGCACTTGATCTGGTGACCCTCGGCCAGCGTCACCATCGGCGGCACCTCCGTCTCGCAGAGATTGCCGGGCACCTTGCCCTTCCAGCGGCAGCGCGTCTGGAAGGGGCAGCCCGGCGGCGGGTTCATCGCCGAGGGGATCTCGCCCTCGAGCACGATGTGCTCCTTTGTCACGGAGGTGTCTGCGATCGGCACCGCTGAGAGGAGCGCTTCGGTATAGGGATGGTAAGGTGGGGTGAAGACTTGGTCGGTCGAGCCGATCTCCACCACGTGACCGAGATACATCACCATCACCCGGTCGGACAGGTAGCGCACGATCGAGAGGTCGTGGGAGATGAACAGCAGCGTCGTCTTCTCCTTGCGCTGGATCTCCATCAGGAGGTCGGTCACGGCCGCCTGCACGCTCACGTCGAGCGCCGAGACCGGCTCGTCGGCCACCACCACCTTGGCGCCCCCGGCGAAGGCGCGGGCGATGCCCACCCGCTGCTTCTGCCCGCCCGAGAGCTGGCGCGGCATCCGGTCGGCGAATTCGCGGGGCAGCTTCACGAGGTCGAGCAGCTCGAGCATCCGCTCGCGCCGGTCGGCCACCGTGCCGCCATAACCGAAAATCTCGAGCGCCCGGATGATCTGCGCGCCCACCATCATCGACGGATTGAGCGTGTCGAACGGGTTCTGGAAGACCATCTGCACCGACGAGATCGTGCTCGTCTCGCGCTTCTCGATCGGGATGTCGCCGATCGACGTGTTCTCGAGCGTGATCGTGCCGTCCGTCGCCGTCTCCAGCCCCATCAGCACCTTTGCGAAGGTCGACTTGCCGCAGCCCGACTCGCCCACGATGGCCAGCGTCTCGCCTTCGCGCGCCTCGAAGCTGATCGTCTCGTTGGCCTTGACGACCTTCGTGTGCCCGCCGCCGAACAGAGCGTTGGCGCTGACCTCGTAATACTTCTTCAGGTTGTCGACCTTCAGCACCGGGGCTCCGATGCGGCCGCCCTCGTGGGTGGCGGCCAGTTCCATCGGTGCGTCCCAGTCGATCTCGGACATGCGCACGCAGCGCGTCTCGTGCCGGTCGTCGCCCTCGACCGCGACCATCGGGATTTCGCCCTTGTCGCAGCGCCCTGCCTCGAAATAATCGCAGCGGGGCCCGAAATTGCAGCCCGACGGGCGCTCGTGGGGCAACGGAAAGTTGCCGGGAATGGCACGCAGGGGGCGGGCGTTCTTGTCGGCGCCCGGCAGCGGGATCGAGCGGAACAGCGCCTGCGTGTAGGGGTGGCGCATCTTGTCGAACACGTCCTCGATCGAGCCGGTCTCGACCGCCTCGCCCGAATACATCACGCAGATCCGGTCGCAGGTCTCGAGCACGAGGCCGAGATTGTGGGAGATGAACAGCATCGAGGTGCCGTATTTCTCGCCGAGTGCCTTCACGAGGTCGACGACCGCCGCCTCCACCGTCACGTCGAGTGCCGTGGTCGGCTCGTCGAGGATCAGCAGCGAGGGCTTCGACATCAGCGCCATGGCGATGACGATCCGCTGCTGCTGCCCGCCCGAGAGCTGGTGGGGATAGGACTTGAGGATGCGCTCGGGGTCGGGCAGGCGCACATCGCCCACGACCTCGATTGCGCGCTTCCACGCCTCCTTCTCGTTCACGCCCTCGTGGATCATCGGCACTTCCATGAGCTGCCTGCCGATCTTCATCGCCGGGTTCAGCGAGGCCATCGGCTCCTGGTAAATCATGGCGATTTCCTTGCCGCGGATCCGGCGCAACTCGTCGTCGTTCATCTCGTTCAGGTCGCGCCCCTTGAACCTGATCGAGCCGCCCACGATCCGCCCGTTCACCCCAAGATCCTGCATCACGCCGAGCGCCACGGTGGACTTGCCGCAGCCCGACTCGCCCACGAGCCCCATCGCCTCGCCCGGCTGGACGACGGTCGAGAAGTCCATCACGGCGGGGATCTCGCGCAGGCGGGTGAAGAACGAGATCGAGAGGGTCTCGATCTCGAGGATGGGAGCGTCGTAATCGGGGCTGGCCATGGCGTGCTCCTCGGCGGGCGGTGGCTCTCGGTACAGGGGGCGGACCGGGGGTTTTGCACCCCCCGGACCCCCGCAGGATATTTTCAGCAAGAAGAAGGGGCAGGCGCACGCTCTTTCTGCTTCTTCTTGCCTGAAGTATCCCGGGGGGTCCGGGGGGCTGGCCCCCCGGTCCTGTCGGTCGCGGTCGGGCGGGTCGGGCGGCGCATGGTCAGTCCCTCAGGCTCTCTTCGCGCAGGCCGTCGGCCAGCAGATTGAGCCCCAGGACCAGCGTCATCAGGGCCACGGCGGGCACGATGGCGGGGTGGGGGTAGATCGACAGCAGGCGGCGGCCGTCGTTGATCGTGGTGCCCCAGTCGGGGCTTTCGGGCGGCAGGCCGAGGCCGAAGAAGCCGAGCGTGCCGAGCAGGATCGTCGTGTAGCCGATGCGCAGGCAGAAATCGACGATCAGCGGCCCGCGGGCGTTGGGCAGGATCTCCCACAGCATGGTGTACCACGGGCCCTCGCCGCGGGTCTGGGCGGCGGCGACGTAGTCGCGGGTCTTCACGTCGAGGGCAATGCCGCGCACGATCCGGAACACGGTTGGCGAGTTCACGAACACCACCGCGACGAAGACGATCAGGATGCCGCCGGGGATGTCGAAGAGGTCGAGCGCGTCGGGCCAGAAGTTGATCGGCGTCCGGTCCTGGCTGATGACCGAGAGGTAGAGCAACCCGCCGATCAGGACGACGCCGCCGAGATAGAGCTTCTGCTTCATGGGCTGGGTATAGAAGCGCGAGTTCAGCAGCACCCACAGGAACAGAAGCGGGAACAGGAACAGCACCATCGCCATGAACGAGGGCAGCCCCGTCTGCACGATCTCGGGCGTCACCAGCAGGTAGAACAGCAGGATGACGGGGAAGGCGAGAATGAGGTTGGCGAGGAACGACAGAACGGTGTCGAGCCGCCCGCCGTAATAGGCCGCCGGCAGGCCCAGCGTTATGCCGACCATGAAGGCGAAGAGCGTGGCGAGCGGCGCGATCTGCATGACCACCGTGGAGCCCGCGACCATGCGCGAGAACACGTCGCGGGCGAGGTTGTCGCCGCCCAGCAGATAGTATGGTCCCGATTGCTTTAGCCCGAGAGGGCTTTCGACATTGAACGTGTATACAGAGCCCTCGGGCACGGGTGTGCCCAGCGTGGCGTTCTTCAGCCCCGAGACCTGCGCGAGCGGGTCGTGGGTGACGATGGCGTCGGCGAAGATGGCGGTGAAGACCCAGAACAGCACCAGCGCGAAGCCGATCATGCCGATCGTGGAGTCGAAGAGCTTGCCGTAGAGGCCGAGCCGGCGCTTGAAGACGATCGAAAGCGCGAAGACCGCGACCATCCCGATCCAGACCGGCGTGAACTGGACGAACACCTGGGCGGCGATGGCGCCCCAGCCGAGCGGTTCCATGTCAGTCGCTCCTCACGAGATCCGGATGCGGGGGTTGAGGTAGACGTAGCCGATATCCGAGATCAGCTGCGTCACCAGCACGACGATGACCGAGACGACCGAGACCGCGAGCAGCAGCTCGATGTCGTTGTTGCCGGCCGCCTGCACCAGAGTCCAGCCGAAGCCCTTGTAGTTGAACAGCGTCTCGACGATCACCACGCCGTTCAGCAGCCACGGGAACTGCAGCATGATCACCGTGAAGGGCGCGATCAGCGCGTTTCGCAGCGCGTGCTTCATCACGATGTTGCGGAAGCTCACGCCCTTGAGGCGCGCGGTGCGGATGTATTGCGCGGTCATCACCTCGGTCATCGAGGCCCGCGTCATCCGCGCGATGTAGCCCATCCCGTAGAGCGCGATGGTGATGACGGGCAGGGTGAAGTTGCGGAAGGTCACGTCGTCCATCGCCGACGTCGCGGTGCCGTTGAACCATCGCAGGCCCACGGCGGACGAGGCGAAGACCGCGATCAGGATGACGCCCGAGACGTATTCGGGCGTCGCCGTCGAGACGATCGAGACGGTGGAGAGCGAGCGGTCGGTGCGCGAGCCCTCGCGCATCCCCGCGAGCACCCCGATCAGCAGCGCCATCGGCACCATGACGACCATGACCCAGAACATCAGGATGCCGGTCAGGCCGAGGCGGGTGGCGATGATCTCGGACACCGGGGCGCGGAACACGGTGGAATAGCCCCAATGGCCCTGCAACACGCCGCAGAAGGCCGGCGGCGCCTCGCCTTCGGCCAGCGGCGGCATGCCTTCCGCGATGCACCGGCCCACGGGATCGCCCTGCGCGGTCTCGCCCACCCATCCCGGCAGCACGCCCAGCCACTCGCCGTAGCGGACGAAGACCGGCCGGTCGTAGCCGCGGTTCGACAGCCAGATTTCCACCTGCTCGTCCGTCATCCGCATGTTGCCCTGCGTCTTCGCCAGCTTCTCGAGATTGGGCTGCAGGTTCGTCAGGAAGAAGACGATGAAGGTCAGGCACAGGACGGTCAGGAGCATCACGCCGAGACGGCGCAGGATGAACAGGGCCATGGGCACTCCTGTCGAGGGGGCGGCCGCGTCGGGCGCGGCCCCCGGTCACGGGGCGGCGGCGGGGCGGTCGGGGCGCGGTGCCCCGACCGCCCCGCCGCATCAGGAGGCGAAGCCGAACTTGTAGAGGTGGAACTCGTGCGACGGGTGCTTCTCGGCGTTCACGACGTTGCCGTTGTGATGGTTGTAGAGCGACCGCCAGTAGGGCTGGATGATCACCGCGTCGTCCCGCATCTTCTGCTGGATCTGCGCCATCACCTCGCGCCGGGCGTCGGCGTCGGCGATCGACAGGGCCTCGGCCATCAGCGCGTCGAACTCGGGGCTGGCGTAGGCGCTCTCGTTCCACGCCTCGCCCGAGCGGTAGGCGAGCGCCATGACCTGCACACCGAGCGGGCGGTGGTTCCAGCTGGTGGCGCTGAACGGGTACTTCGTCCAGTCGTTCCAGAAGGTGGCGCCGGGCAGCACCGTGTGGCGGACGTTGATGCCGGCGTCGCGGATCTGTGCCGCCACGGCGGCGCCCGAGTTGCGCTCCCACTCGTCGTCGACGGTGATCAGCTCGTGCTCGAAATCGGCGAACTCGGTCGCGTCCATCATCTCCTTCGCCGCGTCCGGATCGAAGGGCGCGGGGCCGATATCGGCGTAGGCGGGGTGGATCGGGCAGACATGGTGGTTCTCGGCCACCGTGCCACGGTCGGAATAGCCGAGCTCGAGCACGGTCTCGTTGTCGACGGCGAGCGCCAGCGCCTTGCGCACGTCGACGTCGGCGTAGGGCACGCGGCCCTCGACCTCGGCGATCTGGTTGGTGCGGAAGACGAGGGTGGCGGCGGTGATCGTCTCGGTGCGCGTCCAGCCGATGCCGTCGAGGATGTCGATGAAATCGCCCACCGATTCGTAGAGCAGGTCGACCTCGCCCGATTCGGCGGCCGCCAGCCACGAGGCCGGGTCGGTGCCATAGTCGATGAACTCGATCCGGTCGAGATAGGGCCCGCCATAGACCTCGGTGCCCCACCAGGTGTGGTCCGGGTGCCGCTCGATCACGGCGCGCACGCCTACCTCGATCTCGACGGGCCGGAACGGGCCCGTCCCGATCCCGTGATCGTAGAGGTCGCCCCCGTCGTAGCTGGAATGGGTGATCGCGGCCGGGTAGTCCGACATGTTGGCGATCACGGAGATGTCGGGCGACGCAAGGTTCAGCCGCACGGTCAGGTCGTCGATCACCTCGACGGACCCCTCGCGGGCCTGGCCGGTCTCGGGGTCGATGAGCCCGGTCATGCGCGCGGCCATCGAGTTGTCTTCCATCGAGGTGTCGCACCAGCCGCGGATGTTGCGCGCGACGTCCTCGGCGGTGAACGGATCGCCGTTGTTCCACGTCGCGCCGGGGCGCACGTTGAGGACGTATTGCGTCGCGTCCTCGTTGGCCTCCCAGCTCTCGAGGAGCATGCCGCGGAACGACCCGTCGCGCTGGTATTCCACGAGATACTCGAGGAAGCCCCGGCCCTGGTTGCCGACCTCCGACCAGTCGAAGGCGCGCGGCTCCTTCATCGCCTTGACGCTGGTCTGGATGCGCAGCGTCCCGCCCTGCACCGGCGTCTGCTGCGCCTGGGCGGGCTGGGGTGCGCCGATCAGCGCGTAGGCGCCCGCCGCCGTCACGCCGAGCGCGGTGGCACGGGTCAGGAACTCCCGGCGGCTCAGCTTGCCGGCCAGGTGCTCGCGGGCATACATCTCGGCGCCGGGATGTACGCAACGCCCCGTGTCGATCGATTTCGTCATGGTTCTCTCCCTGTCACCCACTGTCGTGGACATTCTCGCATGTTGCCGGCCCGGGCCGGCTCGCATGTTGCCGGCCCGGGCCGGAACCCTGCACGCCGGCCGCAAGACGGTCGGCCGCCGCTGCTCGCTGGGTATCGACCGGTATTCGGCCCCATTAACGGCCGGGCGTCAACCGCCGCGATTGGCGACGCGAGGTCCGGAAACGACGGGTCGATGCGACAAAAGCGACATCGGCGCGCATCTGCCGTGCCCGAGGCCAGGCCAGGTGCGGGGCGCGCGCCCGGGTCTGCACGGGGCGATCACGGGGCGATCACGGGGCCGAGCGGAACTGCGTCGGCGTCTGCCCGGTGCGGTTCTGGAAGGCGCGGGTGAAATAGGCCGCCGAGCCGTAGCCCAGGATCTGCGCCACCTGCTTGACCGGCAGCGTCGTCTCCGCGAGCAGGCGTCGGGCCTCGAAGGTCACCCGGTCGGCGAGGATATCGGAGGCCGAGCGCCCGCAGGTCTCGCGGCAGACGCGGCTGAGGTGAGTCGGGGTGACGCCGAGCGCCTCGGCATAGTCGCCCACGCCCTGGCCGGTGTAGAGTTGCGCCTCCACCGCCTCGGTGTAGCGGCGCACCAGCCGCAGGCTGGCCGTGTCGGGGCGGGCGTCGTCGGCCGTGCCGATCTGCCTGTCGAGCCAGACCGAGAGCAGGCCGGCATGGTGGTGGATGGCGC
>OFET01000363.1_pt1 | contig 35616 bp, 36 predicted proteins | sample 1521211 | NCBI WGS metagenome assembly OFET01 (sample SAMN03766358, study PRJEB24113) | microbial mat metagenome | isolation source: enrichment culture HLUCC-A from microbial mat sample contains cyanobacterium...
GCAACTGGATGGAGTTCTACAATCACCGCCGCCCGCACAAAGCCCTTGGCGGCCGACCACCAGCAGTGGTCTACTCACTGCAAATCGAAGCAACCCAACCCGATCAGCAGGAGCAAGTCAGAGCTTAGAAAGCGCCAGATACTGTCCAAGGAATGGGGAGCACCTCACTGTTGTTCGTGTCAAACGTACTGTTCTGGCGCGAAAGCGGGTATTTCGCGGCGGCGGACCCCTTCGCCCACTGCCACGGGGTGCGCGGCTTCCTTGCCTTCGCCAGTTCCGGGTTCGCCTTGGCGTCACCGGCGGCGGCGCGCAGGTGTTCGCGGGCCTCGCGCGGGTCGATCTTGACTTCGTCGCAGAGGGCCTTGAGCGTCACGATATCGGTCATGTCGATCTCCTAAGTTGCTGATGCAGATCGATAAGACGCAAGGCCAGAGCGTGTCAGGGATAGCCCTAGGTCGGCTTGAAGATTTCCGAGACGTCCACGCCGAGGGCCTTGGCGATGCGCTCGACCACCAAGATCGACGGGTTGCGCTTCCCGGTCTCGACGCCGCTCAGGTAGCTCTGGTGAATGTCCGCGCGATGGGCGACTTCTTCTTGCGAAAGGTCCTTCTCCGACTTCGTGACACGCATGGCTGTGTTGAACGCGAGGTCTGGAATTGCCGTGTCGGGCATGACCTGTCGCTCAGGTCGTCCCCTGTTCATACCCGAAGTCCATGACGTGATAGCCGTCGGTACCGGGTGGGAAAAGCGCGGCGGGCGCGCAGCGCACGGATTGCGGAGGTGGCGGGCGTGTTGTTGCCCGGTAGCATGGCGCCCGGCGTGGATCGCCGCCTGACGTGGCTGCCGCCCGCGATGCCCGAGCGTCACACCAGCCGCGACACCTCGACCGCGGCGCGGACGAAATCGGCGAAGAGCGGATGGGGGGCGAAGGGTTTGGACTTCAGTTCGGGGTGGAACTGCACGCCGACGAACCACGGGTGGCCCTTGTGTTCGACGATCTCGGGCAGGCGTCCGTCGGGCGACATGCCGGAAAAGACCAGCCCGCACTCTTCCAGCCGGTCGCGGTAGCGGATATCCACCTCGTAGCGGTGGCGGTGGCGTTCCTCGATCCGGGTGCTGCCGTAGACCTGCGCCACCAGCGACCCCTCGGCCAGTTGCGCGTCATAGGCGCCCAGGCGCATCGTGCCGCCCTTGTCGTCGCCGATCTTGCGGGCAACCACATGATTGCCCTGTACCCATTCCTTGAGGTGATAGACGACCGGGGTGAACCGCTTGGCGCCGGCCTCGTGGTCGAATTCCTCGGACCCGGCATCCGCAATTCCGGCCAGGTTGCGCGCGGCCTCGATGACGGCCATCTGCATGCCCAGGCAGATGCCCAGATAGGGGATCTTCTTCTCACGCGCCCAGGCCGCGGCGCAGATCTTGCCCTCGGTGCCGCGTTCGCCGAAGCCGCCGGGCACCAGGATGGCATGGAACCCTTCGAGATGCGGCGAGGGATCTTCGCGCTCGAAGATCTCGGCATCGATCCATTCGGCCTTGACGCGCACGCGATTGGCCATGCCGCCGTGGGTCAGCGCCTCGGCGATGGATTTGTAGGCGTCTTCAAGCTGGGTATACTTGCCGACGATGGCCACGCGCACCTGGCCCTCGGCATTGGTCAGCCGGTCCATCACGTCTTCCCACCGGGCCAGGTTGGGCCGCGGCGCGGGGTTGATGCCGAAGGCGTCCAGAACCGCCTGGTCCAGCCCGGCCCGGTGATAGGCCAGCGGCGCCTCGTAGATCGAGCGCAGGTCATAGGCTGGGATCACGGCCTCGGTGCGCACGTTGCAAAAGAGCGCGATCTTGGCGCGTTCCTTTTCGGGGATCGGGTGTTCGGACCGGCAGACCAGAACATCGGGGGCGAGGCCGATGGATTGCAGCTCTTTCACCGAATGTTGCGTGGGCTTGGTCTTCAATTCACCCGAGGCCGCAAGGTAGGGCAGCAGCGTCAGGTGCATCAGGATGCATTCACCGCGCGGGCGTTCGTGGGTGAACTGGCGGATGGCCTCGAAAAACGGCAAGCCCTCGATATCGCCCACCGTGCCGCCGATCTCGCAAAGCATGAAATCGGCCTCGTCCTCGCCGATGCGCAGGAAATCCTTGATCTCGTTGGTGACATGCGGAATGACCTGGATGGTCTTTCCCAGGTAATCGCCCCGGCGCTCTTTTTCCAGCACGTTCATGTAGATCCGGCCGGAACTGATGGAATCGGTCCTGCGCGCGGGCACGCCGGTAAAACGCTCGTAGTGGCCCAGGTCCAGATCGGTCTCGGCCCCGTCGTCGGTCACGAAGACTTCGCCATGCTCAAACGGTGACATGGTGCCGGGATCGACGTTCAGATAGGGATCGAGCTTGCGCAGCCGCACCGTGAACCCGCGCGCCTGCAACAGCGCCCCCAGCGCCGCCGAGGCAAGCCCCTTGCCCAGGCTGGATACCACACCGCCGGTGATGAAGATATAGCGCGCCATGCAGGCAAACTCCCGTGTTGAACGCCGCGCGAAAAGGCGCGAACCACGGGAGACGATGTATAATCCAATCCCGGCCGAACCGCAATACGGGGCGCTAGATGCTGTCTCATTTGGGCCGAAAGGCCCAGATATTGGTGATGGATCAGTCCTCGCGCGGCGGCAGCAACGGCGCGTCGCTGTCTGCGGGCGGCAGTTCCACATCCGGCAGATCGGGTTCTTCGCTGGGGGCCTGTTCGGTGCCCATCCGGTCCAGAACCGAGGTGTCGGCGCTGTTGCGCGCCGCGATCACGGTCAGCGCCAGCGATGTGCAGATGAACGCGATGGCCAGCCCCCAGGTCACCTTGGCCAGCCCCGTCAGCGGCGGGCGCCCCGCCTGCGGGCCCATGCCGCCGCCGCCGATGCCAAGCCCGCCACCTTCGGAGCGCTGAAGCAACACGACGCCGATCAGCGCGAGCGCCAGAAGCAGGTGGATGATGAGCACGACGTTCTGCATGAATAGGCCCTTGATCGATTTCGTGCCTATCTATGCGCCCGGCGCTGGGCGTGCAAGCCCAAAGGGCCTTGGGCTTTGCGCGCGTCGCGGGGCAGGGCGGCGCTGTTGCGCGCAATGGTCCATTTTGCAGTTTCCCCGGCCGGTCCGGGCCGTTATACGGGCCTCGGTTTTCAACCGATGCAACAAGGACCGGACATATGGCCAATGTGGTTGTCGTGGGCGCCCAATGGGGTGACGAGGGCAAGGGCAAGATCGTTGACTGGCTCTCGGAACGTGCCGATGTCATCGCGCGTTTTCAGGGCGGGCACAACGCCGGGCACACGCTGGTCATTGACGGCAAGGTCTACAAGCTGAATGCGCTGCCTTCGGGCGTGGTGCGCGGCGGCAAGCTCAGCGTGATCGGCAATGGCGTGGTCCTCGATCCCTGGCATCTGCTGGACGAGATCGCAAAGATCCGCAAGCAGGGTGTCACGATCAGCCCCGAAACCTTGATGATCGCCGAGAATACGCCCCTGATCATGCCCTATCACGGCGAACTCGACCGCGCGCGCGAGGAACAGGCGGCAGGCTCCAAGGCCAGGATCGGCACGACCGGTCGTGGCATCGGCCCGGCCTATGAGGACAAGGTGGGCCGCCGGGTGATCCGGGTTGCCGATCTGGCCGATGACGCAACACTGGAGCTGCGGGTCGATCGCGCACTGGTGCATCACAACGCGCTGCGTTCGGGACTGGGCCTCGATCCCGTCGATCGTGGCGCCCTGCTGGCGCGGCTCAAGGCCGTCGCGCCCGAAATCCTGCCCTATGCCGCGCCGGTCTGGAAGGTAATGAACGAGATGCGCCGCGCCGGCAAGCGCATCCTGTTCGAGGGCGCGCAGGGCAGCTTGCTGGACATCGATTTCGGCACCTATCCCTATGTCACCTCATCGAACGTGATCGCGGGGCAGGCGGCCACTGGCGTCGGGCTGGGGCCCAACGCGATCGATTTCGTGCTGGGGATCGTCAAGGCCTATACCACCCGCGTGGGCGAGGGGCCGTTCCCGACCGAGTTGCAGGACGAAACCGGCCAGCGGCTGGGCGAGCGGGGGCACGAGTTCGGCACCGTGACCGGGCGCAAGCGTCGTTGCGGCTGGTTCGACGCGGTTCTGGTGCGCCAGACCTGCGCCACTTCGGGCGTGACAGGTATCGCGCTGACCAAGCTCGATGTGCTGGACGGCTTCGACACGCTCAGGATCTGCGTGGGCTACGATCTGGATGGCCAGCGGCTGGATTATCTGCCCACTGCCGCCGATCAGCAGGCCCGCGTCACCCCGATCTACGAAGAGATGCCGGGCTGGGCCGAAAGCACCGAGGGCGCGCGGTCCTGGGCCGATCTGCCGGGCGCGGCGGTCAAGTATGTGCGCCGCATCGAAGAGCTGATCCAGTGCCCGGTCGCGCTGCTGAGCACCTCGCCCGAGCGCGACGATACCATCCTTGTCACCGATCCGTTCGCAGACTGATGGCCTTGTCGTGGAAAGCCCGGCGGCGCTGGTCGCTGTTCGTTCTGGTGGTGGCGCTGCCGGCCTATATCGTGGCGGCGGTCAGCATCATGGCGCTGTTCGACCGGCCGCCGTTCTGGCTGGAACTGGCGATCTATGTGGCGCTGGGCATCGTCTGGGCCCTGCCGCTCAAGGCCGTGTTTCGCGGGGTCGGCCAGCCCGACCCCGAAGCCGACAGGCGATCCTCCGGCGACGAGTGATCGCGGCTCGGCCGTTCGGCGAAACCCGGTGCGTTCAACGCTGCGCGAAGCGACGCGCGAGGCTCGCGAAATCCGACTCGGCCGAAAGCTCGAACTGACCGCGCCGCGCGCGGCGGATCAGGCCCTGGCGCATCAGCAACCCGAACGCGCGCAACAGGTTCTCGCGATTGCCGGTCATCGGCAGGCCGCTGGCCACGACATGGCGCATCACCTGCGGGCGGGTGAATTCGCTGCACCCCTCGACATGGGTGACATAGGCCGCCGCCGCCTCGATCGTTTCGTTGAGTGTGGTCAGGTTGTGCGGGGCAATGAAATCGGTAAAGGCACGTCCTGGCGTGATCGGGGTTGCGGGTTCGGCCTCGTCCTCGTCGAACAGCTCTTCCATGGCGAGGGCGCCGGCACTGACGCGGCGCGGGCGCACCGTTTCAGGGTCGGCGGGGCGGTCGATGCGCTGTTCCGAGACCAGGACCAGGGGTGGCTGTTCGGCGCGCGGGCGTTCGGTGCGGGTGGACGCAGGGCGCTGCGGACGGCGCAGCATCCCGTCGCCGTCGTCGGGCTGCGGGCGCACGCTGCGCGCCAGATCGTCGCGATAGCGCGCCAGGTCCTGGGCCTCGGCGCTGCCATCGTGGCGGTTGCCCTCGGCCGCGTCGGCGCGCGTCGCCGCCACCGCCGCCTTGAGATGCGAGATGGTCGATTGCCGGCGCTGGGCGTCGGGTTGTTGAAGCTGCGAATCGGTCTGGCTGATCAGCCGGTCGATCGCCGCCTCGGTCTCGGTCTGCTGCAACAGATCGCTGCGGCGCGCATCGCTGCCGCGCATTTCCTCGGCCTCGCGTTCGACCGCGACAAGCTCGCGCAAGAGTTCCGCCTCGGCCTCGGCCGGCAATCCGGTTTCGCCCAGTGCCCGCGCCACCCGCTGTTCCAGCGACTCGTCGACGTCGGTCTCGACCTCGTCCGAGGCCGGTGTTTGCGCCTGCTGCTCTGCGCCGGCATCGAAGTCCGCGCCTGAGGTCGGGGCGGTGGCGCTGGCGTCCGGGCGCAAGCTGCTGCGCACCACGACGACGCGCCGCCGCGGGCGCTGGTCTGCGGCCTGGTGCTCTGCTTCGGCGTCCTCTGCGGCCTGTCGCTCGGCTTCGGCGCGTTCGGCGCCTTCTGTGGCCCGGCGCTCTGCCTCGGCACGCTCGGCGTCCTCTGCGGCCCGGCGCTCTGCCTCGGCGCGCTCGGCGTCTTCGGCGGCCTGCCGCTCGGCTTCGACACGCTCGGCGTCCTCTGCGGCCTGTCGCTCGGCTTCGGCGCGTTCGGCGTCTTCTGTGGCCCGGCGCTCTGCCTCGGCACGCTCGGCGTCCTCTGCGGCCCGGCGCTCTGCCTCGGCGCGCTCGGCGTCTTCGGCGGCCTGCCGCTCGGCTTCGGCGCGTTCGGCGTCTTCTGTGGCCCGGCGCTCTGCCTCGGCACGCTCGGCGTCCTCTGCGGCCCGGCGCTCTGCCTCGGCGCGGTCGGCGTCTTCTGCGGCCTGGCGCTCTGCCTCGGCGCGTTCGGCGTCTTCGGCGGCCTGGCGCTCTGCTTCGGCGCGCTCGGCGTCCTCGGCAAGGCGCTCGGCATCCGCGTCGGTTGCCTGGTCCTCCGCCATGGCGCCGCCGGTCTCATCAGCGTCGCGCGCCTCTGGCGTGGCGGGCGCCGGCAATCCCTGGTCGTCGTCGCTGGTTTCGAACGCCCGGGCCTGCGCAACGGCGGCCCGGATGCGTTGCAGCTTCTCGGAAATGCCGGCAATCCGGCCGGTCTCGGCGGGCATGTGCAACGGTGCCGGGGTGTCCGGCGCCAGTTGCATCGCCGGCGCCGCGACGGTTTCTTCAATGCCGGTCTGCACGCCGGTTTCGTTGGCGGCGGCGGTGCGCGTGTCGGGGTGGCGCTCGGCGGAACCGGCCCGGCCGGGGGCGGAGTCGCCATCGCGCCCGGTGTTCGGCGCGGCCTCGATGCTGGGGCGCAGCACGACGCCATTGTCCTGTATCTTTGCCTCGACCCGACGCTTGATCTCGCGCTCGGCGATCCGGTGAAGCATTTCGGCATCCGGGGTCGGCGGCTCGGCCCCGAAATAGCGGTCGTCCGCCGCCAGGTCGCGGAAGTATTCGGCGATGGCCTTCATGGTGGAAAATGGCTCGTCGAACCCCTCGAGGGTGCAGGAGAACGTGCCATATGACACCGTAAGAATCTTGCTCGGACCGACCATAACTCTCTCGCCCTTTATCGACACACTAGGCGAACACCATACCTTGCTCGGGCGCGATTGAATGAAAACTTGGGGGTAATTTGGTGATCGCTTTGTGTCCGACCTTGCCCGCAACCGCCTTAATTGACAAGACAAGCACATGACACGGCGGTTCACGTCAACGACAGGAATAACCCTTCTGGGGGGCGGCGATCTGGCGCGGGGGCGGCTGACGCGCGCGCTGGCGCTGGCGCCGGACCTGGTGGCCGTGGACGGCGGCGCTGATCATGCGCTGGCGCATGGGGTGACACCGCGCCTGGCGCTGGGCGATTTCGATTCGATCAGCGCGGCGGCGCGCCGGACCCTGGGGGCGGAGCGCCTGTTGCACCTGCCGTCGCAAGACGACACCGATTTCGACAAGGCATTGGCCATGGTCGATGCACCGCTGATCCTGGCCCTGGGCTTTACCGGCGCACGGCTGGATCACACGCTGGCGGGGATGAGCACGCTGGTGCGCAACCCTCAGGCGCGGGTGATCGTGGATTCGGGGGCGGATCTGTGCTTTCTGGCGCCGCCGCGCCTGAACCTGGCGCTGACGCCGGGCAGCCGGCTGTCGCTGTTTCCGCTGGCGCCGCTGCGGTGCGAAAGCGCGGGGCTGGTCTGGCCGACCTCGGGGCTGGCCTTCGATCCGGCGGGGCTGATCGGAACGTCGAATACCGTGACCCAAGGGCCGGTCTCGCTGGTGCCCGAGCGCCCGGCGATGCTGGTCATGGTGCCCGCCGAGGCGCTGGATGCCGTGATCGCGGCGCTGAGGCAGGCCCCGGCATGGGCCGGGTCCGATCGCGCACGATAAGGCCGCGGCCCGGCCCGGCGATCAGCAGTTCGGCACGTTGACGGCCAGCCCGCCCAAGGCGGTTTCCTTGTACTTCTCGCTCATGTCGGCGCCGGTCTGGCGCATGGCCTCGATGCAGTTGTCCAGCGGCATGAAATGACGCCCGTCGCCGCGCAGCGCCAGTGACGCCGCCGACACCGCCTTGATGGCGCCCAGGCCGTTGCGTTCGATGCAGGGCACCTGCACCAGCCCCTTGACCGGGTCGCAGGTCATGCCAAGATGATGCTCCAGCGCAATCTCGGCGGCATTCTCGACCTGCTCGGGCTCACCGCCCAACACGGCGCAAAGCCCCGCCGCGGCCATCGCCGCGGCTGAGCCCACTTCGGCCTGACAGCCGCATTCGGCGCCCGAGATCGAGGCGTTGTGCTTGATCAGGCCGCCGATCGCCGCCGCCGTCAGCAAGAAATCGCCCAGTCGCGCTGTGCTGGCCCCCGGCACGTGGTCGAGCCAGTAGCGCATCACCGCCGGCACCACGCCCGCCGCCCCGTTGGTCGGTGCGGTGACAACCTGGCCGCCGGCCGCGTTTTCCTCGTTCACCGCCATGGCATAACACGACATCCAGTCGTTGATGACATGGGGCGGCGTCAGGTTCAGGCCGCGTTCGGCCATGAGGGCGCGATGGATCGCGCCGGCCCGGCGCGTAACGCCCAGTCCGCCGGGCAAGGTTCCGTCCGCGGCCAGGCCGCGATCGATACAGGCGTTCATCACCGCCCACAGCCGCGCAAGCCCGGCGTCAAGCTCTGAAGCCGGAAGGACGACGCATTCGTTGGCCCGTTTCATCGCCGCGACGCTCTGGCCGCTGTCGCGCGCCATGGCCAGCATCTGTGCCGCTGATTCGAAGGGAAACGGAAACTGTGCGGCAGGTCTGGCCGGGCCGCCCCGTGTCAGTTCATCCTGGGTGACGACGAAGCCGCCGCCGATCGAATAATAGGTCTCCTGCGCGATCACGTCGCCCTGCGCATCGGTGGCCATCAGAACCAGGCCGTTGGCATGGCCGGGCAGGGGCGGGCCATAGTCGAACACCAGATCCCGATCAGGGGCGAAACGCATCGGCGCCAGTCCGGGGGGCGCGATCTCGCCGCGGGCACGGATGTCGGCCAGCGCCGCCTCGGCGCGGGCGGCGTCATAGGTTTCGGGGTGAAAACCCGCAAGACCCAGGATCACCGCCCGGTCGGTCGCATGGCCCACGCCGGTGAAGGCCAGCGAGCCATGAAGCGAGGCCCGCAACCCCCGCGCCGCGAAGGGCGAGGCGCGCAGCCGGTCCAGAAACCGCGCGGCCGCCACCATCGGCCCCATCGTGTGGCTGGACGATGGGCCGATGCCGATCTTGAACATCTCGAAAACCGATAGAAACATGCCCGCTCCTGCGCGTGTTTTCCTATTCCTAGGGGTTTTTTGCCCGAGCGATGGCCCCGCGACGACACAAGCGGTATCATTTGAGACCACGGCGGCAACAGGGGGCGTTGCCCCTCTGGGCCGCTGCGCGGCCCATTCACCCCCAGCGTATTTTTTTGCAAGATGAAGGGGCGCGCGCGCTAGGGGCTTGGGGGTGCGGTATCGGATTGCAGCGCGCGCAGCACCGCCACCCGAATCGCCGAGGCCAGGCCCCGGTTGCCGCGGGTTTCGTCGATCTCTGCGGCGCATTCGTTGATGCCCTGTCCGCGGGCTTGCGCGAGTTTGCGAAAGGCCTCCCAGAATTCGGGTTCCAGCGACACCGAGGTTCGGTGCCCGCGCAGGGTCAGCGAGTGCTTTTCGGGGCGGGTGGTCATGGTCGTGAGTCGCGGGCGGGCATCTGTGATCCTGTCGCCGGGCCATGCGGGGCGGTGGTTGCGCGGTTATCCGATAACGCGGGTGCGGGCCCGGCCGATTTGACCGGCGCGGACGTGCCTTGTCAATCCTTGCGCGGGCGACGAGGGGATCGAGGGGTAATCGCAGCCGATGCAGAAAAACAAACGGCGACAGTTGGTTAGGGGAATTGCAAGCGGTGCTATCGGATAACGGCGCGCCCGCTATCGGTTGTCGTCGCGATGATTTTGCCTGACAGGGCCGATCGGCGCAGGTTCGACCCATCGGCGGTGCATGCGTGAACCTGATGCCCGCCGGCAACCAGATGATCCGTGCCCCAGGCACGACATCGCGAAACCGGACAACAGGAGACCGACAATGTTCATCACCAAGACCGCACGGACCGCCGCCACGCTGATCCTGATCGCCTCGACCGCGTTTGCGGTGCCCGCCTTTGCCGGCGGCAACCGCGTGCATATCGAGCAATGGGGCACCGACAACATGATCGGTGGCGGCCAGCGCGGCCACGGCCAGCGCCTGAGCGTCGAGCAGCGCGGCCATTCCAACGTCACGATCAACACCCAGGACGGCCGCCGCAACCGGGCGGTGATCGGCCAGCGCGGGCGATTCAACGCGGCCGACACCGATCAGTGCGGCCGGGGCAACACCGTCGGTGTCGCGCAGATGGGGCGCAACCACAGCGCCGATGTCCGTCAGTGCGGGCGTCGCAACGTCGCCGCGGTCATTCAGTCGGGACGCGGCGGGCAGGCCGAGGTGCGCCAGCGCGGTTCAAACAACGTGGTCGCCATCATCCAGGACTGAAGCGCCTGGCCCCGGCTGCCGGGGCACGCCCGGCAGCCCCTTTCAAGGCCCCATCCGAACAGGAGGACCCATGCCATGAAGACCCCGTTTCAACCCCGCCGTCTACCAGCCCTGGCGCTGGGCGGCACCGTGATCGGCCTGGCCGCGGCCTGCGGCCTGTCGGCCACCCAGGCCGGGACCGGCGGCCAAGATGCCGGCCGCGACCCGGTGCGCTGCGAGATCCGCATCGACGACACGCAAGGCGCCACCGCGATCGAGGGGCGGGTCGATGCCGACCGCCCGATCCGGGGCCATTATCGGCTGTCCATTGCCAGCCGGTCGGCGGGCGGTTCGTCGACCATCGACCAGTCGGGCGAATTTCAGGCCGCCCCGGGCGCCCCGGCAATTCTGGGACAGACCACGCTGGGCGGCAGCCCCGGCCAGTATTCCGCTGCGCTGGACGTCGATGTCGAAGGCGCGCGCCTGCGCTGCACCAACGGCGCGCACAGGCTGTGACCCGCCCTGGCGGCACCCACCCCAACCCGGAGGATAGTATGAAAACGATTGCTCTTGCCTTGACCCTTGCCACCGCCACCCTGTCGGCTGGGGCGCTGGCGCCGATGCCGGCCCAGGCCGATGGCGGTTCGCTGGCGATCCAGCTGAACCCGCGCAATGCCGACGAGGCGCGCGCCCTGCGGCTGGGCCTTGCGCTTTATTCCGTGCATCAGGACGTGCGCACCAATGGCCATGTCACCCAGAACGGGGTGAACAATGCCGCCGGGATCGCCCAGCGCGGGCGTGGATCGCGGGCGGTCATTCACCAGGAGGGGCGCGGCCACAACGGCACCGTCACGCAGCGCGGGCGCAACCACGCCCATGGTCTGTTCCAGTTCGGTCGCGGTACCGAGGGCCATGTGGTCCAGCGCGGACGGGGCCGGACCGGCGTGACGATCCTGTATGGCTGGTGATCCGGGCGGATTGGCCCAGCGCCATGCGTGCTTGTCCGAGAATGCCTTGTACGCCCATGCCAAGCCCTGGTATCGAAACCGGAACCCCCGTCGGATGGAAACGTCTCCGGCGGGGGTTGAATTATATTCACGTTTCTATATATGTCCCTCAACGCAACCGTTACGAGGAACACAACCATGACCGTTTCCCCCGTCGTCAAAGCCTTTTTCGACCGCCCCACGGGCAGCCTGCAATACGTCTTTCACGACCCCGAGACGATGAAGGGCGCGATCGTGGACCCGGTGTGGAACTTCTACCCCGAGGCCGGGGCCGTCACCACCGAATGCGCCGACGAGATCCTGGCCTATGTCAAGGATCAGGGCATCGAGGTCGAATGGATCCTGGACACCCACCCGCATGCCGACCATTTCAGCGCCGCCCCCTATCTGGCCGAAAAGCTGGGCGCGCCCCGCGCCATCGGCGAGAAGGTGCGCGACATCCAGAAGCTCTGGAAGGACAAGTACAACCTGCCTGACGATTTCCCGACCGATGGCTCGCAATGGGACAAGCTGTTTTCGGATGGCGATGAATTCATGGTCGGGACCGTGCCGGTCAAGGTGATGTTCTCGCCCGGTCACACGCTGGGGTCGATCACCTATGTGGCGGGCGATGCGGCCTTCGTGCACGATACGCTGATGTATCCCGAAAGCGGCACCTCGCGCGCCGATTTTCCCGGCGGTTCGTCCGAGACGCTGTGGAATTCGATCCGCGCGATCCTGGATCTGCCGCCCGAGACCCGGCTGTTCGTGGGCCATGATTACCCGGCCGAGGGCGAGGCGCCGAAATACGAGGCCACGGTGGCCGAACATCGCGCCCGCAACAAGCATGTCAAGGACGGGATCAGCAAGGAAGAGTTCATCGCCACCCGCGATGCCCGCGATGCCACGCTGAAACTGCCCGCGCGCATGCTGGCGGCGTTGCAGGTCAATATTCGCGGCGGCCGGCTGCCCGAGCCGGAAAGCGATGGCTACAGCTATCTGAAACTGCCGATCGGCAAGTTCGAACCGCGCTGAGACGGCGTGTCACACCCCTGACATGCCCATGGGGCAGGGTCAGGGAGATTTGAGCACCAGCGCATTGATGGGGCGGGGCCTTTGGCCTTGCCCCTTTTTTTGCGCGGGGGACAGGCACAGCCCTGCGCGCGGCTGTGATCATCGTCTCGTCCGATGTCCCGGCTTGCCCTTTCAATCGAACGCTCGGGCGGCAAGACGGGCCGACGGCTCGCCGCCTCAGGCGTTCGCGTCGCGTTCGGCCTCGGCCATCTCGGCAGACCAGGTGGCGGCGGCCTCGACTGCCACGGACGAGGTCGTGGGCAGAACCCCCAGATAGCTTTCGGTCTCGGTGGCGGGGACACTGGCGCGTTGCGTCATGCGGTAAAGGGCATAGAGCGCAATCGTCGCGAATGTCGCACTCAGCACCAGCCAGAATGCGAGCGGGCCGAACCGTTCCATTGCCCAGCCGGTCCCCAGAGGTCCCAGGATCGCCCCCAGCCCGAAGGTAAACACCAGCCCACCCGACGCCGCCGGCATGTCCTCGAGTGGCAGCGAATCGTTGGTATAGGCCAGGAACAGGGCATAGAGCGGCGTGGTCACGCCCCCCGCAAAGAAGGCCGAGATCATCAGAAACCAGATGCCGCCGGCGGTTATCCAACCCAGCAGGCAGAAGGCCATGCCCACGACCGAAGCGCCGAAGATCAGCTTGCGCCGGTCAACCCGGTCGGACAGCCAGCCGATCGGATACTGCAACAGCAATGCACCCGCGAACAGCATCGCCACGAACAATGCGATCTGCGATGCGCTCATGCCGATCTGGCTTCCGAAAACCGCGCCCATGCCCGATTGCGTGGCATAGACGCTTCCCAGCAGGAAAATTCCCACCGTGCCAAGCGGCGATCCCGAGAACAATTTGCGCAGCGGCATCGCGCGCACGACGTCGGCTGCGGGAACCGGCGTCGTGGACAAGAGGATCGGGCCGAACGATACGGACACGAGGATCGACGACAAAATGAACAAGATCGACGTTGCCGCGTCGCCCAGCGTCAAGAGGCCTTGGGCCCCGATGATGCCGAGCGTTTGCGCGATCATGTAAGCGGACAGCACCTTGCCGCGTGTCTCATTGGTGGCGGCATTGTTCAGCCAGCTTTCCGCCGCCACGTATATGCCCGACATGCAAAAGCCGATCAGCACGCGAAGAATGGTCCAGGCCCAGGGTTCGGTCAGCAGGGGCAGCGCGATCAGACCGGCCGACATGAAGCTGCCGAGGGCTGCGAACACGCGGACATGACCGACGCCGCGAATCATCAACGGCGTGATGCGCGCACCGGACAGAAAGCCAAGGAAATAGGCCGAGGTCACGATGGCCAGTTCCGTTGCCGAGAAATTCTCGATCCCGCCGCGCAGACCGATCAGCGTGAAATGCATGCCGTTTCCCAGCATGATCAGAAAGATGCCCAGCATCAGTGGCCACACCCCGGCGAATACCCTGGTCATCGAAGCGCCTTTTCCGTTGCGGGCCACAGATCATTCCAGAAGAGGGTCTCACGGCGGATATCCAGAGGCGCTTTCCATTACGCCGCATTGCAGCACGGAAGCGACAGAGGCCGGCGGAATCGGGCAGTCCGTTCGCCGGGAAACGGCCCTGTGCGGAGGGCCCGATGCCCGGCACAAAGCCGGTGCGCGGCCTTGGGCCTTGCCCCGTTTCGTTTGCAAAGGGGCGGGGGCCGTGACCTGTGCAGGCACGATGGCGTCATCCTGCGCGGCAAGGCGTGCGCGCGGGGTGACGCGCCATGTCGGCGCACCCCGTCAACGGCGGGAACCGGATGTCAGGCGACGGGCAGACGGCGGGCGAGCGTTTCGACCTTGGCCAGCGCCGCCCCCGAGGTGAGTGTGGCGCGCGCGCGCTCGACCCCGGCGCCAAGATCGCGGACCACGCCTGCGACGACCAGCGCTGCGGCGGCATTGAGCAACACCGCGTCGCGATAGGCCGCGCGCCCGGCACCCGACAGCACGGCGCGCATTTCCCGCGCGTTTTCCACGGCCTCGCCGCCCAGCAGGTCGGCAAAGGGATGCCGCGGCAGGCCGGCATCCTCGGGCCGGATCTCGAATTCGCGGATGGTGCCGTTTTCCAGGGCAACGACCTGCGATGGTGCGGCGATCGACAACTCATCCGTGCCGTCGCCGCCATGCACCAGCCAGGCGCATTCCGACCCCAGGGCGGCCAGCACCTCGGCCATGGGGCGGATCAGATCGGCGGAAAAGGCGCCGGTCAGTTGCCGTTTCACACCGGCGGGGTTGGTCAGCGGGCCCAGGATGTTGAAGATCGTGCGGGTGCCCAGTTCGGTGCGGACCGGTCCGACATGGCGCATGGCCGGATGATGCATCGGCGCCATCATGAACCCGATCCCGGTGTCGCGTATCGCGGCTTCGACCTCGGCGGGGCCGACCATTACATTGATGCCCAACGCGCCCAGCGCGTCCGCCGCCCCCGATTTCGAGCTGAGATTGCGGTTGCCGTGCTTGGCCACCGGCACACCGGCCGCGGCCACCACGAAGGCCGTCGCGGTCGAGATGTTGAGCGTGCCCTTGCCGTCGCCGCCGGTGCCGACGATGTCCATCGCCCCCTCGGGGGCTGCGACCTTCACGCATTTCGCGCGCATCACCGCTGCGGCGGCGGCGTATTCGTCGACCGTTTCGCCCCGCGTGCGCAGGGTCATCAGAAAGCCGCCCATCTGCGCGGGCGTGGCCTCGCCTTCGAAAAGGATGGCAAAAGCCTCTTCGGCCTCGCTGCGCGACAGCGGGCGTTCGACCGCGGCGGCGATCAGGGGTTTGATGCGCTGGCTCATGCGGCGACCGGGACGCTGTCAAGAAAGTTGCGCAGCAACTGGTGGCCATGCTGCGAGGCGATGCTTTCGGGGTGGAACTGCACCCCCTGGATCGGCAGGTCACGGTGCCTGACTCCCATGATGGTGCCATCCTCCAGCCAGGCCGTCACCTCAAGGCAGGCGGGCAGGCTGTCGCGTTCGACGATCAGCGAATGATACCGCGTCGCGGCAAAGGGCGTGGGCAGTCCGGCGAAAACCCCCTGGCCGGAATGGGCGATGCTCCCCAGCTTGCCGTGCACGATCTGTTGCGCGCGCACCACCTTGCCGCCAAAGGCCTGGCCAATGGTTTGATGCCCCAGGCACACGCCCAAAAGCGGCGTTCCGGTTTCGGCGGCGGCCTTGACCAGCGGCAGGCAGATGCCCGCCTGATCGGGGTCGCAGGGTCCGGGGCTGAGCACGATCGCCGACGGATCGAGCGCCATTGCCGCCTGAACCTCCAGAGCGTCGTTGCGGCGCACGCTCACATCGGCCCCCAGTTCGCCCAGGTAATGCACCAGATTATAGGTGAAACTGTCGTAATTATCGATCAAAAGCAGCATGGACGCGCCTATTGGGGGGGGGGCGCCCTCTACATGCCCCCTTGCGCGCGGCGGGGTCAAGGGCTCTCATCCCGACATTCGGTTCATGGGGTGAATCGCGCGCGGCAAACGGTTATACCGGACCGGCGAAAGAGGTTCGGACAGGGGGCACAATGGGTGGCTTCATCAAGGGGTTGGTTATCGGAATTGTCAGCTTCGTGCTGGGGTTTGCGGCGGTGTCATGGGTCATGGCGCCTCCGCCCGAATCCCCGCAAACCGTGCCCGAGGGGGACGATGCCGCGGGCGACAACGGTTCACAGGAACCCGAACCCTCGCCAGAGCCCGAGGCGCGATCCGATGAGGAGTCGACCGACGAGCCCGCGGAGACCGCGCGCGACGATCCGCCCGCCGGATCCGAGGAACAACCCGCGCCTGAGGCGGCCGAGCAGGGGGGCGAGGCGGACCCCGCCGAGACCCCGCCCGATGAGCACGAGGCGGCGGACCCGGCCGGGTCGGACGAAGACGCCGCGCAAGAGGACGCGCGCGCCGCCCCGGCCGACGAAGAGGCCGAACCGGAAGCGTCCGGTGCGGCCGAAACCGCGCCCGACGCAGCGGAGGTGCCGGCGGACGAGGATGCCGAAACCGATGGGCAGGCCGACGAGCCCGAGACCGGGGCGCAAGAGCCGGCAGAGCAGGATGCCGCGGAGTCCGAGGCCCCGGAACCAGAGGCGCAAGAACCCGAGGCGACTGAACCCGAGGCCGATGCATCCGAGCGCGATCGAGATGCCGATCAGGGCGAAGGCGAAACTGCCACCGAGACCGACTCCCTGCCCGAATCCGACGCCGATTCTGGGACCGATGCCTCCGACGCCGATGCACCCGACACCGATGGGCCAGAGGCCGATGCGCCCCAGACCCCGGATCGCGCCGAGCCTTCCGAGGATGCCGAGGGCGGCGCGGCGCCCGACTCGCGGCCCGTTCTGCGCGCCGTGCCGTCGTCGCCGGGACTTGATCGCGAGATCGACGGCGTGAGAGTGGGGCGCTTGCCCAGCATCGTCACCGGCGATCCGCAGGGCGAAGAAGCCCCGCAGCCGGATGCCCCGGACGAGGGTGACGAGGCGGCGGCGAACGGCGACCGGCCGGCGCGGGAACGCTTTGCCGCGCCTTACGATGCGGACTCGGGGCCGCGATTCGCGATCGTTCTGGTGGATGCCCCCGCCGACCCCGATGCCGAAGAGGCGATCCTGGCTCTGCCGATGCCGGTTTCGGTTGCGCTTGATCCCCAGGACGCGGATGCGCCCCGCCGTGCCGAGGCGTATCGCGAGGCCGGGCATGAAATCCTGATGCTGGCGGCGGGGCTGCCGGCCGGGGCGACCCCGTCGGATCTTGAAGTCACCTTTGACGGCTGGTTCCGCGCCTTGCCCGAGGTGGTCGCGCTGATCGACACGCCGCAGGACGGTTTTCAGTCCGACCGCAGCCTGGCACAGGCGATCATGCCGTTTCTGGCCGATGATGGCTATGGGCTTGTCACCTATGAACGCGGGCTGAACCCGGCCGCGCAAAGCGCCGACAGCGCCGGCATCGCCAATGTGGCGGTGTTTCGCATTGTCGATACCGACGACGAGAACCAGTTCACGATCCGCCGGTATCTGGACCGGGCGACCTTTCGGGCCCAGCAGCAGGGCCATGTCGTGGTGATGGGGCGCGCCGCGCATGAAGAAACCATGGCTGGCCTGATCGGCTGGCGCATGGAAGGGCGCGCCGGGCAGGTGGCGATCGTGCCGGTTTCGGCCACGCTCGAACTGCCGTGAGGCATTGAAAAGGACATAGGAAGACCATGGCCGGATTCGAGTTCTCGTCCGTATTCTATGAAATCTCGGTCCTGGTTCTGTTGGCTGCGGTGCTGGGGCTGGCCGGGCTGTCCCTGCGTCAGCCCCTGGTCGTGGCGTTCATTGCGGCCGGGATTCTGGCCGGGCCTGACGTTCTGGGGCTGGTGCAGTCGGATGAGTTCATCACCCTGCTGAGCCAGATCAGCATCGCGGTGCTTCTGTTCCTGGTCGGGCTCAAGCTCGATGTGAACCTGGTGCGCAACCTTGGCGCGGTTTCGGTCGCCACCGGGCTGGGCCAGGTGACATTCACCGCCGCGATCGGCTTCGCGCTCTGCCTGATCATGGGGATCGACTGGCTGACCGCGGTTTATGTCGCCGTGGCGCTGACCTTTTCATCGACCATCATCATCGTGAAACTTCTGTCCGACAAGCAGGAGATCGACGCGCTGCACGGCAAGATCGCGCTGGGGTTTCTGATCGTGCAGGACATCTTTGTCGTGCTGGCCATGGTCGTGGTGTCGGCCATCGGGCTGGGCGAGGCCGAGGGCGAGGGGGGCGGCAGCCTGATCGTCCTGATGCTGGGCGCGTTGGCGATGCTGGCCTTCGTCTATGTCTTCATCCGCTACCTGGCGAATGGATTGCTGCAACTGGTGGCGCGTTCCTCGGAACTGCTGGTCATCTTTGCGGTCGGCTGGGCGGCCGGTTTCGCCGCGATCGCCGACTGGATCGGGCTGGGCAAGGAACTGGGCGGGCTTCTGGCCGGGGTGTCGCTGGCCTCGACGCCGATGCGCGATGCGATCGGCGCGCGGCTGGCCTCGCTGCGCGATTTCCTGCTCTTGTTCTTCTTTCTCAGCCTTGGGGCTGGGCTGGACCTGTCGACGCTGGGGGCGCAGCTTGGTCCGGCCGCCGTTCTGTCGGTCTTCGTTCTGATCGGCAACCCGCTGATCGTGCTGGCGATCATGGGGTTCATGGGATACCGCAAGCGCACCGGTTTTCTGGCCGGGCTGACGGTCGCGCAGATTTCCGAATTCTCGCTGATCTTCATGGCGATGGGCCTGTCACTGGGCCATGTCACCGAGGGCGCCATGGGCCTGGTCACGCTGGTCGGGCTGGTGACGATCGCGCTCAGCGTCTACATGATCACCTGGTCGCACAAGCTTTACGCCCTGTGCGAGCCCCTTTTGGGTGTGTTCGAGCGGCGCAAGCCGTTTCGCGAACTCGAGGACGACACCCCCGACCGCGACCGCGGGACCTATGATTTCATCATCCTGGGCCTGGGCCGCTATGGTTGCCGGATCGGCCAGGGGCTGAAATCGCGCGGCTACCGCCTTCTGGGGGTCGATTTCGACCCGCAGGCGCTGCGCCATTGGCGCGGGTTTGGGCTGGATGCGCGCTTCGGCGATGCGACCGACCCCGAGTTTCTGGCCCATCTGCCGCTGAACGGGGTCAAGGGCGTGATCTCGGCGGTGCCGCGCAGTCGCGGCCCGCTGAGCGAGGCTGACGGCCATGCCGCCTTGCTGCATGCGCTGAAATCGGCCGGGTTCGGCCGCGAGGTGGCGGTGACGGTCAACCACATGGAAGACGGCGAGGCCTATCGCAAGCTGGGCGCCACGCTGATCCTGGCGCCGTTCGATGACGCGGCCGAGGGGGCGGTGCAGAAGATCATGCGCGAAGCCCCGCCCGAATTGCTGGGCTGACAAAAAGACGCCAGGACCGGGCCGTCGCCGGGCGATGCTTACATCGAAAAGCTGATCCCGCAGCCGCAGCTTGAGCTTGCGTTGGGATTGTCGACCACGAAGCGCGCGCCGATCAATTCTTCGGAAAAGTCGATCACGGCATTTGACAGAAATGGCAGCGACACCGGGTCGATCACGACCTTCTGGCCCTCGCCCTCGATCACCAGATCGTCTTCGGCGGGGGCATCGAGCGTGATTTCATACTGAAACCCCGAACATCCGCCCCCTGCCACGGCCACGCGCAGCGCTTGCGCCGTGCCCGCCTGTTCGGCGATCTCGGCCAGTCGTTCAAAGGCGCGATCGGTTACCTTGGGTGGCAGATTCATGGTTTGTCGGCGTTTTCCCTGTGCATCTTGGCAGATATAAGCGGGGCGGGGCGATGCGGCAAGGCCGCGTCCGCACACAAGCCCCCACGAGCCACGCAACCCCGGCCTGAAAAGGACGAAGCCCCGCATGAGCGCCTTTGCCCCCTATGCCGCCGATCCCGGCCAATCGCGCGGTCGGCTCTATCCCGAGCGGATCTCGACCTTTCGGTCCGAGTTTCAGCGCGACCGTGACCGGATCATCCATTCCTCGGCCTTTCGGCGGCTCAAGCACAAGACCCAGGTCTTTATCGAGCACGAGGGCGATTACTACCGCACCCGGCTGACCCATTCGATCGAGGTGGCGCAGGTGGCGCGGACGCTGGCCGGGGCGCTGGGGCTGAATACCGACCTGGCCGAGGCGATCGCGCTGGCGCATGACCTGGGTCACACCCCCTTTGGCCATACCGGCGAAGAGGCGCTGGCCGCGCTGATGGAGCCCCATGGCGGGTTCGACCATAACGCGCAGGCCCTGCGCATCGTCACACGGCTGGAACGCCATTACGCCGAATTCGACGGGCTGAACCTGACCTGGGAAACGCTGGAAGGGATCGCCAAGCACAACGGCCCGCTGATCGCGGCCGATGGCACCCCGAGGAAGGGACCGTTGCCGCAGGCTCTGGTCGATTACAACGCCGCGCATGACCTGGCGCTGGAGACCCATGCCTCGGCCGAGGCCCAGGTTGCGGCCATCGCCGACGATGTGGCCTATAATCACCACGATCTGCACGACGGCCTGCGCTCGGGCCTGTTCGACGAGGCCGATCTGATGGCCCTGCCGATCACCGGCCCGGCCTTTGCCGAGGTTGATGCGCTCTATCCCGGTCTTGACCGCATGCGGCGCCGGCACGAGGCGCTGAGGCGGGTGTTCGGCACCATGGTCGAGGACGTGATCGCCGTGGCCCGCCACCGGCTCGAGGCCGCCGAACCCGCCGATGCCGATGCCGTGCGCCAATTGGGCGTGACCATCATCCGGTTCTCGGACAAGCTGTTTCGCGAACTCAAGGTCATCCGCAACTTCCTGTTCACGCGGATGTATCGCGCCCCGCGCGTGGTGGCGATGCGCGCCGAAGTGACCGAGGTGGTGCGGGATCTGTTCACGCTCTATCTGCGCGATCCGGCGCAGCTGCCGGCCGAATGGCGCGCCGATGTCGCCGCCGCCGGCGAAGAGGAGGCCGGGCTGGCGCGGATCGTCGCCGATTATGTCGCCGGCATGACCGATCGCTTTGCCTTGCAGGACCACGCCCGGCTGATGGGATCGGACGCGGCGCGGTTCACGCGCTATATCGTGTCGGGGCGCGGACAGGGCTGACGGGGCAGGGGGCTTTGCCCCCTCTGGGCCTGCGGCCCATTCACCCCCAGCGTATTTGGGGCAAGATGAAGCGGGCGCGACAGGACGCGGGGTGATTGACCTTGCCGTCCGCCATGGTAGTGCAGGGGCAATCAGAGGGACGACGACATGAACCTGTTCAACGATATTCGCGCGTTGGTGCTGGAGTGCCTGAGCGAGATGATGGCCGAAGGCGCGCTGCCCGAAGGGCTGGACCTGTCAGCCGTCACGGTGGAGCCGCCGCGCGACGCCGCACATGGCGACATGGCAACGAACGCCGCGATGGTTCTGGCCAAGCCCGCCGGGGCGCGCCCGCGCGAGATTGCCGAGACGCTGGCGGCGCGGCTGCGCACGGATGCGCGCCTTGTTTCGGCCGAGGTGGCCGGACCGGGGTTCTTGAACCTGCGTCTGGCGCCCGCGCTCTGGCAGGGCGTGATTCCGGCCGCGTTGCGCGCCGGGCGCGATTTCGGCCGGACCACGATGGGGGGCGGGCGCCGGGTCAATATCGAATTCGTCAGTGCCAACCCGACCGGGCCGATGCATGTGGGGCATGCCCGCGGCGCCGTCTTCGGCGATGCGCTGGCCACGCTCCTGGCGTTTGCGGGCTGGGAGGTGACGCGCGAGTATTACATCAACGACGGCGGCGCGCAGGTCGATGTGCTGGCGCGTTCGGCCTATGAACGCTATCGCGAGGCGCATGGCCGCTCGCCCGAGATCGCCGAGGGGCTGTATCCCGGCGATTACCTGATCGAGGTGGGCGAGGCGCTGAAGGCCGAATACGGCGGCCGCTTTCTGGACCAGCCCGAAAGCGCCTGGTTGGAACCCGTTCGCGATTTCGCCACCGCGCGCATGATGGCGATGATCCGCGCCGACCTGGCCGCGCTGGGTGTGCGCATGGATGTCTATTCCAGCGAGAAGGCGCTTTACGGCACCGGCAAGATCGAGGCGGCCTTGCAGGCCCTGCGCGATCAGGGACTGATCTACGAGGGCGTTCTGGAGCCGCCCAAGGGCAAGACCCCCGAGGACTGGGAGCCGCGCGAGCAGACGCTGTTCCGTTCGACCGCGCATGGCGACGATGTCGATCGCCCGGTGAAGAAATCCGACGGCAGCTGGACCTATTTCGCGCCCGATATCGCCTATCATTTCGACAAGATCGAACGTGGCTTCGACGCGCTGATCGACATTTTTGGCGCCGATCACGGCGGCTATGTCAAACGCATGAAGGCCGCGGTGGCCGCGCTGTCCGCGGGTCGTGTGCCGCTGGACATCAAGCTGGTGCAGTTGGTGAAGCTGTTCAAGAACGGCGAGCCTTTCAAGATGTCCAAGCGCGCCGGCACCTTCGTCACCCTGCGCGACGTGGTCGATATGGTGGGCGCCGATGTCACGCGCTTCGTGATGCTGACGCGCAAGAACGATGCCCCGCTCGATTTCGATTTCGACAAGGTGCTGGAACAGTCGCGCGACAACCCGGTCTGGTATGTGCAATACGCCCATGCCCGCATCAATTCGGTGCTGCGCAAGGCGGCCGAGGGCGGGGTGGATGTGACCGACGACGCCCTGGCGGGGCAGGCGCTGGCCGGGCTGGATCATCCGGCCGAACTGGCGCTGATGCGCAAGCTTGCGGACTGGCCGCGCCAGGTCGAGATCGCCGCGCGCGCGCATGAGCCGCATCGCATCGCCGGCTATCTGGCCGAGCTGGCGGGTGATCTGCATGCCCACTGGAACCGCGGCAATGATGAGCCCGCATTGCGGTTCGTGCAGGACGATCCGGCGGTGAGCGCGACAAAAATTGCGCTCGCGCGTGCCGTGGGCGTTGTTATTTCCGCAGGTCTTGGTATCCTTGGGGTGACGCCTGTCGACGAAATGCGCTGAATAACAATACAGGCTGGCGCAGGCAGGCGACCCCGGCACCCGGTCTCATCCGGGTGGTGCGGGACGGAAATGACGGCCAAGACCGGGAAAACCCGGCGGGTTTGAGAGGCGAGCATGGCACAGTTGCATTACGATGCCTACCATGCCCCGAGTCAGGCAGGGCAGGGCGCGCCCGAGCCCTTGCGCCTGGGGGTGTTGGTGAACGTGGTCGGCGCGATCCTTTCGGTCGCGCTTTTGGCCGGGGTCGGGGTCTGGAGTTACCGCCTGATGGTGCGCGATGTCGCGGGGGTGCCCGTGATCCGCGCGCTGGAAGGGCCGGTACGGGTGTCCCCGTCCGATCCGGGCGGTCGGCAGGCAGCCTATCAGGGGTTGTCGGTGAACGCCGTCGCCGCCGAGGGCACGGCGGGCGAAGCCGCCGATCGGATTGCGCTGGCCCCGGCGCCGGTTGATCTGGCCGATGAGGACCGCCCCGCCGCCCCAAGCCGCGAGGCGGGGCCGGATGGCGCGCGCGACGAGCCGTCGACAGAGCCGCCCACCCAGGCGCCCACAGAGGCGCCAGCAGAGGCGATCGAGGCGTCCTTGACGCTTGACGATCTGGACGTTGTGGCCGCCACCGAACCCGGCGTGGCGCGTTCGCTGATCCCGCCGCGCCGTCCGCGGGATGGCGCCCCGGTGCAGACTGCGGCGGCCGGCAACGCCGGCGCCGCGGACGACGGGCGCGATGCCGAGGCCGAGGCCCTGCTGGCCGAACTGGCGACGCGGATGGCGCCGGCGCGGCATATCGATATCGACCCCACCACGCTGACGCCGGGCACGCGGCTGGTGCAACTGGGTGCCTATGACACCGAGGCCGAGGCCCGCGAGGCCTGGAACGATCTGGCCAGCCGTTTCGACGCGCACATGGACGGGCGCGGACGGGTCATCGAATCCGCCACCTCGGGCGGGCGCACCTTTTACCGGCTTCGGGCGCATGGATTCGACGGAGAGCCCGAGGCGCGGCGGTTCTGTTCGGTGCTGCTGGCCGAGAATGCCGATTGCATCCCGGTGCTGATCCGGTAATCCTTTTACGCGAACGGGATCGAGGGGGCGATGACCGCGGCTGTCATCCCTGGATGTTCGGGGCCGGTGCTGCACCCGATGGAGGCGCGCTTCTTCGCCGAGGCGCAGCCGTGGGGGTTCATCCTGTTTGGCCGCAATGTCCAGGACGCCGCGCAACTGACCCGGCTTTGTGCCGAGTTGCGCGCGACGGTCGGGCGCGCGGCGCCCATATTCATGGACCAGGAGGGCGGCAGCGTGCAGCGCTTGCGTCCACCCCTGGCGCGTGCCTGGCCCGATGCCAGCGCCCAGCGCGGGGGCGCGCGCGCGGTCTGGCTGCGGCACCGGCTGATGGCGGCCGAGTTGCGCACGCTGGGGGTGGACGGAAATTGCGCGCCGGTGATCGACGTGGCTTGCCCGTCGACCCATCCCTTCCTCGTGCGCCGGATCTGGAGCGCCGATCCCGCCCGCGTCGGTGAACTGGGCCGCGCCGCCGCCGAGGGGCTGCTGGCGGGCGGGGTCTTGCCGGTGATCAAGCATTTGCCGGGGCACGGTGCCGGCAATGCCGACAGCCACCACGCCTTGCCGCGGGTGAGCGACCCGGTATCGGTGCTGGAGGCGCGCGATTTCGTGCCGGTGCGGGCGCTGGCCGACATGCCGCTGGGGATGAGCGCGCATGTCGTCTATGAGGCGATCGACCCCGAGAACCCGGCCACCGTCTCGCCGGCCGTGATCGCGATGCTGCGCAAGGATCTGGGCTTCACCGGCCTGCTGATGAGCGATGATATCGCGATGAACGCGCTTGGCGGGCGCATGGCAGAGCGCGCGGCGCGCGCGCGGGCGGCGGGCTGCGACGTGGTGCTGCATTGTTCCGGGGATCTGGCCGAAATGGCGATGGTCGCCGAGGCCGCCGGGCCGCTGGAGGGCGCGGCGCAGGCGCGCGCCACCAGGGCGCTGGAGGCCCGACGCGCGCCCGCCGCGATTGACTTTGCCGCGCTGGAAGCCGAATTTGAAGCCCTGAGCGAGGAAGCGGAAGGGCAGGCATGAGCAGGGCGCAGGACACCGCCCCAACGCCCGGCGACAGCGTATCCGCGCGCATCGAGGCCGAATCGCTGATCGTCGATGTCGATGGGTTCGAGGGTCCGCTGGATCTGTTGCTGACGCTGTCGCGGCGCCAGAAGGTCGATTTGCGGCGCATTTCGGTCCTGCAACTGGCCGAGCAATATCTGCGCTTTGTCGAGGCCGCGCGCGCGCTGCGGATCGAACTGGCGGCGGATTACCTGGTGATGGCGGCCTGGCTGGCCTATCTGAAATCGCGCCTGCTGCTGCCGCCCGAACCGGGCGAGGACGGCCCCTCGGGCGAGGAACTGGCGGCGCATCTGGCGTTCCAGCTGGAACGGCTGGGCGCCATGCGCGAGGCGGCGGCCCGGCTGATGGGTCGTGACCGGCTGGGGCGGGACTTCTTTGCCCGGGGCGCGCCCGAAACCCTGTCCACGCGCCGCCGCACCCAGTTCACCGCGACCTTGCTGGAACTGATGCAGGCCTATGCGAGGCTGCGCACGCGCGACGATTTCCGCCCCTATGCCTTTGACCGGTCCGACATCTATCCGCTGGAAACCGCGCTGGAGCGGTTGCGCGGGATGATCGGGCATCGCGGCGACTGGGCCGATCTGGCGGGTTTCCTGCCGCCGGGCTGGCGTGCGGCGGGCGGGCGGCGGCGCTCGGCGCTGGCATCGACCTTTGCGGCGTCGCTGGAGCTGGTCAAGCAAGGTCAGGCCGAACTGCGCCAGTCCGAGACGTTTGCCCCGATTCACCTGCGTCGGCGTGATGGCGAGAGGCCGGCATGAGCGACGACACGCCCCGGTCGGACGCGCCCGCGCCGGGCGGCGAGGCCACGCCCGGCCTGTTCCCGGCCCCGCCCATGGCCGAGGTCGAGCGCATGATCGAGGCGGTGCTGTTCGCCAGCGCCGAGCCGGTGACCCTGTCGGAGCTGGAGGCGCGCCTGCCCGAGGGCTGCGACATCCCCGAGGCGTTGCAGCACCTGCGCAGCCGCTATGCCGGGCGCGGCGTGCACCTGGTGCGGGTGGGCGACGGCTGGGCGATGCGCACCGCGCCCGATCTGGGCTGGCTCATGCATCGCGAGCAGGTCGAAACCCGGCGGCTGAGCCGCGCGGCGATCGAGACGCTGGCGATCATCGCCTATCATCAGCCCGCCACCCGCGCCGAGATCGAGGAGATCCGCGGCGTGGCCCTGTCGCGCGGGACGATCGATCAATTGATGGAACTGGACTGGATCCGCCTGGGCCGGCGGCGGATGACGCCGGGGCGGCCCGTCACCTTCGTCGTGACCGACACATTCCTGGATCATTTCGGACTGGAAAGCGCGCGCGATCTGCCGGGGCTGAAGGAATTGCGCGCCGCCGGGCTGCTGGACAGTCGGCCCGTCCCCGGCGCGCCCGGACCGGGCGAGGATCAGGACGAGGCCGGCGACGACGCGGTGTCCGGCCAGTCCGAACTGTTCGAGGATTGAACCGCGCGGGTGCCGGGTCGCGCCACGATGCGCGGGGCGCCGGCGGCGGGCCGGGCCGGAGGCTGCCGCCCCCTCTTCGGCTGCGCCGAATTCACCCCCGCGCGTATTTTCCGGCAAGATGAAGGGGGGTGCGGCGCGTGAAGGTCAACCGCCGAGCGCGGCCAGGGCCTGTTTCAGGTCGAGCTTGCCGTCATAGAGCGCGCGGCCCGATATGGCCCCGTCGAGCGCCGCGCCGCAATCGCGCAGCGCGATCAGGTCGTCCAGCGACGAGACCCCGCCCGAGGCGATGACCGCAACCGCGGTCGCGCGCGCCAGTGCTGTGGTGGCGGCGACATTGGGGCCCTGCATGGCGCCGTCGCGGTTGATGTCGGTATAGATGATCGCGGCCACCCCCGCATCCTCGAAGGTGCGGGCGAGGTCAGTCGCATCGAGATCCGTTTCCGTGGCCCAGCCGCGCGTGGCGACCCGGCCATCGCGTGCGTCGATGCCCACGGCGATCTGGCCGGGAAAGGCGCGCGCGGCCTCGCGCACCAGCGCGGGATCTTCCACCGCGACCGTGCCCAGGATCACCCGCGCGAGGCCCTTGTCCAGCCAGGCCTCGATCGTTGCCATGTCGCGGATGCCGCCACCGAGCTGGCAGGGAATCGTGACCGCCGACAAGATCGCCTCGACCGGGGCGGCATTGACCGGCGTGCCGGCGAAGGCGCCGTTGAGATCGACCAGGTGCAGCCATTGCGCGCCCTGCTCGGCAAAGGCACGGGCCTGTGCCGCGGGATCGTCATTGAACACCGTCGCCTGGTCCATCGCGCCCTTAAAAAGGCGCACGCACTGTCCGTCCTTGAGGTCGATCGCGGGGTAGAGGATCATCGCGCGCTCCTGTCTGCTTGCGGCCCCATAGCGCCATGCGGGGGCGAATGCAATTGGCGCGCGCGCTTGTAGCCGGTGCCGGGCTCTGACGTGACGGAAACAGTTGCGCGAATCGCGCGCGCGCCCGAATGTCGCGGGTGGGAGGAACGAAGCATGAAACGACTGATCCTGACTGCAGCGGCCGCCGTGGCACTGGCGCTGCCGGCGCTGGCGGAGCCGGTTCTGGGCCATTGGCGCACCGCGCCCGACGACAACGGCAATACCGGAATTGTCGAGATCGTGGCCTGCGAGGACCGCGTCTGCGGCACCCTGATCGAGGCGTTCGACGGCAACGGGCAGGCGATGTCGTCCCCCAATGTCGGGCGTCGGATCATCTGGGACATGGAACCCGACGGCAACGGGCGCTATCGCAACGGCCGCGTCTGGGCACCGGACCGCGATCAGACCTACAACGCGCGTATGCAGATGGAAGGCGAGCGGCTGACGGTTTCGGGCTGCGTGCTGGTCTTTTGCCGCGACGCGATCTGGACGCGCGCGCGCTGAGCGAAGGCGCCGCCGCCGGCCGCCGCGTCGTGCCCGCCTACACGTTCAGCAACAGGTGCTGGCGTTCCCAGGGGCTGATGACCTGTAGAAATTCCTTGTATTCCATGCGCTTGACGGATTCGTAGACCTCGCAGAACTCGGGCCCCAGGACCATGCGCACGGGCTCGCACTCTTCGAACAGATCAAGCGCATCGCCCAGGGTGAAGGGCAACTCATCCTCGGCCAGATAGGCGTCGCCCTTGTATTGCGGACGCGGTTCCAGCTTTTCCTTCATGCCCAGATAGCCGCAGGCCAGGCTGGCGGCGATGCCCAGATAGGGGTTGCAATCCATCCCCGCGAGGCGGTTCTCGACCCGGCGCGAGGCCGCGCTCGAGACCGGCACCCGGATGCCGGTGGTGCGGTTGTCGCGGCCCCATTCCAAGTTGATCGGCGCGGCGAAATCCGGGACATAGCGGCGATAGCTGTTCACATAGGGCGCAAGGATCGCGATCACGGCGGGCAGGTATTTCTGCAAACCGCCGATGAAATGCGTGAACAGCGGCGTCGACCGGCCCTTGCTGTCGGAAAAGACGTTCTGCCCGGTTTCGGCATCGACGACGGAATGGTGGATATGCATCGCCGAACCCGGTTCGCCCTCGATCGGCTTGGCCATGAAGGTGGCGAAGATCTTGTGGCGCAGCGCCGCCTCGCGGATCAGGCGCTTGAAATAGAACACCTCGTCGGCCAGTGCGACCGGATCGCCGTGGTTGAGGTTGATCTCGATCTGGCCGGCACCGCCTTCCTGAAGGATGCCGTCGATCTCCATTCCCTGGGCCTCGGCGAAGTCGTAGATGTCGTCGATGACGGGGCCGTATTCATCGACCGCGGACATCGAATAGGCCTGGCGCCCGGCCGCGGGGCGGCCGGTGCGGCCCATCGGCGGCTGGATCGGATTGGCCGGGTCGACATTGGGCGCGACGAGATAGAATTCCATCTCGGGGGCGATCACCGGTTTCCAGCCCTCGGCGCGGTAGAGATCCATCATGCGTTTGAGCACGTTGCGCGGCGCGACCGGTACCAGGTTGCCCTGCTGGTCCAGGACATCGTGGATCACCTGCAAGGTGATGTCCGCTGTCCAGGGCGCGGCGGTGGCCGTTGAAAAATCGGGGCGCAGGATCATGTCGGGTTCGGTGAAACTGTTGCCGGGGCGTTCGGCCCAGTCACCGGTAATGGTTTGCAGGAAAATCGAATCCGGCAGGTAGAACTTTTCCTGGCGGGCGAATTTCGAGGCCGGCATGGCCTTTCCGCGCGCAACGCCGGCAAGGTCGGGCACGATGCATTCGACCTCATCGGGCCTGCGCCCGGCGATATAGTCGCGGGCGGCGTCGGGTAACAGGCTGATCCAGTCGGACATGGGGTGATCCTTCGATCGGTGCGGACCCGTCACGGGCGGGCCTGCTTGAAAAAGGCCGCGATGCGATCGGCGATCCGGTCGCTGTCAAGCGCGGTGCCGAGGCGTGTGCGCGCGGCATCAAGCACCGCATCGGGCACGACGCCGCGCCCGCGCGTGTCGATCAGCCCGGCGACGAAGCCATCCTCGAATTCCGGATGCGCCTGAACCGACAGGCCGCGATCATCATAGGCGAAACCGGCGTAGCGGCAAAACGGGCTGCTGGCGATGATGTGCGCGTCGGGTGGCGGGGTGACGACCTGGTCCTGGTGCCAGGCATTCATGGTCAGGGTCTCGCCGTCGAAATCGTATTCGGTCGGCCCCGCCGACCACCCGTCCGGGAATTTCTCGACCGTGCCGCCAAGGGCCTGGGCCATGATCTGGTGGCCGAAACAGATGCCCGCAACCGGCACATGGGCCGCGAAGGCGTCGCGGATGAACTGTTCCAGCGGCTTGACGAAGGGCAGATCCTCATACGCGCCGTGGCGCGAGCCGGTGATCAGCCAGCCGTCGCAGTCGCGCGGGCTTTCGGGAAATTCCATGTCCACCACGCGATAGGTGCGAAAGCGAAAACCGTGCCCGGCCAGAAGGCGGGCGAACATGTCGGGATAGTCGCCCTTGTCGCGCAGGGCGTCGGGGGCATAGCCGGTTTGCAGGATGCCGATCAGCATGGGGTCTCTTCACACCGTGTCCAGGTACAGGTCGAGCGCCTCTTCTTCGGACAGCTCGGCCATGTAATGAATTTCCTGGCGCTTGGTGCGCACCAGGTTGTCGATCAGTTGCGGCGCGAAGATGCGCGCCATCTCGGGGCTTTTCTCGAACGTGTCGACCGCATCCTGCCATGTTGCGGGCAGTTGCGGAAGATCGAGGTCATAGGCATTGCCGGTGATCGGTTCGGGCGGGGACAGCGCGTCCTCGATGCCGATCAGGGCCGAACCCAGCACCCCCGCCATCATCAGATAGGGATTGATGTCGCCGCCCGCCACCCGGTGTTCGATCCGGCGCGCGCGTGGGCTGCCCGATGGAATGCGCAGCGCCGCGGTGCGGTTTTCATAGGCCCAGCAGATGCCGGTCGGTGCATGTGCACCGGGCACCAGCCGGTCATAGCTGTTGGCATGCGGGGCCAGAAGCAGGGTCGAGCCGGGCATTCCCTTCAGGCAGCCGGCGACCGCGTTTCGCAACAGATCGGTGCCGCGCGGGCCGCCGTCGTCGAACAGGTTGCGCCCGTCGGCATCGGTCAGCGAGAAATGCATATGCATGCCGTTCCCCGGCCAGTTGTCATAGGGCTTGGCCATGAAGCTTGCGGCAAAGCCGTGCCGCCGCGCCAGCCCCCGGACCAGCATCTTGAACAACCAGGTGTCGTCGGCGACCTTGAGCACATCGGACGAATGCAGCAGATTGATTTCGAACTGCCCGATCCCGGCTTCGGAACTGGCGGTGTCGGCGTCGATATCCATGACCTCGCAGGCGTCATAAAGATCGGTAAAGAACCGGTCGAACGCATCCAGCGCGCGCAGCGCCAGCGTATCGGCGCCGGGGCGGCGCTTGCCCGAGCGCGGCGAGGGCGGCACGCGCAGCTCGCGCCCCGAATCGTCGATCAGGTAGAATTCCAGCTCGGTCGCGCAAACCGGATAGAGGCCGCGGGCCTGAAATTTTTCCAGCACGCGTGCCAGCGCATGGCGGGGGTCGCCCTCGAACGGGGTGCCGTCTTCATGGAACATCCAGATCGGCAGCAGCGCGGTCGGCGCGTCCAGCCAGGGCATCGGCAGAAAGCCGCGCTCGGTGGGTTTGAGAACGCCATCCGCATCGCCGGATTCAAAGACCAGGGGGCTGTTCTCGATGTCCTCGCCCCAGATGTCGAGGTTGAGCACCGAATAGGGAAAGCGCGTGCCTTCGCGCACCAGCTTGTCGGCAAAGCGCACGGGAATGCGCTTGCCGCGCGCCTGCCCGTTCAGGTCGGCGGCGGCAACGCGGATCGTCTTGACGTCGGGGTGATGGCGAAGCCAGTCACGCATGAATCACCTCAGATATTGCGGCCGGAACCGGATGCGCGCGCGTTGCGGGCGCGGCAGGTGCCGGTTGAGCCGCTGATTGACGAGGCCGAAAAGGCCGATGATCGCCAGGGTCAGCAGCACGAAATAGGCCGCGACGATCGGATAGGCGATGAAGGGGTTGAAGGTCTGATCGACGAAATAGCGTGCGTAATAGAAAGCCTCGCCCGATTGCTGTTGCGCGGGAAAGGCCGACAGGAACACCAGCGTCGTGGAATGGGTCAGAAAGATCGCCTCGTTGGTATAGCTGGGCCAGGCAAGGCGCAGCATGTGCGGCCAGACGATGCGGCGAAAGCGCGTGAACCCGGCCATGCCATAGGCATCGGCCGCCTCGAGATCGCCCTTGGGCACGGTGCGCAGCGCGCCCAGGAACAATTCGGCTGAATAGGCGGTGGTGTTCAGGATCAGCACCAGAAGCCCGCCGACCTGTGCCGTGGTCAGCGCCGATGTGTCCATTGTCAGCGTCGTGACGCCCAGCGGGATTTCGACGCCCGAACGCGGCAGCAGGACGAAGGCCGAATAGAAAAAGAAGAACTGGATGAACAGGGGCGATCCGCGAAAGGTGAAGATGAACGCCGCCGCCGGGCGCCACAGCCAGCCATGCGCGCTGAACCGCGCCAGCGCGACGCCGGTGGCCAGCACGAAGCCAAAGGCAATGGCGAGGGCTGCGAAATAGATGTTCCACAGCAGGCCGCCCCCGATCAGGAACACCTGGTCGCACAGCGTGATGTCAAGCCCGCGCGGCAACAGCCGCTCGCCCCAGTCGCGCCCCAGCGGGCGCAGCACATAGGCCGCAAAGCTTTCGGCGCAGCTTCTCATGCGGCCCCCTTGCGCATGCGCTCACCCTGGGCGGTGGCCTGACCCCGCGACAGCCGCAGCGTCAGCCAGCCGAACCCCCGCTCGCTGATCCAAGTCAGAAACAGGTAAAAGACCAACAATGCCAGGAAATACCAGACCCGCCAGTCCGGGTGCGGATAGGTATAGAGCGAGGTCTTCTGCCCGCCGAGTTCGCGCGCCCAATAGACCACGTCCTGAATGCCCAGCAGGAACAGAAGCGGTGTCGCCTTGATCAGGATCTGCCAGATGTTCGACAGGCCGGGCAGCGCAAAGATCCACATCTGCGGCAGGACGATACGCCGGAACGCCTGGCGCGCGGTCATGCCGAAGGACTCGGCGGTTTCGATCTGGGCCTGCGGCACGGCCCGCATGGCCCCGTGCAGCGTGTTGGCCACAAAGGCGCCGAAGACCAGCGCAAAGGCGATCACCGCCATGCCGAAGCCATAGGCATTGCGCGCCCAGGCGCTGGCATCGCCGGGCGGCATGCGGGCCTCGGCGCAGACGATGAAATCATTGCCCTGCCGGATCGGCTGATCCCAGTCAGGGCAGTTGATCTGGTGCAGGGTCCATTCGATGCCCTGGCCCAGGGCGATGGGCACGAACAGGAAAAAGACGATATCGGGAACGCCGCGCACGATATTGACATAGGCGCGGCCCAGGGCCGACAGCGGCATGATCCGCGATCGCAGCGCCAGCGCGCCCGCCATGCCCATGGCCAGCGCCGCCGGCGCCGTCACCGCCAGCAGCAGCATCACCACGCCGAAGGCGCGAAAAAAGCTCAGATGGGTCGCGCTGGTCAGATAGCAGGCGAACCACTGCCAATCCGGCAGGACAGAAGGGTCTGTGCAAAAGGAAAACACGGGATCACGCGGTGCGCGCAGGGGCAGGGGGCGGCACCGGGCCGCCCCCGCGGATCATCATTCGAAAACCGGATAGTCTTCGCCGAACCATTCGGTGATCAAGTCGTTCAGCGAGCCGTCGGCCTTCATCTCGTCGATGGCGTCGTCGAACATCTCGCGCAGTTCGTCGTCGCTTTGACGGATGCCCATGCCAATGCCGCCGCCGATCAGGACATCGTCGCCGATGAATTCCAGCTCGCCGTTCGAATCGTCGACATAGGGCACCAGAAAGGCCTTGTCGGCCAGCACCGCGTCAACCTCGCCGTTGCGCAACGCGGAAATCGTTTCGTCGGGCGTGGGGAACTCCAGCAGGTCGGCATCGCCCTCGGCGATGTGTCCGGCCTGGATGGTGTTCGATTGCGCGGCGATCACGCCGTCGTCCAGCACATCCGCATCGGTGCCCGACAGGGCGATATAGGCCGAAGGCTCGGGCAGCAGGTAGTTTTGCGTGAACGAGATCACCTCCTCGCGCGCCTCGGTGATGCTCATCCCGGCCATGATCGCGTCATAATTGCCCGAGACCAGGTTGGGAATGATCGTGTCCCAGTCGTTGATCACCCATTCGCAGCTCACCTCGGCGCGTTCGCACAGCGCGTCGCCCAGGTCACGCTCGAACCCGTCCAGCTCGCCCGTGGAATCGTTGATGAAGTTGTACGGGGGATAGGCCCCCTCCGAGCCCAGGCGGACAGTGTCCTGCGCCTGCGCCAGACCCGTGCCCAGAAGCACGGCCAGAATGGTGGTGCCGATCAGTTGATTTCTCATGGGAAACTCCCTTGTTGCAAGGTTTCTTCTTCGTCGCGGCGTCGCTTACGCCGGTTGCGTTGCCCGCAGGAACTGTTGCAAGCGCGTCGATTTCGGCGCGCCGAACAGCGCTTCGGGCGGGCCCTGTTCCTCGATCAGGCCCAGGTGCAGAAAGATCACGTGATCCGCCACATCCGCCGCCAGCCGCATGTCATGGGTGACGATCAGCATGGTGCGCCCCTCTTCGGCCAGCGCCTTGATGACGCGAACCACCTCCTGCTCAAGTTCCGGATCGAGCGCCGATGTGGGTTCGTCGAACAAGAGCGCGCGCGGCTCCATGCACAGCGCGCGCGCGATCGCGGCGCGCTGCTGCTGTCCACCCGACATCTGCGCGGGGTAGACATCGGCTTTGTCGCCGATGCCCACCTTGTCCAGAAGGGCGCGGGCGCGCGCCTCGACCTCGGCGCGGGGCTGGCGCAGGACGGTCAGGGGCGCCTCCATGACGTTTTGCAAGACCGTCATGTGCGACCACAGGTTGAAGCTTTGAAAGACCATCGACAGGTTGGTGCGAATCCGCGCAACCTGCGCGCGGTCGGCCGGATGGCGGCCCAGCCCCTCGCCCTTCCAGCGCACCGGCTCGCCCTCGAACACGATCTCGCCCTGCTGGCTGTCCTCCAGCAGGTTGCAGCACCGCAACAGGGTCGATTTGCCCGATCCCGACGAGCCGATCAGCGCGATTACCTTGCCGGGCATGGCCGTGACATCGACACCCTTGAGAACCTCAAGCTCGCCATAGGACTTGTGCAGCCCGCGAACGGCAATCACGGGCGTCGGTTCGGTCGAAGGCGCGGCGGCAAGGCTGGATGCGGTCAAGAGAGGTCCACTGGATTTGATCATATTTCGTTCATCTGTGCGCAAAACACCGCCGAATGCAATGGCGGATTGCCGATTCTGTCAACCGAAACCGCGAAAACGGTGCCGGGGCGTGGGGGTGACCCACCAGGCCATCCCGAAGCCCGCGACATAGCCGCCCAGATGCGCCTGCCAGGCCAGCATGCCGCCGAGCATGACCAGAAGCACGATATTCATCAAGACCAGCCCCGCCATCAACTGCCAGAACGGCGCCAGCGAGGCGCGGCTGGCGCGCCGGCGCTGCAAGTCCCAGTACTGCATGGCCCCGAAGAGGCCGAACACCGCCCCCGACGCCCCCACCATCGGACCGGGCGAGGCCGACAGAAGCGCAAACCCGGCCGCGCCGCCCGCCGCGGTCACCAGGTAAAGCAGCACAAAGCCCCATTGCCCCAGCCGCGCCACCGCCTCGCGGCCCAGATGCAGGACCATCAGCATGTTGAACAGAAGATGCAGGAAACCGCCGTGCAGGAAGGCATAGCTGACGAACATCAGCGCCTGCTGGCCGGGATAGAGCGCGCCCCAGTCACGCAGGAGACCGGGCCAGAAGGCGCCGTGCACGATCGCCGTGCGGCGCAGGCCTTCGAGCCCCAGAAGCGGGGTCTCGGCCAGCGTGAAGATCGCCTCGGGCAAGGCGCACAAGGCAGCGATCCAGAGCACGACCGGGGCGTGGGCGCCCGCGACGGGGCGATGATCCTGTGTCATGGCGCTGCCATGACAGGGACCGCATCCGGGCGCAAGAGCGATCGACGACCGATGGTTGGGGGTTTGTGCTGACGTGACCTGATTGTCTGCTTTGCAGGTTCCGTTTGTGCCGCTTCGCGGCG
>OFET01000365.1_pt1 | contig 35414 bp, 33 predicted proteins | sample 1521211 | NCBI WGS metagenome assembly OFET01 (sample SAMN03766358, study PRJEB24113) | microbial mat metagenome | isolation source: enrichment culture HLUCC-A from microbial mat sample contains cyanobacterium...
CCCGCCACGGCGTGCCCTGCGCCCCGCGGCCCACCATCACGCCCGCCGCGCCCGATGCCGCGAGCGCCGTGCGCGCCTCTTCCGGCGTGGTGATGTCGCCATTGGCGATCACCGGGATCGAGACCGCATCGACCACACGCCGGATCGCACGCCAGTCTGCCCGCCCCTTGTAGAACTGGCAGCGGGTGCGCCCGTGAATGGTGATCATCCGCACCCCCGCCGCCTCGGCCTTGCGCGCGATCTCGGGCGCGTTGAGCGCGTCCTCATCCCAGCCAAGACGTGTCTTCAGTGTGACGGGGACCGACACCGCGCCCACCACCGCCTCGACCAGCCGCAGCGCGTGGTCGGGCTCGCGCATCAGCGCCGAGCCCGACATGCCGCCCACCACCTTCTTGGCAGGGCAGCCCATGTTGATGTCGATGATCGGGGCGCCGCCCGCCTCCGCCATGCGGGCGGCCTCGGCCATCCAGTGCGGGTCGCGGCCGGCAAGCTGCACGGCGGTGTCGGCCCGGCCGAGACCAAGCTCGGCCCGCTCGCGCACGCCGGGCTTGGCCTGTACCATTTCCTGGCTTGCCACCATCTCGGACACGACGAGGCCCGCACCGAACCCCGCCACGAGGTCGCGGAAGGGCCGGTCGGTGATTCCCGCCATCGGGGCCAGGAACACCGGGAGGTCGAGACGTCTGTCGCCGAGAGTGATCACCACCTGCCTAATCCTTGTGCACACGCTCAGAGCTAGGGTATGCCGCAGCTTTCGGCAAGTTCGCGGGGGTCCATGGCGCCGGCCGACAGCGGCGCTGCACAATTCTTGGGCATTTTCGCACGGGCTTTGCCTCCCGCCGCCGGCAGGATAGAGAGAAGCGGAGCGAAACGGAATGCCGATGCACGCAGTCGCCCTCATCGTCGCCGCGGGCCGCGGCCGTCGCGCCGGCGGCGGGCAGCCGAAGCAGTGGCGCGCCCTGGCCGGTCGGCGGGTCGCGGACTGGACCTTGGCGGCCTTCGCCGCGCACCCGGATGTCGCGGAGGTGATGCTGGTGATCCACCCCGACGACGCGGCAGAAGTGCCCGCCGGCCTGCGTTGGGTGGCAGGAGGAGAAACGCGGGATGCCTCGGTGCGCGCGGGACTGGCCGCGCTGCAAGGCACCGGCGCGACGCATGTCCTGATCCATGACGTTGCGCGGCCCTGCGTGCCATCCGCGGTGATCGACGCCGTGCTGGCGGCGCTGACCGATCACGACGGCGCGGCACCCGCCCTGCCCGTCACGGATGCCCTGTGGCGCGGGACGGACGGTCGGGTGACGGGCACGCCCCCCCGCGACGGGCTCTATCGCGCGCAGACACCGCAGGGCTTCCGTCTGGATGCGATCCTCGCGGCGCACCGAACCCATCCGGGAGGCGCGGCCGACGACGTCGAGGTGGCGCGCGCCGCGGGTATCGAGGTGGCGATCGTGCCGGGATCCGAAGCCAACCTGAAAATCACCATGCCAGAGGATTTCGATCGTGCAGAAAGATACTTGCGAGGCGGAATGGATGTAAGGACGGGCAACGGCTTCGACGTGCATGCCTTCGGGCCGGGCGATCACGTGATACTCTGTGGCGTGCGTATCCCGCACCCGCGCGGCCTCGCGGGACATTCGGACGCCGACGTGGGCATGCACGCGCTGACCGACGCGCTCTACGGCGCGCTGGCCGAGGGCGATATCGGCCGGCACTTCCCGCCATCGGACCCGCAGTGGAAGGGCGCGGACAGCCGGGTGTTCCTGCGTCATGCTGCGGACCTGGTGCGCACCCGTGGCTATTCGATCACCAACGCGGACCTCACGCTGATCTGCGAAAGCCCGAAGATCGGGCCGCATGCCAATGAAATGCAGTCAGAAATCGCGCGGGAGCTTCGGATCGAACAGACCCGCGTCAGCGTCAAGGCGACCACCAGCGAACGACTGGGATTCACCGGGCGCGAGGAAGGGATCGCCGCCCTCGCCACCGCGACGCTGATCGCGCCATGACCTTCACCCGCGCCATCGCCACGCTCTTCGGTCTGGGTTACCTGCGGCCCGGCCCCGGCACCTGGGCCTCTGCCGCCGCGCTGCCGCTGTTCTGGGCGCTGCATGTGCTGGGCGGCTTCGCAACGGTCGTCGTGGCCACGCTGGCAGCGACCGTGATCGGCTGGTGGGCGGTCGCGCGCGAAACCGCGGACACGGCAGAAAAGGACCCCTCGGAGATCGTCGTCGACGAGCTGGCCGGCCAGTGGCTCGCGCTCTGGCCGGTCTCGGCGGGGGCCATGGTGTCCGACGCGCCGGTGCTCGCGCTCTGGCCCGGCTGGATCGCGGGCTTTGCGCTGTTCCGCCTTTTCGATATCCTGAAGCCTGGGCCCGTGGGCTGGGCCGACCGGCGCCCTGGCGCGACAGGCGTAATGCTGGACGACCTGATCGCCGGCGCGCTTGCCGCGCTGGGAACTCTGGTGCTGGCCGCCCTGTTCCACCTGTGGCTGATGCGCTGAGGGAGACCCCGCGATGACCACGCCCGACATTCTGCTCGTTCGCTACCGCGACGCGGGCCTGCGAATCGCGACCGCCGAAAGCTGCACCGCCGGTCTGCTCGCCGCGCGGATCACCGAAGCCGCGGGATCATCGAAGATCTTCGACCGCGGGGTCGTGGTCTACACCGACCGCTCCAAGCGGGAGCTTCTGGGCGTGGCGGCAGAGACGCTGGAGGCGCATGGCGCGGTCTCGGAAGCCGTCGCGCGCGAGATGGTGGAGGGGATGCTGGCACGGTCGCAGGCCGATGTCGCCGCCTCGATCACCGGGATCGCGGGCCCCGGCGGCAGCGACGCGAAGCCCGAGGGCCGCGTCTGTTTCGCAATTGCTCTCCGCGACGGCGAAACGCGGACCGAAACGCAGGAGTTCGGGCCGCTGGGGCGCGAGAACGTGCGCCGCGCAGCCGTGGATCACGCCATGTCGCTGCTCGACGCGGCGGTGGGCGACCCCTCTCCGTAAAGCGCCTTCGCCCGCGCCTCGAAGGCGCGCACGATCCGCTGCATCGCCTCGTAGAAGAAGAGGCCCGCGGCGCTTTGCAGCAGCCGGTTCCTGAACTCGAAATCCACCGAGAAATGCACCCGGCAGCCGCCCTCGGCCTCTTCGAATCGCCAGCGCGACTGCATGTGCCTGAACGGCCCTTCCAGGTATTCGGTGTTGATCACCCACTCGTTGGGCCAAAGCTCGACCCGGCTGCCGAAGCGTTCGCGGAACACCTTGAAGGAGATCACGAGGTCGGCCTCCATCACCTCGCCATGCTCGCCGCCCGGCCCGGTCATCGGCGTGCGCGAACGCACGCGCGCGGCCGCCGTCCATGGCAGGAACTCCGGATAGCGGTCCACGTCCGCGACCAGATCGTACATCTGCTGCGGCGTGTAGGGCAGCGTCCGGGTTTCGGAATGGGCGGGCATCGGCTGGCGTCAGTTCCTCCGTGACAGTGGCGCCCCATGTCGTATGCTCCGCCCGCGAATTCAAGGGGGGCGGGATGGGGCAGCGTCCTTATGTCATCGACGAGATGATCTCGGCCAAGACGATCGCGGCGCGCGTCGAGGCGCTGGCGCACGAGATCGAGGCGGAGTTTCAGGGCACCGACAAGCTGGTGGTCGTGGGCCTCTTGCGCGGGTCCTTCGTGTTCATCGCGGATCTCGTGCGCGAGCTCGACCTGCCGGTCGAGGTGGATTTCCTGGAGGCGTCGTCCTACGGCAACGCGATGGAAAGCTCGCGCGAGGTGCGCATCCTCAAGGACCTGCGCGGCGAAGTCGAGGGGCGCGACGTGCTGGTCGTCGAGGACATCGTCGATACCGGCCACACGCTGGCGCATGTCATGACGCTGCTGCGGGCGCGGCGACCGCGCCGGCTGCGCTGCATCGCGCTGCTGAACAAGCCCACGCGGCGCGAGGTCGAGGTGCACGCGGACTGGACGGGATTCGAGATTCCCGACGAGTTCGTCGTGGGCTACGGCATCGACTATGCACAGCGGAACCGGAACCTGCCCTACATCGGAAAGGTTCGGTTCACGTAATGCTGCCGATGCAATGGTTCCTGCGGATGTATCGCTGGGCGCGGCATCCGCCGTCGAAGGCGTTTCGCTGGACGGTGGGCGTGGTGATCCTGGCCGCCGCGATCGTCTGGGGGCTTGAGCAGCTTTACGGCACGCCGGACTGGATGCGACTCAACCCGCGCCCCCGGGGTCTTCCGGTGCTGCGCTGACGCGGACGGCGCACAGCCTGGGAAGCCGCGCCCCGCGCTGCCGATCCCGGGCGCCTCGGCGCCCCTGCCGTCTTCCTGCCGGAGGGGAGGCGGCAGGCCTGTCGGTATTCGATCCCGGTCCGTTCCGGCCGACGACGGCGGCTGCGGCCGGCCCGTCGATCAGATCGTCGGGTCAGATCGGCCGGTCACCGCCGATGGTCACCCTGTGCCCCGAGCGGACCTGGGGGTAGTAATCCCACATCGCGATGTGCTGCGTGCACCGGTTGTCCCAGAAGGCGACCGAGTTCTTCTGCCAGCGGAACCGGCATTGCCAGTGCGGCTGCGCGTTGTGCTCATGCAGAAGACGCAGGAGTCCTTCGCTTTCCACCTTCGGCACGCCCACGATCTCGACGGTGAAGACGGGATTGACGAATATGGCCTTTCGGCCGGTGACCGGATGTGTCCGGATCACGGGATGCTCGGCGCGGGGATAGACGCGGCTTTCATCGGCGCCGACGCGCCGATCCCGTTCGCGGTAGGCGGGGCCGCCGTCGTGGATCGCGGTCATACCTTCAAGACAGGCCTTCATCCGGTCGGACAGCGCATCGTAGGCCGCATACATCGACGCGAACAGCGTGTCGCCGCCGACGGGTGGCACCGTATGCAGGTGCAGGACCGAGCCCATCGGCGGTTCCGCATCGCAGGACACGTCCGAGTGCCACCTGTCGCCGGCGATCTGCACGCTGTTCTCGTCGGCGTGAATCCGAAGGATCTCGGGGTGCGCGTCGGGAGACTTCGCATGGGGATGCAGATGCAGGTCGCCGAAGAGACGGCCGAAGCCCTTCAACTGGTCCAGCGTCACCTCCTGGTCGCGGAAGAAGAGCACCTGATGCGCCATCAACGCATCGTGGATCTCCCGGGTCTGCCGGTTGGTCAGCGGGCGCGACAGGTCGATGCCGCCGATCTCGGCGCCGATGATCGGCGTGACGGGCCGAACCTCGATATCCCTGAATGTCATTGCAAGCTCTCCTTCCCGAGACGTTTTCTCAGTCGTGCAAACCGGCGGTCCCGCCACAGGCTCCGGCGAGGGCGGGCACCGGTCGGGCCAGTGCGGGGTCGTCCCGGAACGCCGTCTCGATGGAGCGCGCGATAGACAGAAGCTTGGCGTCGTTGTGCATCTTTCCGACGATCTGGATGCCGAACGGCGTCCCGTTCTCGTCGAGACCGCAAGGCAGCGACACCACCGGATTGCCGGTGACGGTCAGGGCCGAGGTCAGCGCCACCCAGCTGACGTAATTCTCCATCGGCGCGCCGTCGATCTCGGTTGGGTACAATTGGTCGAAGGGGAAGGGCGTGACGGCGACCGCAGGGCAGATCAGAATGTCGTAAGGCTCCATGAAGCCGTGGAAGTCCTGCATGAGGCGGTATTGCTCCCGCGCGGCCCGGCCAATGCTGTTCGCCTCCATCTTCAGCGCCGCCTCGACGTTGCTGCGCACGTTGGGGTTCACCTCGTCGGTATAGCTTTCGTAACGGTCGCCGTGCTTGGCCAGCATGTAGACCCCGCGCAGATGCCAGAAGACGTCTGTGGCGCCCGAAAAGTCCGGGTCCCGGCTTTCGATCGAGGCAAAGACGCCGTCCATGCGCGCCAGTCTGTCCCGGAATGCCGCGCGGACCGCCCGCGATGTCGGCGCGATCCCGAGGTCCTCGCTCGCGACCACCCGAAGCCCGTTCAGATCGGCCTCGGGCAGGGTCAGGAATTGCGACGGATCCATCGGATAGGCCATCGGGTCGAGCGGGCTGCGTTCGGCCATCGCCGCCAGCAGCAAGGCCGCGTCGGCAACGGTGCGCGCCATCGGACCTTGCGTCTGGAAGGTCCCGAAAGCCTGCGACCGGCGCTCGAAAGGCACCACCCCGGGGCTGGGACGATGCGCGACCACGCCGTTGAACGCCGCCGGCAGCCGCAGGCTTCCCCCGGTGTCCGATCCGGTCGCAAGCGGCATCATGTGGGTGGCAAGGACCACGCCGGATCCCCCCGAGGAGCCGCCGCAGGTCAGGTCCAGGTCGAAGGGATTGCGCGTGGGCCCGTAGAGCCGGTTGTTGGTGTTCCCGCCCGCGCCGAATTCGGGACTGTTCGTCTTGCCGATGATGATGCCCCCGGCGCGACGGATTGCGGCGACGATGTGCTCGTCTTCGTCCGGCACATTGTCCCTGAACAGAAGCGAGCCGTAGGCGGACACGATGCCTTCCGTGTCGTTGAGGTCCTTCACCCCCACCGGCAGCCCGTGGAGCGGCGGCAGCGCATCGCCCCGCATCACCGCGGCTTCGGCCTCGCGCGCTTCCGCCCGCGCGCGGTCGAACGCCCTGACGACAAGCGCGTTGACCTTTGGGTCCACCGCCTCGATCTGCGCGATGCAGCTTTCGAGAAGCTCGACGGGCGAGAGTTTCCGCGTGCCGATCAGGCGCCGCGCTTCGGTGGCGTCGAGGTCGCAGGGTCGTGTCATCGGTCAGCCCATCCTGTTCAAGATACCCCGGATCGGTCCCGTGCCCCGCCGAGCGTCGCGGCGAGGCGCGGGAAAACCCGAACACCCGTGCGGATGCCGGCAAAGAAGCTCGTCAGATCCATGCTCTCGTCGGGCGCGTGATTGGCCTGATCGTGGGTGGCGTGCGGGACGAGAAAGACGGGCTGCCCCAGAACCTCGGCGAAGACGTAGTTGGGGCCGGCCCCGCCGATCCCCGGAAACACGACCGGTTCCAGACCGTAGGCGTCCCGCAGGGCACCGGTGATCGTCTCGACGGCGGGGTGGTCGATCGGCGTGCGCGAGGGCGACAGGAAGTTGAAGCCCTCTACCTCGATGTCGCCAAAGCCCTCGGCCGCCAGATGCGACTTGAGCCGGTCGAAGATCACCTCCGGATCCTGCCCCGGAACGAGGCGCATGTCGAGCTTGGCCCGGGCGACGGCCGGCAGAACCGTCTTCGTCCCGTCGCCAGTGTAGCCGCTCTCGATACCGGCGATGTTGCAGGTCGGCTCGGATATGAGATTCAGGTAGTACCCGTCCTCGACCCGGCCGGGCAGAAGGCCCTCGATCCCGTAGAAGTCGCAGAGCGCCGCCTCGTCCACCGGGATCCGGGCGATGGTCTCGCGCTCGAGATTGGTGAGCGGCCGCACGTCCTCGTAGAAGCCGGGGATCCGCACCAGCTCGTCCGGGCCCTTGATCGCGTTCAGCGCCCGGACCAGCCGCCAGGCCGGATTGGGCACGGCGGTCGCACGCATCGAGTGCTGGTCGATGCGCGCGCCCCGTGCCGTCAGTTCGACATAGACCATGCCCTTCAGGCCAAGGATCAGCATCGGGCGGCCGGACTCGTGGATGTGGCTGTCCGAGAAATAGGTGAGGTCGGCCTGCAGAAGGTCTCGGTGACGTTCGACGAAGGGCTTGAGGCTCGGGCTGCCGATCTCTTCCTCCCCCTCGTAGAGGAAGCGGAAATTCAGCGGCACGTCCCCGGTGACCGCCCGCAGCGCCTCGACGGCCTTGAGGTAGATGAAGATCTGCGCCTTGTTGTCCGATGTCCCGCGGCCATAGATCTTGCCGTTCCGGATCTCGGGCTCGAACGGGGGCGACGTCCACAGATCGAGAGGTTCCGGCGGCTGCACGTCGTAATGCCCGTAGACAAGGACAGTCGGCCCCTCCCCCGTTCCGATCTCGCCATAGACGACCGGGTGCCGGCCGGTCGGCATGACGGAGGCATCGATGCCGACCTCTCCCATCATCCGCGCGAGAAGACCGGCGCAGTCGTTCATGCCCTCGTCGCGTGTCGAGATGCTCGGTTGCCTCAGGAAGACGAAAAGCTCCTCCAGAAAGCGTTCCCGGTTATCCTCGATGTAGGCGTCGAGGCGCGTCTCGATCTCGGACGGGTTCATCATCGCTCCACCATCTTCGGATCCAGTGCGACGCGCAGCCCGTCCTGGAAAAGGTTGATCCCGAGCACCAGAAGCACGATGGCCAGCCCGGGGAAGATCACCAGATGCGGGGCGATCAGCATGTAGTTGCGTCCCGTCGCCAGCATCGCGCCCCATTCCGGCGAGGGCGCCTGCGCCCCGAGGCCGAGAAAGGACAGGCTCGAGGCGGTCAGGATCGCCAGCGCGACCCGCAGCGTGGCCATGACCCACAGCGTGTTCGCGATGTTGGGAAAGATGTGCTTCACGAGGGTCCGCAGGTGCCCCATGCCCGCCGCCCGGCACGCCTCGATGTAGGGTTCTTCCTTGACCGCCAGCGTGGAACTGCGGGCGAGGCGTGCGAAGATCGGGGTGGTGTAGACGGCCACGGCGATCATCGCGTTCACGAGGCTGGGACCGAGGATCGAGACGATCGCCACCGCCAGCAGCACACCGGGAAAGGCCAGCATCACGTCGATCAGCCGCATGATGATCGTGTCCGTCCAGCCGCCCGCGTAGCCCGAGATCATGCCGACCGGCACGCCGACCGCCATCGCCAGGGAAACGGCGAAGACGCCCTCGAAGATCGACAGCCGGGCACCGTAGAGGATCCTTGACAGGATGTCGCGGCCAAGCTCGTCGGTGCCGAAGGGATGCGCGCGGCTGGGCGGCTCGAGAATCGCCATCAGGTTGTTCGCAAAGGGGTCGTAGGGTGCGATCACCGGGGCGAGAATGGCCAGAACAATGAACACGACCACGATGATCCCGCCCGGCAGCGCCAGCTTGGATCTGGACAACTGCTTCAGCACGCGTTTCCACCTTACGCGGCGCGGCGGCACCTCGTCTTCGGCCATGCCCGGCGGCAGGGGAAGCGGGCGCGATGCGGCCTGAGGCTCGAGCGAAGTCATTGCAGCTTGATCCGCGGATCGAGGAAACGGTAGACGAGATCGGTCACCAGGTTGATCAGGACGAAGGTGACCGCCAGCATCAGCACGGCGGCCTGAACCACCGGAAAGTCCCGCGAGTCGATGGATTGCACGATCAGTCGCCCGATGCCCGGCCAGGCGAAGACCGTTTCGGTCACCACGGCGCCGCCCAGAAGATAACCCATCTGCAGCCCGGCCACCGTGACCACTGGGATAAGCGCATTGCGGAAGGCATGACGATAGACGACGATTCCGCCTGTCAGCCCCTTGGCGCGCGCAGTGCGGACATAGTCCTGCCCCAGCGTTTCGATCAGGCTTGACCGGGTGATGCGCGATATGATCGCGGCGTTCGGGATGCCCAGCGTCAGCGTCGGCAGGATCAGATGCGCAAAGGAGCCCGCGCCGGTGAGCGGCAGCCACCCAAGGTAGACCGAGAAGAAGAGCATCAGCAGGACGCCCAGAAAGAACTGCGGCATGGAGATGCCCAGAAGCGAAACCGCCAGGATGGCGCTGTCGAACCAGCCGTTGCGATAGACGGCGGTAAAGATCCCCGTGGCTATGCCGAGGATCGTGCCGAACACCACGGCCGAAAGCCCCAGCAGCAACGTGTTCCAGTAGCGGAACCCGATCTCCTCGATCACCGGCCGGCCGCTGCGGAAACTCTCGCCGAAATCCCCGACCAGCGCACGGCTCAGGAATTGCACGTATTGCAGCGGCAGCGGCCGATCCAGTTCAAGCGCGCGGCGCACCGCCTCGATGTCGTCTTCCGTCGCATCCCGGCCGGCGATCAGGACCGCCGGGTCGCCCGGGATGAGGTGGATCATCAGGAACACCGCGACCGAGACGCCGAAAAGCACCGGCACCAGCTGCAGCAGCCGTCTGGCGAGAAATGTCAGCATGACCTTGTCCGCAAGGGTCTGCGCCGGGCCGGAACACTCCGGCCCGGCCGCGTCGTCATTCGGCTTTCGCGTCCACGAACAGCACGTTCTCGTTCGGCATGACCTGGAAGCCCGTCACGTTGTCCCGCTGTCCGAAGATCTGGTTCTCGTAGTAGAGCGCGACGATCGGTGCGTCGTCGTATACCTGCTGCAGGATCTGGCGCAGCACCTCCTTGCGCGCGTCGGGATCGACCGTGACCCGCTGCTCGGCGATCAGCGCGTCCACCTCGGGATTCTCGTAATTGCTGTAGTTGCCGCTGCCGGTGCTCGCCGTGGTGATCCCCAGCGTGAGGTCCAGATCGCCGGTCGGGCTGCCCTTGCCAAGAATGTAGAAGGGGACCGCGTCGCGCTCGCGCAGCAACGCCGAATAGGCGCCGAACTCGGGCGACAGCAGATTGGCCTCGATCCCCACCTCTGCCAGCTGCGCCTGGATCGCCTCGCCGATCTGGCGGTCGTTGGTATAGCGGCCGGTCGGCACGTAGAAGTCGACCTCGAACCCGTCCGGATATCCCGCCTCGGCAAGCAGCGCCTTTGCCCGTTCCGGGTCGTAGGGATAGGGGGGAATGTCGGCGGCGCCGGGGATGACGGTGGATTCGAACCCGCCGCCAAGCGTGCCGATCCCGGTCATCACGCCGGCCAGCAGCGCCTCCTTGTCGATCGCGTGCGCGATCGCGTGCCGCACCCTGACGTCGTCGAAGGGCTCCATCTTCATGTTCATGCCGACATAGATGGTGCGATATCCCGTCTCCTCGATCAGTTCGACGCCCGGCGCCGACTCGAGCCGCGGGACCATGACCGTGGGCACGTTCGAGATGACGTCCGCCTCGCCGGAAATCAGCAGAAGCACGCGGGCGCTGTCCTCGGGCACCACGCTGAGAACGACGGTTTCCGAAGCGGCCTTGTCGCCCCAGTAGTCCTCGTTCCGGACCAGCGTCATCTCTTCGCCCGGCGTCCAGTCGCCCAGCCGGAAGGGGCCGGTCCCGGCCGGATTGCGGCTGTATTCGGCGTTCACCGCATCGCCCGCCGATGGGCTCATGATGGCGAGATTGTAGGCCGACAGCTGCGCCAGCAACGGCGCGTAGGGCTCGGCCGTGGTGATGTTGACGGTATGCTCGTCCACGACGTCGACCGAAGCGATCGCCCTGGCGGCGCTGGCACGCGGCGCGCCGGTTTCCTCGGCCTTGATGCGGTCGAAGGTGAACTTCACCGCCTCGGCGTTGAACGGCGTGCCGTCGTGAAAGGTCACGCCCTCGCGCAGCTTGAACGTCCAGGTAAGGTTATCGTCGCTGACCTCCCAGTCGGTCGCCAGCACGCCGACGAGGTTGCCGTCGAGGTCGGGATACACGAGCGTCTCGAATATCTGGTTCACAACGCGCGCCGTCGGGATATCGGTGACAAACTGGGGATCGAGCGTGAGCGCATCGGTGCCGGTGGCGTATCGCAACGTTCCGCCGTCCTGCGCGACGGCAGGCGCGGCCGCCAGCGCGGTGGCGAGAAACGCGGCCGCACAGCCGCGGGAAATCCTGGAGAGCAGCGTATCTGATCGCATGATCATTCCTTCCTGTTGGAGATGTGCACCGGGTTCGTGCCGCCCGGTTCGTCGAAAAGATGACAGGCCACCTTGCGTCCGCCCGAAAGGGCCTGAAGCTTCGGCACGCGGGTGGCGCACCGGTCCATCGCATGCGGGCAGCGGGTGCGGAACGCGCACCCGCTGGGCGGATTCATCGGGCTCGGAATCTCGCCCTGGATGCGACGCCAGTTGCGTGGCGCGCGCGGGTCGAGCGATGGCACCGAGTCGAGCAGCATCTGCGTGTAGGGATGCTTCGGATCGCTGTAGATGGCTGCGGCATCGGCAACTTCCACGATGCGCCCCAGATACATGACGGCAACCTCGTCACTGAGGTATTCCACCGCCGCGAGATCATGCGCGATCAGGATGAAGGACACCCCGAAGCGGTCCTGGAGGTCCTGCATCAGGTTCATCGTGCTCGCCTGGACGGAGACATCGAGCGCCGAGAGCGGCTCGTCGGCGACGATGAGCTTCGGCTCCAGCACCAGCGCGCGGGCGATGCCGACCCTCTGACGCTGACCGCCCGAGAATTCGTGCGGGTAACGGTCCGCCATCTCCGGGCGCAGTCCGACCGACTTCAGGATCTCCATGATCCGGTCCCGACGCTCGGCGGCGTCGCCCAGGTCATGGACGATCAGCGCCTCCTCGATGATTTCCCGGACCGTCATGCGCGGATTGAGCGACGCGTAGGGATCCTGAAAGATCATCTGCATGTCCCGCCGGAGGCGGCGGATGCGACGCGGGTCCGCGCCGGCCAGCGATTCGCCCTCGAGTTCGACCTCCCCTGCGTCGGGCTCGATGAGCCGCAGGACCAGCCGCCCGACGGTCGACTTGCCGCAACCGCTCTCGCCGACAAGGCCCAGGGTCTTGCCGCGCGATACATCCATGTCGACGTTTTCCACTGCGCGCACGCGACCGCGCTCCCGACCGAAGACACCGCCGTGAACCGGGAAGTGCTTGGTCAGCCCCCGAACGCGCAGGAGCGGCTGCGGCGCGGCTTCGGCCGTCACGTCGGCGCCTCCATCTTCCACCCCGACGCGGACTCCTGCCGTGCATAGCATCGCACGGAGTGGTCAGAGCCTGCGGATGTCGTCGCCGGCTGATCCTCGAAACAGGGCTCGAACCTCTGGTCACAGCGCGGCGCGAAGCTGCAGTAGCGCCGGACCTCGGACAGGCGCGGCACGATGCCCGGGATCTCCTGAAGCCTGTCGTGCGCGCCCTCCGCGCGGGCCCCCAGCCGCGGCATCGCGCGCAGCAGCCCCCTGGTGTAGGGATGCATCGGCGCCTCGAACAGGGCGGTTGTCGGCGCCTTCTCGACGATCCGTCCGGCATACATCACCGCGGTGCGGTCGGCCGTCTGGGCCACCACGCCGAAATTGTGCGTGATCAGCAGGACGCCCATGTCCAGCTCGCGCTTCAGGTCGTCGATCAGCTGCAGGATCTGGGCCTGGATCGTCACGTCCAGCGCCGTGGTCGGTTCGTCCGCGATCAGCAGTCGCGGCCGGCAGGCGATCGCCATCGCGATCATCGCCCGCTGCCGCATGCCGCCGGAAAGCTGGTGCGGAAACTCGCGGACCCTTGCCTTCGGAGATGGTATGCCAACCCGGTGGAGAAGCTCCTCCGCCTCCCGGTTGGCGGCGCGGGCACCGAGCCCCTCATGGTGGACCAGCGCCTCGGAAATCTGCGCGCCCACCCGCATGACCGGATTGAGCGAGGTCATCGGCTCCTGAAAGATCATGGCGACGCGCCTGCCGCGAATCGCCCGCATCTCGCGCGCGCTCTTCCTGGCCAGATCCTCGCCATCAAAGAGCACAGCGCCAGAAAAATCGCTGATATTATCTTTTGGAATCAGCCCCATGATAGACAGCGCCGTGATGCTCTTGCCGCTGCCGGATTCCCCGACCAGGCCCAGCGTCTCGCCGGGGCGAACATCGAAGCTGACGCCATCGACCGCGCGCACCACGCCGTCGCTGCTGCGAAGGTGCATCTTCATTTCGCGCACTGACAGGATTGGGACAGCTTCGTTCTGCATCCGCTCGACTGATCGCCCGTTGACCATATGGCGCTTCTCGCATACTTAACAAATGTTGCATACCAGATTGTGGCAACGCAACAGGAAAGACCGAACGCGCGGCGTGCTGTGCAGCGGGCACGGCGACGAGGCGGGAAGGACGGCCCATGAACGACGCAGCGATGCAGACGACGCCGCTCTGGCCCGATGCGTCGGCGGAAGACGCCGGTTTCGATCCCGGCCGCCTGGCCGAGGCGGTGACGCTTGCCGAGACGAGCGAGACGGAATGGCCCCGCGACATGTATGTCGACGGCAGGTTCGTGGGTTCGGTGCATGTCAACGACCGCCCGCCCTACGACCGCCCGATGGGACCCGTGGTGCCCCGTGGCGGGCCGGCCGGACTTGTCCTGCGTGGCGGCAGGATCGTCGCCCGGTGGGGCGACCCCGGCCGGCAGGACATGACCTTTTCCATCGCCAAGAGCTATCTCGCGATCCTCACCGGTGTCGCCGTCGACATGGGGCTGATCGGGTCGATCGACGAACCGGTCGGCCAGCGGGTGGATGACGGCGGCTTCGAGGGTCCGCACAACGGCGCCGTGACCTGGCGCCACCTGCTGGAACAGACCAGCGAATGGCATGGCACGCTCTTCGAACGCCCGGATTCGGTCGACTGGAACCGCAAGGCCGGCTCCGAGGTGCCCTCTGTCACCGGCAACGCGGACAAGGGCACCGTGCGGGAGCTTCAGGCACCGGGGACCCATTTCGAATACAACGATGTGCGTGTGAACCGCCTGGCTCTCAGCCTGCTGCGTGTCTTCCGCCGCCCCCTGCCCGACGTCCTGGCCGAGCATGTCCTCGAACCGATGGGCGTGACAGGCGGCTGGGCATGGCATGGCTACGATACCAGCTGGGTCGAGGTCGATGGCCGGCGGATGCAGTCGGTTCCGGGCGGCGGCCACTGGGGCGGCGGACTGGTCATCGACAGCCACGTCCACGCCCGCGTCGGTGAACTGGTCCTGCACCGGGGCCATTTCCACGGCCGGAAGATCCTTTCGCCGGACTGGGTTGACGCGATGCTCACGCCTTCCGCCCTGGAGCCGACCTATGGGCTGCTGTGGTGGCTGAACACGGACGGCAGGCTGCTGCCGGGGGCGCCGGAAACCTCGGTCTTCGCCATGGGCGGCGGATCCAATATCATCTGGGTGGATCGCCCGCGTGATCTTGTGGTCGTGGTGCGATGGATGCACAAGCCCGTGACCAACGACTTCGTCGGACTGGTGACGCGGGCGATGACCGGTTGACCCTCAGCCCGGAAGACGTTGGCACGATGGATCAGAACCTCGAAGAACACAGGCACCCCTTCCCCGCGAAGGATGCGCAGGAGATCAGCCACGGGGCCAAGGTCGCCTGGGTGCAGTCGCAGATCCGCGAAATGATCCTCACGGGAAAGCTGATGCCGGGGCTCCCGATCCGCGAACGGGCGCTGGCCGAGGCGCTGGGGGTGTCGCGGACGCCGATGCGCGAGGCGCTGAAGCTTCTCGCCGCAGAGAGCCTGGTGGACCTCAGTCGCTACAGGGGAGCGACGGTTGCCAGGATCACCCGCGCCGAGGCGCGCGATGTCGTCGAGGTTCTCGCGGCGCTCGAAGGGCTGGCGGCGGAATTGTGCTGCGCGAGCATGGAGAACGCCGAAATGGGCGAACTGCGCGCGCTTCACTACGAATTGATGGCCTTTCGCGCCCGGAATGACCGGCTTGGCTACTTCCATACCAATCAGGAGTTCCACTTCGCCATCATGCGCGGCGCCCGCAACCCCGTGCTGGCCGAGCAGCACCGCCTGCTGAATGCCCGCGTCTATCGCCTCCGGTTCCTCGCGCATCAGGCGCAGCAACGCTGGGACAGCGCGGTGCGCGAGCACGAGACCATCCTCGAGGCGCTGGAGGCGCGCGATGCGCCGCGGGCCGCGGGCCTGCTGCGCGAGCATGTCTTCGGAATCTGGACGCGACTGCACGACCTGATGGCCGAGGACGGAACGATCGACCTGGACGCGAACCAGAGGTGACGCCCGATGCTTCCCCCGACCCATGCGAGAGGCCGAACCATGTGCGATCAATCGACCGGCTTGCCGAAGCGGCACATCCGATGAGCGGACCGAACGACCAGATCCTGACCCGGCAACAGGGCCGGACACTCTGGATCGCGCTGAACCGGCCCGCGGCAAGAAACGCCTTGACCTTCGACATGTATTCGCGACTGGCGGATCTTTGCAGCACTGTCCCGACCGACGGCAGCCTCGGCGCCATCGTCATTCATGGAACAGGCGGCAGGGCCTTCGCCGCAGGCACCGACATCGGGCAGTTCCGGGACTTCGACGGCGCTCGGGATGCGCTGGAATACGAGGCGCGGATTGACGAAGTTCTGGGCGCCGTCGAAACCTGCCCCCTGCCCACGGTCGCGGCCCTGAACGGGGCCTGCACCGGCGGCGGGGCGGCCATCGCCGCGGCCTGCGATCTGCGCCTCGCCAGCGCCAGCCTGCAGTTCGGCTTTCCCATCGCCCGCACCCTGGGCAATTGTCTTTCGACAGCCAATCTCGCCCGTCTTGCCCAACTCGTCGGGGCCGGACGCCTGCGCGAGATGATCTTCACCGCACGGTTGATGCAGGCCGAAGAGGCGCTGGCAATCGGGCTGGTCACGGAGATCCTCGCCGACGAGGCCGCGCTCATGGATCGGGCCACGGCGCTGGCCGAGCATCTGAGCGGCATGGCCCCCCTGACCCTGAGGGCCACCAAGGAGGCGTTCAGGCGCCTGCGGGCGGCCGCCCCGGCCGAGGATGCCGACCTGATCGAGATGGTCTATACAAGCGCCGATTTCCGCATCGGGATCGACGCGTTCCTAGCCAAGGAGACACCCAGTTGGACAGGCCGGTGACGGAAAGGTCCGGACCTCTGAGCGGGATGCGCGTCATCGAGCTGGCGCACATCATGGCCGGACCCGTCTGCGGTCTGATGCTGGCGGACATGGGCGCCGACGTGATCAAGGTGGAGAAGCCGGAAGGGGACGACACCCGACGCTTCGTGCCGCCCGACGTCAACGGGGAGTCGGCCGCCTACATGATGATGAACCGCAACAAGCGTTGCATCGTGCTCGACCTCAAGAAAGACGCGGGGCGCGAGGTGCTCCTCAAGCTTGTCGCGGATGCCGACGTGGTGCTGGAGAACTACCGCAACGGCACGATGGAAAAGCTCGGGCTCGGCTACGAGACGCTGCGCTCCGTGAACCCCCGGCTGATCTACTGTTCGATCTCCGGCTTCGGCCGCACCGGGCCCTATGCCGACCGCGGCGGGTTCGACCTGATCGCGCAGGGCATGTCGGGCCTGATGTCGATCACCGGCGAGGCGCCGGGGCGGCCGCCCGTCAAGAGCGGGGCGCCGATATCCGACATCACCGCCGGCATCCTGGGCGCCATGGGATGCGCGGCGGCCTATGCGCGGATGCTGACGACCGGAGAGGGGCAGAAGGTGGACACGTCGCTGTTCGAGGCCGGGATCGTGCAGACCTATTGGCAATCGGCCATCGCCTTTGCCACAGGGACGGCGCCGGGACCGATGGGCTCCGCGCATCCGCTGAACGCCCCCTACCAGGCTTTTCCAACCTCCGACGGCTGGATCACCGTCGGCGCGGCGAACCAGAAGAACTGGCTGCGGCTGCTGGACGTGCTCGAGATGGCGCAACTGCGCGATGACCCGCGCTTTGCCACCAACGACGCCCGAATGGCGCATCGCGAGGCACTGGAATCGGTCCTGAGCGACCGGACAGTCACCCGCACATCCTCGGACTGGCTCGAGCGGATGGAAGCGGCCGGCCTTCCGGCCGGCCCGGTGCTGGACATCCTCGAGATGCATCGCGACCCCCATGCCCGGGCACGCGAGATGTTCGTCGAGACGGATCATCCGGTGGCCGGCCCGACCCAGGCGATCGGCCTGCCGGTAAAGTTCTCCGAAACCCCGGGTGGGATCGTGCGCCCTGCGCCGCTTCTGGGTCAGCACGGGCGCGAAGTGCTCGAAGAGGCCGGATACGCGCCCGACCAGATCGACGCGCTGGCGAGATCGGGCGCCGTGGTTCTGGGCGACTGACACGGTCTTTACGCCGGGGTCAGCCCGATCGCCTCCAGCAGCTTCGCCAGCAAGGCCTTGACGTTCGGCTTCGATTCCGCCCAGCCGCGGGAATGTCCCTGCCGGACGATGACGAGGTCATGGCTCGGGACGACGAAGACGAACTGCCCGCCCCCGCCCGCCATGTAGAACGTGTCTCGCGGCAGCGGATACTCGCCATCCGTGTTCAGCCAGAACTGTCCGCCGTAGTTGCCTTCCTCCCATGCCGGCGCCGGGTCGCGCACGAAATCGACCCAGCCCTCGGGCAAAATGCGTTTCCCGTCCCAGACTCCGTCGTGCAGGTAGAGATGACCGAGTCGCGCCCAGTCGCGGGCGGTGCCGTAGTTGAATCCGCTGATGATGAAACGTCCCCACCTGTCGGTCTCGTGCGTGAGCCCGTGCATGCCAAGCGGGGTGAAAAGCTCGGTCTGGGGGAAGCTCTGCGGGATCCCGCCCAGCGCGCGCACCCGCTCGTCGAAGATCGTGGCAAGCGTCAGGGGATCGCAGTTCCGGTAGCGCCCGATCTTGCCGGCGGTGACCTCTGCCGGCCGCTCGGTCGCGAACCGGGCGACGTCGATCGCCTCGGTATACGGGTGGAAGTGCTCTGGCATGTTGTCCGACCAATTCGCGCGCGGCTCCTGATAGCCGGTGCATCGCAGCCCGCTCGACATGGTCAGAAGATGCCGCAGGGTGATCCGGCGGCGCGGATCGCCGTCGGTCTGCCAGGCCGCCACCGGCGCCGGGGCATCGAGGTCCAGAGCGCCGCGCCCCACGAGGAGTCCGATCAGCGTCGACATGACCGACTTGCCCATGGACCAGCTCTCAAGCGGCATGTCGGCGTCGATGCCCTTGCCGTAGCCTTCGCCGACAAGGTGTCCGTGGTGCGCGACGAGGATAGCAGCGTGCCAGGCGTCACCCTCTGACAAGGCCCCGTCGATCACCCTGCCGACGCGCGCAAAGGCGTTTTCGTCGGGCGCCGGCCCCAGCATGGAAACCGGCAACCATCCTGCGCTCGCAGCCGGTCCGCGTTGCAGCGCCACGGGATCGAAACGCAGGTCCGGTTCGTCGTTTTCGGGAACGATCACGCAGCCCTGGTCGCCGATGTGGCGGGCCGAGCGAACGACTTCGCCGAGATCCGCCAGCCTTCGGATTTCCCGCGCCCAGTCCGCCTCGAATTCCGGAAAGGCGGCGCGGTAAGCCTCCACCAGCCGCGCCGCCACATCGGTCGAGAGTCCCAGGCGCATGTCCACGCGCCGCGCCGCGCGGTCGAGGGTCCAGTCCATCGCGGCGCGCAGCACCTCGGGAAGCTGCAGGGCGTGCAGCGCCGATGGCGCACTGTTGGCGAAGGCTTCCTCCGGATCGCGTCCGGACACGAAAACCGCCGAACACTGCACTTTCGCCGAGACGGCCAGCATCCGCCCTATCGGGATTACCGCGTCCGCCATCAGTGCTTGCCCTTCCCGGCCGAAAGGGGCCGCCGGGCCAGTTCGGCGATGTTGTCGCGGTTGGGCCGGAAGCCCAGCCCCGGTGTCTCGGGCAGTCCGAGCACGCCAGCCTCGGGCACCGGCAGTTCGTCGAACACCAGCTCGCAGGTCTGCACGGCCGCCGAGTGATACTCGACCAGCGTGCCGTTGGCGAGCCCGGCATGCAGATGCATGTTGTGGTGTGGCCAGGCGCCTCCGTTCGCGAAGCGCGTGTTGAACGCCTGGGCCATGCCCGCGATCCGGATGCATTGGGTAAATCCGCCGGTGATGCAGGCGTTCGGCTGGACCACGTCCAGCGCCTGCGCCTGCAGGAACTCGCGGAACCGCGCCGCCTGCCCCTCGTTCTGCCCGGCCGCAAGCGGAATCGACGTCTTCGCGCGCAGCTTCACCAGATTGCCGATATCGTTCTGCGAAACCGGCTCCTCGAAAAAGCTGATGCGGTATTGCTCGATCCGTTCCGCCAGCGACTGCGCATGGAAATAATCAAGCCCGCAATTCGCGTCGATGTAGATTTCCACGTCCGGCCCCACCGCCTCGCGCACGGCACGAACGCGCTGCACGTCCTCGCGGATGACGTCGGACAGCGGACGGGGCTCGTCCTGTCGTGCCAGCGCATGGTGCCCGACGGTCATCTTCAGTCGCGAAAAGCCCTTCCCGACCCATTGCATCGCTGCCTCTGCAAGCTCCTCCCGGTCGAAGAAGTTGAAGCCGAAGGTGGCGTAGACGGGCACCTCGGATCGCGCTCCGCCGACGAGTCGCCAGCAGGGCTCGCCGTAATGCAGCCCCTTGATGTCCCAAAGCGCCAGATCCACCGCCGCCACGGCATGAGAGGCATAGCCCGACTGGCCGCGCGGGGTCATCAGCCAGTAGAGCTTTTCCCAGATCTGTTCATGCCGCAGCGGGTCCATCCCGAGGATGTTCGGCGACACGATGTCGTTCACGATGGTGGCGATCACCTCTTCCTCGGTGATGGCCGTCATTCCGGTACCGACGAGCCCTGTATCCGTCTCGATGTCGACAAGGCAGATCGACAGCGATGTCTCCTTCTTCCTTCCCGACACCTCGAGCGTGAGCGGAAGGGCCAGCGGCGTGGCCGAAACGCGGGCAATCCTCATGGTTTCTCCTTTCTTGCAGTCTCGTAACGGAACCGATCCTCACGAACCACCGGCAGCAAGGCCGGGTGCATCCGGGGCAAGTGCGGAAAGGCGCTCCCGGGCAGAGGCGGACCCGGACCGGAACGGGCTTGACTTCGCCGCGTGTCCACCGGTCAGATACCGGGTCTGGAGGACGTCCCGGTGCCTGGCTGCGCACCTCCGCCAGCCCGGCGTTCCGGACAACCGGGACGCGCGCGCTTCGGGGACAAGAGGAACCCGGATCAGATGAAGAACATCCTCGATCTCGGCACCCTGCGCGTCATCGTGGCCGCCGCCGACACCGGCTCCATCAGCGCGGCCGGAAACAGCCTGAACCTGGCAGTCGCCGCCGCCAGCGCCCGTATCTCGGCCGTCGAGGAGGCGATGGGTTTCCGGATATTCGAGCGTTCCCCGCGCGGCGTCCGCGTGACGCCGAACGGGCACATCCTGGTCGAGCGCAGCCGCCGGCTGATCGCCGACTCCGACCGGCTGTCGCGCGACATGCAGGAATACGGAAAGGGCATCGAGGGCCACGTCCAGGTTCTGGCCAACAGTTCGTCGCTTCTCGAGGTCATCCCGCAGGTACTGAACGATTTCTCCCGGCGGAATCCCCGCATCCAGGTCGAGATCGAGGAAAGCAGCAGCCCTGAAACCCAATCGGCCATTCTCAAGGGCCTCGTGGACGTCGGCATCGTGGACGTTCCGATGAAGATGCGCGGATTGCGGTTCGAGCGTTTCTTCACCGACCACCTCGTGATCGTGGTGAACGATCAGCACAGGCTCGCGAACCGCGACGAGATCCATCTCGCCGAGGTTCTCGACGAGGATTTCATCGCGCTCATCGAGTCCACCGCGCTGTCCGTGCGGCTCGCGATGTCGGCGTCCTCCGCCGACAAGCCGCTTCGGGTGGTGATGCGCATGCGCAGCTTCGACGCGGTCACCCGGATGGTGGCCGCCGGCCTCGGCATCGGAATGCTGCCGGTCGAGGCGATACGCCCCCAGCTTGCCACGCTGCCGTTGAAGGCCATCCGCCTGCAGGATAGCTGGGCGACGCGCGTTCACCGTATCGCCACACGGAACGACCATCCCGTCTCGCCCGCGGCACGGACGTTCATCGAGGCGCTCCGGACGGTTCAGAAGGGCTGATCCGTCAGTCATCGAACAGCCGCATCGGATCGCCCATGTCGTCGATGGAAGCATCCGGCTCGATCTCGATGACCGTCGTGGCAGGATCGCCGACCGGACCTGACTGCAACCCGCCCGTCACGATTTCCGGAAAGGCGATCAGCACGGCGATCATCACGATCTGCAGGATGACAAAGGCGATCCCGCCCGTATAGATCTGCGCGGTTGTCACCCGCCGCACCAGGACGCCGGTCGCGCTGTCCGTGTAGTCCACCCGCGGTGCCACGTTGCGCAGGAAGAACAGCGCGAAACCGAACGGAGGCGTGAGATAGGAGGTCTGCAGGTTCACGGCGATCAGGACCGCGAACCAGATCAGGTCGATGCCCATCCCTTCGGCGATCGGTGCGAGGATCGGGATCACGATGAACGCGATCTCGAAGAAGTCCAGGAAGAAACCCAGGAAGAAGACGAGCACGTTGACGATGACGAGAAAGCCGATGTGACCGCCCGGTATCCCGTCGAACAGGTTTTCCACCCAGGCATGACCGTCCGCGGCATTGAACACGAGGCTGAAGACGGTGGCACCGATCAGAATGAAAATCACGAAGCAGGTCAGGGTCGCCGTGTGTTCGACGGCGTTGCGCAGCACGATGCGGTTCATCCGCCCCCGGAGCCCCGCCAGGACGAGCGCGCCGATCGCCCCCATGGCACCGCCCTCGGTCGGCGTTGCGAGGCCCAGGAATATCGTGCCCAACACCAGAAAGATCAGCACCAGTGGCGGCACCAGCATGACGGTGACGCGCCCGGCGAGCGCGGAAAGAAGACCGAGCCGCAGCAGACGGTCCGCGCCAAGAAGCAGCAGAGCCACGACCGCCCCGACCGCCACGGAGAGGACGATCGCTTCGCCCGGGTCCTGCCCGGCCAGTGCCGGAAAGCTCCGGTCGACCGTCAGGCTGAAGGCCAGTGCCGCCGTCGCCGAAACCAGGCACAGGACGAGAAGCGACCGATACCCCCCTTCGCCACGCGCCTCGGGGGGAAGCGCCGGCACCCAGGCCGGCCGGAACAAGGCTACGAGACAGATGAACAGGGCATAAAGCGCGACAAGCAGCAGGCCAGGCAGCACGGCGCCTGCATACATGTCGCCGACCGACAGCCCCAACTGATCGGCCAGCACGATCAACACCACCGAGGGCGGGATGATCTGCGCCAGCGAACCGGACGCCATGATCACGCCGGTCGCCATGTTGCGATTGTAGCCGTAGCGCAGCATCACCGGCAAGGAGATCAAGCCCATCGAGATCACCGCGGCCGAGATGACCCCGGTGGTCGCCGCCAGCAGCGCGCCGACGACGACCACCGAAATCGCAAGTCCGCCGCGGAGTGGCCCGAAAACCTGGCCGGCAGTCTCGAGCAGATCCTCGGCAATCCCCGACTTCTCGAGCACGATGCCCATGAAGGTGAAGAACGGCACTGCCAGGATGGTCTCGTTCTGCATGATCCCGACGATCCTGAGCGGCATTGCCTGCAGGATGGCGGACGGAAAGATCTCGAACCAGATGCCGACCAGACCGAACAGGATGCCGACCGCGCTCAACACGAAGGCGACCGGGAAACCGGTCAGGAGCAGGACGAAAAGCCCGGTGAACATCAGGGGGACAAATTGCTCGGCGATCCATTCCATCGTCCTGCCGCCCCCGGCCGCCGCCTATCGCGCGCTTCGTTCGACCGCACCCGAGACGTCGACACGGGAGAACGGATCGGCACGATGGCCCGACAGGAATGCCGCGCGCTTGATCATCTCTGAAACCGACTGGAGAAGCAGCATCCCGATTCCCAGCGGAACGAGCGCGTAAACTGGCCAGCGGATCAGCCCCCCGGCGTTCGGCGAGGTCTCGCCGCTGGCCCATGCGCCTGCGACCAGCGGCCAGGACTGCCAGATCAGAAAGACGCAGAACGGAAAGAGGAACAGCACGATTCCCGCCAGGTCGATCCAGGCCCGAGTTCTCGCGCTCAGGTGCTGCGACAGCACGTCCACCCGCACATGGTCGTCCTTCAGGAACACGTACCCGGCGCTCAGCATGAACACGGCGGCGAACAGGTACCACTGCACTTCCAGAAATCCGTTCGAGCTGAACTGCAGCAGCTTCCGCGACAGGGCGTTGGCTGCGCTCACGAAGATCGCAAGCAGGATCAACCATCGCACGACGCGGTTCAGGGCGGCGCCGACGCGGTCGATGATGTCCGAGACTGCCATCAGGAACCGCATCGGGCCGCATCTCTCATCGACGTGCCTGGTTGATTCGATCGAGGCTTGCCTCGGCAACGCCGAACCAGAGGTCCTGATCCTGCTGGAAAGAGCGGTAGTCTTCGAACACCGCCGCGAAGCGCGGATTGCTGGCGGCGATCTCGGCGTAGACGTCCTGCGCCTCCCTCAGGGCGGCCTCGATGATCTCGGCGGGGAACCGGCGCAGCACCGCGCCCCCGGCGACCAGCCGGCGCAGCGCCGGCGGGTTCAGCGCATCGTAGCGCGCCTGCACGCGCAGATGCGCCTGCGAGGCGGCGGCGGCGACGATCTCCTTGTAGTCGTCCGGAAGAGCATTGTAGGCGTCGAGGTTGACGAAAAGATCGATCTGCGGGCTACCGTCGTGCCAGCCCGGAAAATAGTAGTTCCTTGCCACCTTGTGAAAGCCGAGTTTCTCGTCGTCGTAGGGTCCCGAAAGCTCGACGGCGTCGATCGTCCCTTTCTCCAGGGACTGGTAGATCTCGCCGCCGGGAATGCTCTGCGGCACCATCCCGAGACGCTCGTAAACCCGCCCCGAAAGCAGCCCAGAGACCCGCAGCTTCAATCCCTTGATGTCGTCGAGCCCGCCGATCTCCTCGCGATACCAACCGCCCATCTGGGCACCCGTGTTGCCCATCGGGAAGTTGATCACATTGTAGTCGGCGTAGAAGTCGCGCATCAGCTCGAGGCCGTTGCCCTCGAATTGCCAGGCCAGAAGCTGCCGAGAGTTCATGCCGAACGGGATGCCGTTCAACGCGAAGGTCTCGTCCTTGCCGGCAAAGAAATTCGATGCCGTATGGGTGCATTCCACGGTGCCGTTCTGAGCGGCGTCCAGCACGCCGAACGGCGGCACCAGTTCGCCCGGACCGTGCACCGAGATCTCGAACCTGCCGCCAGTCATGTCGCGCACGAGTGCCGCGAATATCTCGGCGCCGCCGAACACCGTGTCCAGCGATCGCGGAAAACTGTGCGCAAGCCGCCAACGCACGCCGGATTGCGCGATCACGGCCGGCGCCGAAGCGGTAAATGCCACGCCGGCCAGGCCGGAACTCTTCAGGAAGGTGCGTCGCTTCATTGTTTGCTCCCCGTTATGTTTTCGACAGGAAAAGGCACGATGCACTCGTACTTGTAATGTTCTCCATCCTTCCGCGGCCGGCCTCCGAAAGGGATCGGGTCAGTCCGGCAGACATTCTCCGATGCCGTGCAAACGCTTGCGGCGACACCATCAGGACCGATCAGCAGATTGGGCGGCACCCTCCGGACCCGGTTCGGTCCCCATGCCGCGTCTGATCCCGGAGCGTATTTTGGCCGCCACCGGGCAGCAACGCCGGCCTGCGATGGCAGATTTCGCGATTCGCGAAACCGGGCACACGCGCGGAAATGCCTACCACATCGCTGGCCCGGCAGCCTCGTCAATCAATCGAATGTCTGTTGCGGAACAGCAGGTTCCGATCGAGCTCCAGTGGTGAACGGCACCCCAGTTGCCCGATCGCACGGTCGAACTCGTCGCGAAGCAGAGTGACCGCACCGGCCGCGCTTCCCGTTGCTGCGACCGCATAAAGGAACGGCCGCCCCCCGAAGACGAAGCGTGCGCCTGATGCAAGTGCCTTGGCGATGTCCTCTCCGGTGCGAATGCCGCCGTCCATCATGACGGTCAGCCGGTCGCCCGCGGCCTCGGCGACCGCGGGCAAGGCATCGATCGTGGCCGGCGCGCTGTCCAGTTGCCGCCCGCCGTGGTTGGAAACGATCACGCCCTCCACGCCGACGCCGGCGAGGTCCAGCGCGTCCTGCGGATGCAGGATGCCCTTGACGACAAAGGGGCCTTTCCATCGGTCACGCAGCCGGGCAACGGCGTCGAGGTCGATTTCGGGCGATATCTGCGAGGCCATGAATTGCGGCAGCGACTGCGCTCCGCCCGAGGGCGCGTAGTCCTCGAAGTTGACGATCTTCGGCACCGGCCGTCCCGCGGAGGCCGCCAACCATGCGGGCCGGGCGGCGAGCTGCGCAAGAAAGCGCGGCCCCATCGGCATGGGCAGGCGAAAGCCATTGCGCAGGTCGCGCCAGCGGCGGCCGGGCAGCGCCACGTCGACCGTCAGCACCAGCACCTCGAAGCCCGCGCGCTCGGCCCGCGACAGCAGCGCCTCGCTGATCTCGTCGTTCGTCGAGGCATAGAGTTGAAACCACCCGGTGCCGTCCAGAACGCGTCCGATTTCCTCGATCCGGGTGCTGGCGGCACTGCTCAGGATCTGAGGTATCTTCGCTTCGCGCGCCGCGTGTGCCATGGCGAGGTCCGTGCCTGGCCAGAACAGGTTGGCGATGCCGATCGGCGCCATGCCCAGCGGCATCGAATACGTTCGGCCAAGGATCTGCACCTCGGTCGTGCGGCGCGACACGTCTCGCGGTCCGCGCGGCAGCATCCGGAGCGCCGCGAGCCGGGAGGTGTTGAGCGACAGAGCCGTCTCGCGACCCGATCCGCCCTCAGCGTAATCGAAAAAGATCCTGGGCACACGGCGGCGCGCGCGCCTTCGGAAATCCTCGATCGAAACCTGTAACATCGATCCTGTCCTCCCCGAGTCGAGTCATGCCGCGCCGGAGGGGACTATGCAAATGCATATGTTTGTGGTGTTGTGCAGCGAATCGCGACGCTCCCCGAGAGGCGGCGCGGCAGGGAGGAGACATGCCGGAGACAGGCACCGCGGCACGCCTGGGCCGCATCGGGGCGGGTGTGGCCAACACCTGTGCCGCCGTCACGCTGGCGGGCATCATGGTGTTGATGGTGGTGGACGTGACCGCGCGCTACCTGTTCAACCATCCCGTTCCCGGCGCGGGCGAGATCATCGAGCTTTCCATGGCGATCCTCGTGTTCTCGGCGCTGCCGATGACGACGCTGCGCCGCGAACACGTCACGCTCGACTACTTCGAGAACCTGTTTCCCACCGGCGGGCGCCGCGCGGTGCAGGCCATCGCGGACCTGGCGACGGCGGCGATCATCGGCTTTCTCGCCTGGCGGCTCGCACTCAAGGCGGCAACGATCCTGCGCTACGGCGACACCACGCCCTACCTGCAATGGCCGATCGCGCCCGTCGCGCTCTTCGTCGCGGCCATGGCGGGGATCACGGCGCTGCTGCTCGGCCTGAGCGTGCTGCGCCCGCGCAGCGACTTCGCGAATTTCGAGGAAGGCGCGCGATGATGGCCGTCGTCATCGGCCTTGGCGCGATGTTCGGGATGGTCGCCATCGGCATCCCGATCGCCTTCGCCATGACACTGTCGGGCTTCGTCGGATTCGGACTGGTCGTGGGCTTCGGCCCCTCGATGTCGATGGTGGGTCAGCTCGCCTTCGACACGGTGATGAACTACAACCTTTCGGTGCTGCCGCTCTTCATCCTGATGGGCAACTTCATCACCCGGGCGCGGCTGTCCGAGGATCTCTACACCGCCGCGCACGCCTTTGTCGGGCACATGCGCGGCGGCATGGCGCTCTCGACGCTCATCGCCTGCGGCGGTTTCTCGGCGGTGAGCGGGTCGTCGCTGGCGACCGCCGCCACCATGTCGCGCGTGGCGATGCCCGAGATGCGCCGCTTCGGCTATCACGACAGCCTCGCCACGGGCTCCATCGCGGCGGGCGGCACGCTGGGCATCCTGATCCCGCCCTCGGTGGCGCTGGTGCTGTTCGGGATCATCACCGGCAACGACATCGGCAAGCTCTTCATCGCCGGGATGGTGCCGGGGCTGGTGGGGCTTGCGCTCTACTGTCTCACCGTTCTCGCGGTGACGACGGTAAACCCCGAGGCGGGGCCGCCGGGCCTGCGGTCGAGCTGGCGGCAGCGGTTCCGCGTGCTGGGCCGGGTCTGGGGCGTGCTGTTCCTCTTCCTCGTGGTGATCGGGGGCATCTACCTGGGCGTCTTCACCACGACCGAGGCCGCGGGCATCGGCGCCGCGGTGGCCGCCGTCTTCGCCATCGTGCGGGGCGGGATGCGGCCGCGCGAGATCTACGAGACGCTTGTCGCGAGCGCGCGGATGACGGCGATGATCTTCGCCATCCTGATCGGCGCGATGATCTTCGCCAACTTCGTCAACGTCGCGGGGCTGTTGCAGCTTCTCGACGGGCTGATCCGGAGTCTCGACCTGTCGCCGATGGGCGTGCTGCTGTCGGTCTTCGTGCTCTACCTGATCCTCGGGATGGTGCTGGAGAGCATGTCGATGATCCTGCTCACCGTGCCGATCTTCTACCCGCTCGTCGTGGGCCAGGGCTTCGACCCGATCTGGTTCGGCATCTTCGTCGTGGTGGTCATCGAGATCAGCCTCATCACGCCGCCCGTGGGCATGAACGTCTTCGTCCTGCGCTCGACCCTGCCGGACACGCCGACCTCGACCATCTTCAAGGGCGTCATGCCCTTCGTCGTCGCGGACATCCTGCGGCTTTTCCTCATCATCGCATTCCCCTGGCTCGTGCTGGCCTTGCCGGGGACCCTTTGACCGAACTGCCAGCGAATCGTCCCTAGGGAGGACCCAACATGCTCAAGAGACTCGCATCCGCCACGGCCCTCGCCCTGATCGCGGCGAGCGCGGCCGGCGCGCAGGAGAAGGTGATCCGCTTCTCCAACTGGCTGCCGCCGACTCATCCGATCACCACCGACATGCTGGAACCCTGGGCGGCCAACGTCGAGGAGGCGACCGAGGGTCGCGTCCGGATCCAGTTCATTCCCGCGCTCGGCAAGCCGCCGGCGCACTTCGACCTTGTCCGCGACGGCGTGGCCGATGCGGCGATGAGCGTGCATGCCTACACGGCGGATCGCTTCCCCTCTGCCTATGGCTTCACGCTGCCCGGCTATGCCGACGACGCCGTGACCGCCTCGGTCGGCTACTGGCGCACGCACGAGGAGATGCTGAAGCCCCTGGGCGAGTTCGATGACGTGCACCTGCTGGGCCTCTGGGCGCACGGCCCGGCGCATATCTTCACCCGCTCCGAAGAGGTGCAGAGCTTCGACGATGTCGATGGCCTGCGCCTGCGCGCGACCGGCGGCGTGGTGCAGGACATCTCCGAGCAGCTCGGCATCGTGCCCCAGTTCGCATCCGCAAGCGAGGCCTACGAGCTTCTCACCCGCGGCGTCGTGGACGGCGTGATGTTCAACTCCGACTCCGTCTATTCCTTCAATCTTCAGGACGCGCTCAACCACGCCTTCCGGGTTCCCGGGGGCCTCTATCGTGACGTGCACTACGTCATCATGAACGAAAGCGCCTACGAGGGCCTCAGCGGTGCGGACCGTGCCGCCATCGACAGCGTCTCGGGCGAGGCCCTGGCCCGGCTCGCGGGCGAGGCATGGGACCGGGTGGAGCGCATCGGCTGGGAGAAGATGGAGGCCTCCGACTACACCATCAACGAGGCGAGCGAGGCGGATCTCCAGCGCCTCATGGACCTCGCCGAGCCGCTGAAAGAGGCCTGGATCGCGCGCATGGCCGAAAAGGACATGGACGGTCAGGCAGTTCTGGACGCCTTCACGGCCCATGTGGCCGACGTGAAGGCCGAGACGGCCGGGCAATGAGCGCCCCGGCCACCCACGCGATGCGCCGGGAGGCGCATCGCTCCGCCCTGCCCGCGGCACTGGAGGATCTGCGCGCGCTCTTGGGCGATCGCGTCTCCACCGGCGAGTCCGTCCTCGCCCAGCACGGCCGCGACGAGAGCTGGCACCGCCCGCAGCACCCCGACGCCGTGACCTTTCCCGAGACGACGGCGGAGGTCTCGGGGATCTGCGCGATCTGCCACCGGCATGGGCTGCCGATCATCCCCTATGGCGTGGGCTCCTCTGTCGAGGGGGCGCTGATCCCGGTCGCCGGCGGCGTGGTGGTCAGCCTTGCGCGCATGACAAGGGTGCTCTCGGTGGATGCGGGCAACTTCGACTGCACCGTGCAGCCCGGCATCCAGCGCCGGGCGCTCAACGAATACCTGCGCGACACGGGGCTTACCTTTACCGTCGATCCCGGCGCGGACGCTTCGATCGGCGGGATGGTCGCCACGCGGGCGAGCGGCACCAACGCCGTGCGCTACGGCACCATGGCCGATGTGGTGCGCGCGCTCGAGGTGGTGCTGGCCGACGGCACGGTGATCCGCACCGGCAGCCGGGCGCGCAAGTCCGCCGCCGGCTACGACCTGACGCATCTCTTCATCGGGTCCGAGGGGACGCTGGGCATCGTGACCGAGATCACCCTCCGCCTGTCGCCGATCCCCGAAACGGTCATCTCCGCCACATGCCGGTTCGGCACCCTCGAACAGGCCGTCGACGCAGCGGTGGAGGTGATGCAGGCGGGCATTCCCGTCGCGCGGGTCGAGCTGCTGGACGAGCTGATGATCGACGCGGTCAACGCCTATTCGAACACCGGAATGGACGTGGCGCCCTATCTCTTCTTCGAGTTCCACGGCGACCCGGACAGCGCGAAGCGCGACGCCGAAGCCGCAGAGGCCATTGCGACGGACGCGGGCGGCGCCGGTTTCGCATGGACGGAAGACGCCGAAGAGCGCCAGCGCCTCTGGCGCGCCCGGCACGACTGCGCCTATGCCTGCATGGCCTACCGCCGCCCGCGCCGGATGCTGACCACGGACGTCTGCGTGCCGATCCCGGCGCTTTCGGAGTGCATCCTGTCGGCCAGCGCCGACGCGCGCAAGGCGGGGATCACGGCGCCGGTGCTGGGTCATGTGGGCGACGGCAACTTCCACATGGTCCTTATGATCGACCCGGACGACCCCGGCGAGGTGGCGCGGGCCGAAGGTGTGAGCAGGCGGCTGGTCGAGCGGGCCATCGCCGCGGGCGGCACCTGCACGGGAGAGCACGGCGTGGGCCTTGGCAAGCGGGATTACCTGACGCTCGAACACGGACCGGAGGCGGTCGCCGTGATGCATGGCATCAAGGCCGCGCTCGACCCGAAGGGGCTGATGAACCCCGGCAAGGTTCTGCCGGAGGTCGCGCCGCCCGGGCCGGCATGACGCGCTCCGGGGCCGGCCGCAGGACGGCAGCCCAGGCCGAGCCGGCCCCGGGCGCGCCGTCGCTCGAAGAGATCCTGCCCTACCAGATCAACCGCCTGTCGTTCCGGATGAACCAGTTGCTCGCGCGCGACCTGCACCAGCGCGGCATGACGATCGCCAGATGGCGGATTCTCTCCGTGCTGGCGACACAGGCGGCGGCGACAGTGAACGAGCTGGCCGCTGCCGCGATGATCGAGCAGTCCACCCTCAGCCGGGCGCTGCAGCGGCTGGAGGCGGAGGGGCATATTCGCCGGCTCGAAGACGCCCAGGATGCGCGCGTGCGGCGCGTGGCCCTCACAGAATCCGGCCGGCGGGAGTTCGAAGCCGTTCGGGACATTGCGCTCGCGCATGTCGCGCGGATACTGCGCGGCATCGGTGAAGAAGATCGCAGGGCACTCCACCAGTTGATCGAACGGATGCGCGCGAACGTCGAACAGCCTCTCTGAGAGGGGCATCCGAACGCTTCGGCAGGCGGTCTGCTGTCTTGCGCCCGGCAGACCCGACCGGCGCGGGCGGGGGCGTTCGCGCAGCCTTGCGGCTGTCGTGCGCGAGACGGCGCATCGGGGGTTGCCCTGCCGGACCGAGGCGTGCCTTCGGGACGTAGGCGAAGCTCTGTCTGGCGGCGAAGTCGGTTGCGGACCGTCCCGCCAGGCGCGCAGGCCTGCGCGTTCATGGTCCCGACCGGCCACTGCGATGACGTCTACGTCTTGCACCGGGGCTTTCCGGACCGTGCGCCGCGCGCAGCCGTCGGCGGTGATCGGCCGGGGCAAGGCAGTCGTCGCGGGGGCCGCGGCGCGGCACGCACCGGAATGCCTTCACCCTGCGGAGCTGTCGCCCGGCGGCGCGTAATCGGCTGGGTCCAGCGTGGACGGCCGGCCCGGCAGGTCGAGCGCGCTCAGCTTTCGCGGCGTGCGCGCCACCACGCGACCGCGCCGGATCACGGCGAGACGGGTGGCCCGCAGGCGGATCGCCTCGATCGGGTCGGCGGCCTGAAGGATCACCATGTCGGCATGGCAGCCCGGGGTCAGACCGTAGCCCTCCAGTCCGAGCACCCGCGCCGGCGCCACTGTGACCGCGTCGAAACAGCGCCGCATCGCGTCGCGCCCGGTCATCTGCGCGACGTGCAGGCCCATCGAGGCGACCTCCAGCATGTCGCCCGAGCCGAGCGGATACCACGGATCCATCACGCAGTCCTGCCCGAAGGCGACCTCGATGCCTGCGGCCATGAGTTCGGGCACACGCGTCAGGCCGCGGCGCTTGGGATATGTGTCGTGCCGGCCCTGCAGCGTGATGTTGATGAGCGGGTTTGGCACCGCGAACATCCCGGCCTCGGCCATCAGCGGCAGCAGCTTGGAGACATAGTAGTTGTCCATCGAGTGCATCGAGGTCAGATGCGACCCGGTCACGCGCCCCTGCAACCCGTGGCGCAGCGTCTCGGCCGCAAGCGTCTCGACATGGCGGGAGAGCGGATCGTCGGTTTCGTCGCAATGCATGTCGACCGGCAGGCCGCGTTCCGCCGCCAGCCTGCACAGCGCGGCGACCGAGGCGGCCCCGTCGGCCATCGTACGCTCGAAATGCGGGATTCCGCCCACCACGTCCACGCCCATGTCCAGCGCGCGCTCCAGCGCCGCGGCCGCGCCCGGCGCGCGCAGGTAGCCGTCCTGCGGGAAGGCCACCAGCTGCAGGTCGAGATGGGGGGCCACCCGCTCACGCACCTCCAGCAGCGCCTCGACCGTCACCAGCCGCGGGTCGGAGACGTCCACATGGCTGCGGATCGCCAGCAGTCCCTGCGCCACGGCAAGGTCGCAGTAGCGCAGCGCCCGCTCGACGACCGCCTCCCGCGTCAGCAGCGGCTTGAGCTCGCCCCAGAGCGCGATCCCCTCCAGCAGGGTGCCGGAGCGGTTGAGCCGCGGCTGACCCAGCGAAAGCGTCGCGTCGAGATGAAAATGCGCATCGACGAAGGGCGGCGAGACAAGGCAGCCGGCCGCGTCGATCCGGGTGCCCGCCCCGGCCGCGGCGGCGAGGCCGGGCGCAACCTCTGCGATGCGTCCGTCGCGCACCCCGATGTCCTGCCCGCGACGGCCGTCGGGAAGGGTGGCGTCGGTGACGATCAGGTCGAACATGGGCGCACCTCCCGCGCGGATGATCAGCGATCCTGCCGGATATAGGGCCGTCCCAGGAAACCGGGCTCGCCCTCGCGGTGCCGGCCCATGGCGGCCAGCACGACCAGAACCGAGATCGTCAGGACATAGGGCAGGGTCGACATCAGATAGATCGGCACGTCCAGTCCCAGTGTCTGCAGCCGCGGGATGAGCACGTCCGCGCCGGCGAAGATCGCGGCGCCCGCGATGGCCCTGAGCGGCGACCACTGCGCGAAGACCACCAGCGCCAGAGCGATCCAGCCGCGCCCGGCGACCATCCCCTCGGTCCAGGTCTGGCTGACCGCGACCGACAGATAGGCCCCGGCCAGCCCGATCAGCGCACAGCCGACAAGGCAGGCCGCGAGCTGGTGAAGCTGCACGTCCACGCCGGCCGCATCAGCGGTGGCCGGATCCTCGCCCACCGCGCGTAACTGCAGCCCGGCGCGGGTGCGAAACAGCACGTAGCTTGCCACGGCGGCAATCGCGATGGCGAGATAGACCACGGCGTCCTGCGCAAAGAGCATCCGGCCGACGACCGGAAGGCCGGTCAGCGCCGCGGGCAGGTCGAGCGGCGCGAGGCCCTCGAAGGTCTTGTGCGCCGCCCCGCGCCCCAGCGCGCCGGACACGCCCAGTCCGATGGCCACAAGCGCAAGGCCCGCAGGGATCATCGGGGCGCGGAAGACCACGACGGCAAGGATGAACGGCACCGAGACGAGCAGCCCGGCGCCGGTGCCATAGATCAGGGCCAGCGGCGCGCCGTGCCCGGCGACGGCAGCGACCGCGCCGGTCATCGCGCCGACGGTCATGATCCCCTCGACCCCGAGGTTCAGAACGCCCGACCGCTCGCACAGGATCAAGCCGACCGCCGCCAGCAGCAGCGGCGTCATGTAGCCCGGCACGGCGCCCAGCCACGCAGTGAGAAACGCCGCGATCATGTCGTGCCGGCCCGTTCGCGCGCGGGCGTGTCCGGCGTCTCGTCCGGCGTCTCGCCCGTGCGGTCCAGCCGGATGCGGAACGTGGTGAAGAACTGCGCGGTGACCAGCGCCATCAGGATCGTTCCCTTGATGACCAGCACGATGCCTTCGGACACACCGTAGAACACCTTGAGCGAGGCGCCGGCCACGGTGAACCCGGCCAGGAAGAAGGCCACCACCGGGACCGCAAGCGGCTCGTTCCGCGCAAGGGCGGCCACCACGATCCCGTTGAAGGTGGCGAAGAGGCCGATCTGCTGGCTCAGCCGATGCTCCGTCCCCGCCACCACAAGCCCGCCGGCCAGCCCTGCCATCGCGCCGCCCAGAAGGATCGTCAGCGCGACCACCCGGATCGTGGGAAAGCCCAGCGCCCGTGCCGCGGCGGGGTTGTCGCCCGTCAGGTTCGCCACGAAGCCGAAGCGTGAGCGGTGGATCATCAGCGCGCAGAGGGCCGCCGCGGCCAGGGCCACGAAGAGCCCGGCATGGACCGCGCCGAACCCGAGCCGTGGAAGCCGTTCCGCGGCATCGAAGACCGGCGAGGACGGAAAGTTCAGGGTCGGGTCGCGGAAGCTTCCGAACAGGAGGTGCTGAAGCAGCAGGAAGGCGATCTTGGACATCAGCAGGGTGACGATCACCTCGCTCACCTCCAGCCGCAGCCGCAGGACGAGTGGCACCGCGATCCAGAGCGCCCCGCCGAGTGCGGCTGCCATCAGCAAGACCGGCAGGCGCAGCGGCCCGCCGATATCGTAGAGCGCGACAGCGGTCGCCAGGATCCCGCCCAGAAGAAGCTGCCCCTCGATCCCGATGTTCCAGAACCTCAGTCGCAGGCAGAGCGCGGCCGAGAGCCCCACAAGGGTCATCGGCGTGGCCACCGTGATCGTCTTGGACAGGCCGGGCGCGGAGAAGAACACCTGCACCACCAGTTCCTGGAACAGCGCGCCGGTCGGCACGCCGATCCGGATCAGGATGGCCAGCGACACCGCCAGCGCCGCCACGACCGCCCCGGCATAGGTCGCCACGCGCAGCGCCAGCGGAGCGCCTGCGCGCCGCTCGAGGGTGACGCGCTCAAGCATGGCCCAGCATCAGCCGGCCGATGGTCTGGCGATCCGGCCGCACGCCGGGCGTGGTGAAAAGCCGGCCGCGGCTCATCACGTGAATGCTGTCGCAGAGTGCCATGATCTCTTCGAGGTCCTCGCTGATGAGCAGCACGGCGGCGCCGCGCGCCGCCGCGTCCTGAAGCCGGTCGTGAACGTAGCGGCAGGCGGCGACATCGAGCCCGCGGGTCGGCGAATGCGCCACGATCAGCCGCGCCCCGGCGTCGAGTTCGCGCGCGAGGACGGCCTTCTGCGCATTTCCCCCCGACAACAGGCGCACGGGCCGCGCACCGCCCGCGGTGTCGCCCGCGATGCCGAAGGCGGCGATCAGCTCGCGCGCGAGACCGCGCAGCGCCGCGAGCGACAGCAGCCGGCGGCCCAGCCGTCCCTCGCGCACCGCGCCCGCGGCAAGATTGTGCG
>OFET01000370.1_pt1 | contig 34763 bp, 37 predicted proteins | sample 1521211 | NCBI WGS metagenome assembly OFET01 (sample SAMN03766358, study PRJEB24113) | microbial mat metagenome | isolation source: enrichment culture HLUCC-A from microbial mat sample contains cyanobacterium...
ATCCTGAGGCGTCAGCAAATTCGGCATCAATGCACGTGACATCAGTGGTCTCCTTTCGGGCGCGGTGTCGCGCGCCCGGTCTTGATTGGGGTTTCGGGATCGGGGACGTTACTTGGTCACCCAGCCGCCATCGATCGAGATCATCTGGCCGGTCATGTAATCGCTGTCATCGGAGGCCAGGAACGACGCCGTGCCGGTGATGTCGTTCGGATAGGACACGCGCTTGATCACCAGGTTGGTCGCCACGATGTCCTCGTAGGCCTGGCCTTCGCGTTCCTTGAAGCCGATCTCGACCAGGTCCTTGTCGAGCTGTTCCCAGAGCGGGGTCACCACCACGCCCGGCGCATAGCCGTTGACGGTGATGTTGTGCTCGGCCAGGCCCAGCGCACCGCATTCGGTCAGCGCAAGGCAGCCGTATTTCGAGGTGCAGTAGACGGTGACATCGACCAGCGGCTTCTTCGAGGCGATCGAGCCCACGTTGATCAGCTTGTAGGGATGATCCGCCATCGGGCCCTGGGCGATCATCTGGCGGGCGGTTTCCTGCATGCCCAGCCACATCGCCTTGGTGTTGACGTTCATGATCATGTCCCAGTTGTCTTCGTCGATATCCATGAAGAACCGGGGCTTGTTGAGGCCGGCATTGAACAGCCCGACATTGATCGAGCCGAAGGCCTCGACCGTGGCGGCGACGGCGGCGGCGTTGTCTTCGCGCCGGGTCACGTCCATCCTGACCGCGATCGCGCGGCCGTTGCCGGCGGCGTTGATCCGGTCGGCGACCGTCTGGGCCTCGGCCTCGTCAAGGTCGCCAAGGCAGACATTGGCGCCTTGCGCGGCGAAAGCCTCGGCATTGGCGGCGCCCATGCCGCGGGCGGCGCCGGTGATCAGGATGTTCTTGCCCTTGAGGCGTTCGGGGTCCATGTCGTCTCCTCCTCGTGTCACGATGTCCCTGGGTGGTGCAAGGCGGCCTCGGCCCTGGACTGGGCCCGCCGCAGCGTGTCGCGCGGGGATTGCAGCCCCCGCAGCATGTCGTGGAATTCCTCGCCGCAGATCCGGATGATATCGGTGATCTCGGGGATCGGCGGACGCGGCCAGAATTGCAGCTCGTCGCGCCAGGACATGGCATCGACCGCTTCGAAGATCGGGCTGAGCTTGCGCACCTCGGGGTCGGCGCCGACGGAATAGCGCGGATTGGTGCGGCTGCCGTTCTGGACATACATCTTCTGCGCCTGCGGGCCGGTAAAGACCAGCAGCGCCTCGACCGCCGCGCGCACCCGGTCCTCGGGCAGATTGGCGGGAATGCCCATGACATAGCCGCCGACCGGCGCCAGCGGGCTTTCCCCGGGTGCTGCGGGATGCGGCAGATAGCCGGTCTGATCGGCCGCCGGCGAGGCCGGATCGCGTTCGAAATAGGGCGCCAGCAGGGTGTAGCCATAGGCCATCGCCACGGTGCCGGCGGCATAGGGCCGGACCCGTTCGTACCAGGACATCGACAGGATGTCGGGGGGCGAATAGCGCAGCAGCTCCATCAGGAACTCGGCCGCCTGCAGGCCCCGGTCGGTGTCGATCGTGACGCGGTAGGCGCGGGCGGCAAGCGCGTCGGTCTCGAACCCGCCGGCATTGCGCGGCAGGTCGATCACCGGCTGGCCGAAATCGGCCATGGTCATCAGCACCGTATGGCCCAGCGCGGTGCCGCGGGCCGCATTCCAGGCGATCCCGTGCAGACCCTTGCGCGGCTGGTGCAGCACGCGCGCGGCGGCCAGCAGCGCATCGGTCGTGGCCGGCGGCTCCAGCCCGGCCTCGGCGAACAGGTCGCGCCGATACAGCAGCAATTCCGGCGTGGTCTGGGCCGGCACGCCATAGGGCCGCCCGCCCCAATGGGCCGCGGTCCAGCCGGCGGTGTGGAAATCGGCCGGGTCGAGCCGGGCGATGTCCATGATCTCGTCCAGCGGCCGCAGGATGCCGGCATCGGCAAAGCCGCCGACCCAGGGCAGGTCCACGGCGATGATATCATAGCGGCTGGCCTTGCGTTCGGCATTGCGCAGCGCCTCTTCGCGCAGCCTGTCGATGGAAAAGGCGCGTTGGTGGATCTGGGTGCCGATCACCTGTTCGAACTGGCGCTTGAGATTGTCCATGACCATGAAGGTCGGATCCCCATGGACCAGCACGCGGATGCCGCCGGGCACCTTGAGCGGTTCACTCAGAACCTGCAGCGGCGGCAGGGTCTGCCCGGCCATGTAGGAGCCGCCGAAATAGTAATCCTCGGCGGCCCTGCCGCCCCCGGCCCCGGCAAACAGGCTGCCGCCCAGGCGGGCCAGCCGGTCGGTCATCTGCACCCAGCGGCTCATCAGCGCATCACTGGGATGCAGGGAAAAGCTCTTGCCGCTTTTCGTCCGGGGGCGCTGTTCGATCAACCCGGCCTCGGTCATCTCGCGCAGGCGGCGGTTGGCGGTGGCATAGGGCACGCGGGCGGCGCCGATCATCGAGGTCGGCGTGACGACCTTGGCCTCCAGGTGGCCGCGCATCAGGTGCAGCGCCATGCGCAGGAACGGGCCCGGAGCGAAGACCTCGAACGTGTCCTCCAGCTCGTCGCCCATAGCCTCCAGAAAGCCCAGGATGCGCAGCATCTCGGTCCGTCCATGCGGCGCGGCGGCCGTGGCGAAACTGGATTGGCCCATGACGGTCATCGGGGGGACACGTGTCCTTGCTGCGGTGCTGGCGGGTCGTGCCGCCGGATTGTTCGATATGGATGTTTCAGGATCCGGCATCGCGACTCTCTTTCTGCAGATTGTCCAGATTGACAGCGCACCCATATCGCGAATCCATCCGGAATGGACATCATTTCATTCATTATGGATATTTTTCGGGAATTTCCTTGCCGGCGAAATCGGCAAGGTTGTCGCATTCATCCAGTCCGACTGCGATGATGATTCCCCGGCTGGAGGGCGGGGAGACGAACAAACAGGGAAATCCCGGAGGAGACCCAAATGAAACTTCGCACCGTAATGTCCGCGTCCGTCGCGGCCGCCGCCCTGACCGTGGCCGGCGCCGCCAGCGCCGAGACCATGCGCATCGGCATCACCCAGAACAATGTCGGCGTCGACAGCTACCAGACCACCTACGAACAGGCCTTCATCGCCGCCGCCGAAGCCAATCCCGACGTCGAGGTCGTGGTGCTGGATGCCGGCGGCGACGTCGCCCGCCAGATCGCCCAGATGGAAGACCTCATCCAGCAGGATGTCGACGCCATCATCATCTGGCCGACCAACGGCGAGGCGGTGATCCCCGCCGTCCGCAAGGCGTCCCAGGCCGATATCCCGGTGATCGTGACCAATTCCAACATCGCCGAGCAGGGCTTCGACTTCGTCGCCTCCTTCTCGGGGCCGGACAACATCACCCAGGGCGCGCGTTCGGCCGAGATCATGTGCGACCGCTTCAAGGAGCTGGGGATCGAGGACGAGGCCCAGATCGTGCAGATCAGCGGCCAGCCCGGCTACACCACCGCGATCGAGCGGGCCCAGGGCTTCGAAGAGCGTCTGCCCGAGGTCTGCCCGAACGTCACCCTGGTGGAAACCCAGCCCGGCGACTGGAACCGCGAGAAGTCGCAGCAGGTCATGGAGGCCTTCCTGGTCAAGTATGACGATATCGACGGCGTCTATGCCGGCGACGACAACATGGGCGTGGGCGCGCTGAACGCCGCCAATGCCGCCGGCCGGACCGAGGGCATCACCTTCGTCGGCGCCACCAACTTCGCCGTCGGCTACGAGGCGATGGAGCGCGGCGAATACTGGGGCTCGATCTACCAGTCGCCGGTCGATGACGCCGAAGCCGCGCTGCAGACCGCGATCGACGTGCTGAGCGGCGAAGACGTGCCGTTCCTGAACTACTTCGACACGCCGAAGATCACCCAGGACAACATGACCGAGTTCACCAAGCCGGTGTTCTGAGGGTCCTCCCTGGCGGGCGGGGCGCCATCGCGCGCCCCGTCCGACGTGCACGACTTCATCCACATGGTTGACGGGGGAGAGGCGCCATGGGCCGTGTCTCGGGACGTTCCTGCATCGTGACAGGTGCCGCGCAAGGTATCGGCCGCGCCATCGGAGAGGCGCTGCTGGACGAAGGCGCCGACGTCTGTTTCGCCGACATCAACGGCGCGAAGGTGGCCGAGGTCGCCGCCGCCAATGCCGACCGGGCCGCCGCGCAGGGGGCCAGGGTCACCCATGCCGCCGTCGATGTGACCGACCGGGCGCAGGTGCGGGCTATGATCGACCATGCGGTCGGTGTCTTTGGCAAACTGGACGTGAAGTTCAACAATGCCGGCGTGAACAAGCCGATGAACTTCATGGACGTGACCGAGGACAACTGGAATTTCATCATGGGCGTCAACGGGCTGGGCTGCATGATCGGCATGCAGGAAGCGGCCCGGCAGATGATCGCCCAAGGGTCGGGCGGCAAGATCGTCAACACCGCCAGCATTGCCAGCCGCCAGGGCTTCGACAATGTCGCGCCCTATTGCGCCAGCAAATGGGCCGTGGTGTCCTTGACCCAATCGGGCGCGCGCGACCTGGCGAAACATGGTATCAGCGTGACCGGCTTCGCCCCCGGCGTGGTGGCGACCGAAATGTGGGAGCAGGTCGACCGCGACCTGATGGAGATCGGCGCCGCCGAGCGGCCCGGCCAGGCGATGGAGGCGTTTTCCTCCGAGATCCTCAAGGGCCGCGTGGCGACGCCCGCCGACATCACCGGGACGACGACGTTCCTGGCCTCGGCCGACAGCGACTACATGACCGGCCAGATCGTGATGATCGACGGGGGCATGACACTGGTCTGACGCCCCGGCGGCCGGACCGGGAAACGGATGGCGCCGGTCAGCGGCGCGAGGGAGGGGACATGGCCACAATGACCAAGAAAGACATCGGCGGCTTCCTGGCGCGTCAGGGCATCCTGGTCGCCTTTGCGCTGTTCATCATCGGCTTCACCATCGCGAACCCGAAATTCCTGACGCCGGACAACATCCTGAGCGTGGTCCGGTCCTCGGCGATCCTGGGGGTGATGGCGCTGGGGGTCACCTTCGTGGTGATCAGCGGCAACCTGGACCTCAGCGTCGGCTCGATGATGTCGTTCTCGACCATCGTCGTGCTGGATCTGCACGACACGCTGGGCCCGACCATGGCGATCCCGGCGATGTTCGCCATGACCCTGGCGCTGGGGGCGCTGATCGGCTTTCTGGTGGGGTATCTCAAGCTCAATTCCCTGATCGTGACCCTTGGCATGCTGTCGGCGATCCATGGCCTGACCCTGACCTATTCGGGCGGCAAGAACATGGATATCGACGACAAGTCGGGCACCTGGCTCAGCGTTTTCGGCCAGGGCCAGATCGCCGGCATCCCGGTGCCGATCCTGATCTTTCTGGCGCTGGCGGCCTTGCTCGGGATCGTGCTGGCCAAGACCCCCTTCGGCCGCAAGGTCTATGCGGTCGGCGGCAACGGCGTTGCGGCGACGTTTTCGGGTATCCGCCGGGCGCGCACGGTGTTCCTGTGCTATCTGATGTCGGCCGCCTGCGTGGCGACGGCGGGGCTGATCCAGGCCAGCCGGTCGATGGGCTCGCAGAACACCGTCGGCCAGGGCATGGAGCTGGAGGTGCTGGCCGCCGTCATTCTGGGCGGCGCGTCGTTGCTGGGCGGATCGGGCACGATCTTCAAGACCGTGATCGGCGTGCTGATCCTGGGCTTCATCCAGAACGGCCTGCTGCTGATGGGGCTGCAATTCTATGCCCAGTTCGTCGTCACCTGGGTGATCATCATCCTGGCCGTCTGGCTGGATATCGCGGCCAAGCGCGGCCGGCTGTGGTCACCGATCGCCTGAGGAGGAACGCAAGATGAAACCCGGAACCCTGTCCTCTTTCCTCAAGCGCGGCGCCATCTGGGGCTTCATCGTGCTCGAGCTGATCTTCTTCAGCCTCGCCGGCGAATTCCTGGCGCTGTCGGACAAGGCCTTCATGGATCTCGACAACATGCTGCTGCTGCTCAAGCAATCGGCACCGATCGGGATCATCGCCATGGGCATGACGATCGTGATGATCAACGGCAATATCGACCTCAGCGTCGGGGCCATCTTCGCCCTGGCGGCGATCATCCTGCTGGACAGCCTGACCTGGCCGATATTCGCCGGGCTGGGCGACTGGGTGATCCCGGTGTCCTGGGGGATGGCGCTGCTGGTCGGGGTCGCGCTGGGGGCGCTGAACGGGCTGATCGTGTGGAAGACCGGCGTCGATGCCTTCATCGTCACGCTGGGCGCCATGCTGGGCTATCGCGGCCTGGTCTTCATGTATAACGGCGAACAGCCGACGAGCCACCTGAACTGGACCCTGGTGGATTTCGCCGAGGCGCAATTCCTGGGCCTGCACACCGCGACCTGGTTCCTGCTGGCGGTGACGGCGGCGATCTGGGTCCTGATGACCCGCACCGTCCATGGCCGCAACGCCTATGCGATCGGCAACAACCGCGAAGCGGCGGTGAATGCCGGCATCCGGGTCGGGCCGCACATGATGATCAACTTCATGATCATCGGCTTTCTCGCCGCACTGTCGGCGGTGGTGTTCTATTCCGAAAGCGGCTCGGTCAATCCCAATGACGGCCAGCTTTACGAATTGTGGGTGATCACCGCCGTCGTGCTGGGCGGCACCAGGCTGACCGGCGGCGCGGGGTCGGTGATTTCGACCTTTGGCGGCGTGCTGGCGATTCAGCTGCTGCGCAAGGGTCTGGGGCATATCGGGGCCGATACCTCGACCGTGAACCTGGTGATCGGCCTGATCCTGATCGCGGTGCTGTTCCTCGACCGGCAGCTCAACGTGAAGGGCAAGGAGGAGTTGAAGATATGACCGAGCAATCCCCCGCCCTGCGCCTCGAAGGCATCACCAAGACCTTTCCCGGGGTCAAGGCGCTGGACGATGTGTCCTTTGCGGTGATGCCCGGCGAGGTCCACGCCCTGATGGGCGAGAACGGCGCCGGCAAATCGACCCTGATGAAGGTGCTGGGCGGTATCTATCAGCCCAACGCGGGCCGGATCGTCGTCGGCGAGGAACAGGCGGTGATGACCAACCCGCTGGAGGCGAAATCCAAGGGGATCGTCTTCATCCACCAGGAGCTCAGCCTGGCCGAAGAGCTGAGCGTGGCCGAAAACATCTATCTGGGCGAATTGCCGCGCAAACGTTTCGGCATGGTCGACTGGACGACGCTATATGCCCGCACCGATGCGATCCTGGACAAGCTCAAGGTCGGGTTCAATGCCCGCACACGTGTCGGCGCCTTGTCGATCGCCAATCAGCAGATGGTCGAGATCGCCCGCGCCCTGACCGTCGACGCCAAGGCGGTGATCTTCGATGAACCCACCGCCTCGCTCACCGATGCCGAAAAGGTGGTGCTGTTCGACGTGATCGCCGATCTGCGGTCGCAGGGCGTGGGGATCATCTACATCTCGCACCGGATGGAGGAGATCTTCAAGATCACCGACCGGATCAGCGTCCTGCGCGACGGCCAGTATCGCGGCACGCTGGAAACGGCGCAGACCAACGAGGACGAGGTCACCCAGCTGATGATCGGCCGCAAGCTGGATCTGAGCCGCAATGCCAGCCATCACGAACTGGGCGACGTGGCGCTGGAGGTGCGGGGCCTGTCCTGCGGCACGCTCTACCAGGATGTGAGTTTCGAGGTGCGCCGCGGCGAGGTCGTGGGGTTCTACGGCCTGGTCGGCGCCGGACGGACGGAAATCGCCGAAACCCTGTTCGGCCTGCGCGACCCCTCTGCCGGCACGATCCTGATGGACGGCGAAGAGGTGCGGATCAGCTCCCCCGTCGACGCCATCGCCCGCGGCATTTCCCTGGTGCCCGAGGATCGCAAGGGCCAGGGCCTGGTGCTGGGGATGAATTGCCGCGACAACATGACCCTGCCCCAGGTCGATGACCTCAAGGCCGGGCCGTTCGTGGCCGATGGCGCGGAAATCGCGATCTTCGACCAGTATCGCGACAAGCTCGACATCCGCACGCCGGGCTGGAAACAGATGGTTCGCAACCTGTCGGGCGGCAACCAGCAGAAGATCGTGATCGGCAAGTGGCTGTCGATGCATCCCAGCGTGCTGATCGTCGACGAACCGACCCGCGGCATCGACGTGGGCAGCAAATCCGAGATCCACAACCTGATCCGGGATCTGGCCGCCCAGGGCTATGCGGTGATCGTGATCAGTTCCGAAATGCCCGAGGTGCTGCATGTCTCGGACCGGATCGTCGCCATGTATCAGGGCCGGGTCATGCGCAGCTTCACCTCGGACGAAGTGACCGAGGACAGCCTGATCCAGGCGATTTCCGGGATCACCCCGGACAAGGTCGCCTGACCGCCCCGAAAGGAGAGATCGATGAAAGCCGCCCTTTTCGTCGGCGGGTGGGAAGGGCATACGCCCACCGCCTTTGCCGATTGGTACAAGGCCCTGCTCGAGGCCAACGGGTTCAGCGTCGACGTGCATGACACGCTGGCGCCGCTGGAACGGCCCGAAGATCTGGCCGATATCGACCTGATCACGCCGATCTGGTCCTCGGCCCGGTCCGGCCACCAGGCCGAGTTCGGCAACATGACCAAGCCCCAGGAAGACGGGCTGCTGCAGCTGATCGGCGCGGGCTGCGGCCTGGCCGGCTGGCACGGGCATATGGGCGACGCCTTCCGCGACCGGCCGACCTATCATTTCCTGATCGGCGGGCAGTTCGTCGCCCATCCGCCGGGCTGGCCCGACAACCTGCAACCGACCGAGGATTACATCGATTACGATGTCACGATCTGCCAGCCCGACCATCCGCTGGTGGCGGGCATCCGCAGTTTCCGCATCCGGTCCGAACAATATTACATGCTCACCGATCCGTCGAACAACGTGCTGGCGACAACGACCTTTTCCGGCGATCACCTGTGGTGGATCGAGGGCACGGTGATCCCCGTGACCTGGACCCGGCGCTGGGACAAGGGACGGGTGTTCTACTGCTCGATCGGGCACGAGCTGGACGATCTGAAGCTGCCCCAGGTGACCGAGATGATCAGCCGTGGCGCGATCTGGGCGGCCGAGGGAAAGGCGGCGGGAAAGGCGGCGGGAAAGGCGGCGGCGGGCTGAGCGTCAGGCCCCGGCCGGGATCGGGCGGGCCAGCCGCAGCGCGGCCGACCGGGCATGGCCCTCCATCCCTTCCTCGGTGCAGATCAGGGTCGCCGCCTCGGCCAGGCGCGCGCCGGCGGCGGTGTCGCAGCGTTGCCAGGTCACGGTCTTGAGGAACTTGTGCACCGACAGCCCGCCGGTATAGCGCGCGGCCCCGCTGGTCGGCAGCACGTGGTTCGGCCCGGCGACCTTGTCGCCGAAGGGCACGGTGGTTTCGGCCCCCAGGAACAAGGAGCCATAGACCCGCAGCCGGCCCAGCCACCACTCCAGGTCGCGGGCCTGGACATGCAGATGTTCGGGGGCATAGCGGTCGGCGGCCCGGGCCATGTCCTCGCGCGTGTCGCACAGGACCACCTCGGCCCGTTCGGCCCAGGCAATGCGGGCGGCAGAGCGATTGGGCTCGGCCAGGGTTTCGGCCAGGCGCGGGGCCAGCGCCATGACCTGCCGGGCCAGCGGTTCGTGATCGGTGACCAGCCAGACCGGGCTGTCGGGCCCGTGTTCGGCCTGCCCGATCAGATCCCAGGCGACGGTTTCGGCATCCGCGCTGCTGTCGGCGATGACCAGGCTGTCGGTCGGGCCGGCGACCATGTCGATCCCGACCCGGCCGAACAGCTGCCGCTTGGCTTCGGCCACATAGGCATTGCCGGGGCCGACCAGGATATCGGCGGGCGGCAGGCCGAACAGGCCCTCGGCCATGGCGGCGATCCCCTGCACCCCGCCCAGGGTCAGGATGCTGTCGGCCCCGGCCAGGTCCATCGCGTAGATGATCGCATCCGGGATCCCCTGCCCGCCCCGCGGCGGCGTCGCGGCGGTGACATGGGGCACGCCGGCGGCGCGTGCGGTGGTGACCGACATCAAGGCGCTGGCGATATGGGCATAGCGCCCGCCGGGCACATAGCAGCCGGCGCTGTCCACGGGGATGCTTTTCTGTCCGGCGACATGGCCCGGCGACAGCTCGACCTCCATGTCGGTCAGCGTGGCGCGCTGGGCCTCGGCGAAGCGGCGGATATTGTCATGGGCAAAGGCGATCCGGTCGCGCAGCGCCTGCGGCACCCGCTCGATCGCCGCGCGGCGGGCATCGTCGGGCAGCACGATCGGGCCGGTCCAGCGATCCAGGGTTTCGGCGTAGCGGCGCACGCGGGCCTCGCCGTCGCGGGCGATGTCGGCCAGCATGATCGCGACCGTGTCCCGCAGGTCGGCGCTTTCCGTGATCGGGCGCGGGGCGGCGGTCTTGAGCGGACGGAGGGTCATCGCGGGGCTCCCGGGGTGGCGGCGGCGGATCCATCTCGCGCCCGGGAGGCCGGGCGGATCAAGTCCCGCGCCTCTATTTCGAAACCTTCGAATTCTCGCGCGGCCGCCCTGCCCCCGCCTCCGGCCCGGCCGGCAGCAGGGCCAGCTTGCCGGTCAGCCAGGGGTGGCGCGCCAGCGTGGGCGCGATGATCCGCGCCCGGGCCGCGCGGCGCAGCCCCGCCGCCAGCACGTCATGCACCGCCTCGGGCACGTCGTCGCGGCGGAACAGGGCGATGCTGCGCGAGAACGCCCGGCCCGGAAACGGCAGCACCCGGAACCGCGCCGCATCCCGCTCGGACCGGGCGAAGGTCAGCGCCGTGGTGATCGCCCAGCCGCGCCCTGCCGCGACCATCGACAGCACCATGTGGGTGCTCTCGAATTCCATCCGTTCCGGAAAGCGCAACCCCAGGCGGCGCAATTGCGCCTCGATGCGGCGCCCCAGCAGGTGCTGGCGGCTGTGGCGCAACAGCGGCAGCCCGGCACCGGGGCCGCGCAGCCAGTCCAGGTCGGGCGCCTCGCCCCCGGTATCGGGTGGCAGGACCAGCACGAAAGGGTCGCGCAGAAAGGGGTCCTGCAGGATCGACGGGTCGTCCAGATCGACCGTCGCGGCGATGCCGATATCCACCTGTTCGCCAAGCAGCAGGTCGAGGATTTCATGGGTCGGCCGCGACAGGAAGGAAAAATCGCATTGCGGCATGGCGCGGGCCAGATGGTCGGCGATGTCGGGGCCGACATCGCGTTCGAAATCCTCGATATGGGCGATGCGCAGACGGCGGACGAAACTGCCCGGTTCGCCCGACCGGGTCTCGGCCAGGCCCTTGCGCAGGGCCCAGAGCGCCTCGTCCACGCGGCGCAACAGCACCTCGCCGGCCGGGGTCAGGCGCAGCGGCCGGCGGGCATGGTCGACCAGCGGCGCGCCGACCGCGCGTTCCAGGCAGGACAGGTGATGCGAGGCGGTGCTGACCGACACGCCCAGCGCCCGTGCCCCGGCCCCCATCGCGCCGTGCCGGGCAACCGCCTGGAAGACTTCCAGCCATTTGACGCTAAGCTGCGACCGCTCCATCCCTGCACCTTGTCAGGTTCGAATATTTCGAATTTATGACCCGGCCTCGCCGGTCGCGCAAGGCCCCCGGACCCATATCACGCTTGACGGGCACGGGGCTTATGACTTAGGCACCGGGCCGATCGGGCGGGTATGGTGAAATGGTATCACACGAGCCTTCCAAGCTCTTGGTGCGGGTTCGATTCCCGCTACCCGCTCCATCCGATCCCCCTGCAACAGGCCGGCCGCGCAACGTCGGCATGATGTCGGGAATGCATCGCTGCGGCGCCACGACCGGCGCGCATCGCTTGTGTCCCGGGCCGCCCGCGTCTAAGTGAACCGCGACGCGGACCAGGGACGGACATGGCACGACAGCCCCAGAACGTGACCGAGGACCGGGCGAAGTCCAAGCGCATCTCGGCGCTTGGCGCGCTCTGGCCCTTCATGGCGCCTTATCGGGCGATGATGGCGGCGGCGGTTCTTGCGCTGGTCGCGACGGCGATCATCTCGCTTCTGCTGCCGATGGCGGTGCGGCGGGTGGTCGACAGTTTCGACACCGGCTCGGCCGAATTGCTGGACAAGTATTTCGGCGCCGCCCTGATCATCACCGCTCTGCTCGCGATCGGCACGGCGGTGCGCTATTACCTGGTCACCCGGCTGGGCGAGCGCGTGGTGGCCGATATCCGCAAGGCGGTGTTCGACCGGATGATCGGGATGAGCCCGGCCTTTTTCGAAAAGATCATGACCGGCGAGGTCCTGAGCCGGATCACCACCGACACGACCCTGATCCTGAGCGTGATCGGATCGTCGGTATCGGTCGCCCTGCGCAACCTGCTGATCTTCGTCGGCGGGCTGGTGCTGATGCTGATCACCTCGGCCAAGCTGACCGGCCTGGTGCTGCTGGTCGTGCCGGCGGTGATCGTGCCGATCGTGCTGCTGGGCCGGCGGCTGCGGGTGCTGAGCCGGGAAAACCAGGACTGGATCGCGGCCTCGTCGGGCAATGCCTCCGAGGCGCTGCTGTCGGTCCAGACCGTGCAGGCCTTTACCCACGAATTCGCCAGCCGCGGCCGGTTCGCCGACGTGACCGAACGGTCATTCGTCGCCGCGCGCCAGCGGATCGGGGTGCGGGCGCTGATGACGGCGATCGTGATCTTCCTGATCTTCGCCGGGGTTGTCGGGGTGCTGTGGATCGGCGCCCGCGATGTCCGGGCCGAGATGATGAGCGTGGGCGAACTTGTGCAATTCGTCATCTATTCGGTGATGGTGGCCGGCGCGGTGGGCGCCCTGACCGAGATCTGGGGCGAATTGCAGCGCGCCGCCGGCGCGACCGAACGGCTGGTCGAATTGCTGCATTCCAGCGACGCGGTGCGCGATCCGGAGGCGCCCGAGACGCTGGCCGAACCGGTGCGCGGCGAGATTGCCTTCGACGATGTGCGCTTCAGCTATCCCGCGCGGCCCGGCCAGCAGGCGCTGGACGGGGTCAGCCTGACCGTGGCGCCCGGCGAAACCGTGGCCCTGGTCGGCCCTTCGGGCGCGGGCAAGACCACGGTGATCCAGCTGCTGTTGCGGTTCTACGACCCGCAATCGGGCGCGGTTCGGCTGGATGGCCAGGACCTGCGCACGCTGTCGCGCGATGCCTTCCGGGCCCATATGGCGCTGGTGCCGCAGGACCCGGTGATCTTTGCCGACACCGCGCGCGAGAATATCCGCTTCGGCCGGCCCGACGCCACGGATGCCGAGGTCGAAGAGGCCGCGATCGCCGCCGCCGCGCATGATTTCCTGGTCAAGCTGCCGGACGGATATGACACCTATGTCGGCGAACGGGGCGTGATGCTGTCGGGCGGACAGAAGCAGCGCATCGCCCTGGCCCGGGCGATCCTGCGCGATGCGCCGGTGCTGCTGCTGGACGAGGCGACCAGCGCGCTGGATGCCGAAAGCGAGCGGCTGGTGCAGGCGGCGGTGGACGAGCTGACGAAGGATCGCACGACGATCGTGGTCGCGCACCGGCTGGCCACGGTGAAGAAAGCCGACCGGATCCTGGTCTTTGACGAGGGCCGGATCGTGGCCCAGGGCAGCCATGACGCGCTGGTGGCCGAAGGCGGGCTGTATGCCCGCCTCGCCCGGCTGCAATTCACCGAAGGGTTGGCGGCGGAATAGTCTGTCCGCCCTGTCCCGGGGCTGGCCCGGGATTCTCGGACGGGCGCCCGTGCGAGAGGCCCCGGATCAAGTCCGGGGCGGGGTCACGCCGTCAACAGCCAGACCGCCACGCCGGCCAGCATCAGCCCCAGCCCCAGGTTCAGCCGCCGGGCCGCGCGCGGGCTGCGGAACCAGCGGCCCAGCAGGTCTCCGGCCAGCGTCCAGACCAGGAAGGCGACCAGGTTGTTGAGCGTGAAGATTGTGGTGATCAGCGCCGTCGCACCGGGCAGATCGGCCGCCATCGGCGCGAACTGGGTGAACATCAGGGCGATGATCACATAGGCCTTGGGGTTCAGCAGCAGCAGGAGCGCGCCGTCGATCGGGCCGATCGGCCGCGCCTTTGCCGCCTCCCCCAGCGGGCCGGCCCGCAGGACGCGCCAGGCCAGCCACAGCACATAGCCGGCGCCCGCGATCTGCAACGCCCGGGCCAGGCCCGGCGCCGCCTGCAGGCCGCCGATGACTCCCAGCCCGATCAGGAAGGTCACGACCCAGGTCGCCAGGTGATAGCCGGCGCTGGCCGGCAGCGTCGCGGCCAGGCCGAAGCGCGCGCCGGCGGCGGCGAAGGCCAGGTTGCCGGGGCCGGGGCTGTAGGCCAGCGGCACCAGGAACAGGATCAGGGCGGGGACAAGCTGGGACATGGTGGGGCACTCCTGTGCCCCGGAATGCCGCCTGGTCCGGCCCCGGGCGATCCGGTTCCTGCGCATTGAAACCGCGATTTTCGCCGCGTCACACTTGCGATACCGCCGGTTGCACAGCATCCTTGCCCGACAACAACCGGCGCCAAGCCGGACAACCAGGGAGGAGCCGCCATGACCTATGCCACCATGGCCGATCGTGACGCATTCGAAAAAGACATGCCATGGGAGGCACGCGAGGTTCCGACCACGCTGTATCAGATGCTGCAGGGCACCGCCGAACGCCATTCCGCGCGCAAGGCGGTGACGTTCCAGATGTTCTCGGACCCCAAGGCCCCCGAGGAAACCCTCAGCTGGGGCGAATTGCACGACAAGGCGGTGCAGGCGGCCAACCTGTTCCGGTCGCTCGGCATCGGTGAAACCGATGCGGTGGCCTTTCTGCTGCCCAATTGCACCGAGACCGTGCTGACCTATCTGGGCGGCGCCATCGCCGGGATCGTCAACCCGATCAATCCGCTGCTGGAGGCCGAACATATCGCCGGCATCCTGCGCGAAACCGACGCCAAGGTGCTGGTCACGCTCAAGGCCTTTCCCAAGACCGACGTGGCGCAGAAGGCCAACGAGGCGGTCCGGCTGGCGCCGAATGTGGAAACCGTGCTCGAGGTCGACCTGCTGCGCTACATGACCGGGCTGAAGCGGCTGATCATTCCGCTGATCCGCCCCAAGAACCCGGTCAGCCACCGCGCCCAGGTGCTGGATTTCAACGCCGAGCTGGCCAAGCAGCCGCGCGCGCTGAGTTTTGCCGACAGCGACGGCGACCGGATCGCCGCCTATTTCCATACCGGCGGCACCACCGGCCTGCCCAAGGTCGCCCAGCACCGCTATTCCGGCATCGTCTACAATGCCTGGCTGGGTGCCACGCTGCTGTTCTCCGAAGAGGATGTGCAGATCGTGCCGCTGCCGATCTTTCACGTCTTCGCCACCATCGTCTGTATCGGCGCCAGCCTCGGCTCGGGCGCGCAGATCGTGTTTCCGACGCCGCAGGGCTATCGCGGCGACGGGGTGTTCGACAATTTCTGGAAACTGGTCGAACGCTATCGCGCGACCTTCATGATCGGCGTGCCCACCGCCATGGCCGCATTGATGCAGCGGCCGGTCAATGCCGATATCTCGTCGCTGAAACTGTGTTTCTCGGGGTCCTCGCCGCTGCCGGTGGAGCTGTACAAGCGGTTCGAAAAGGCCGCCGGGCTGACGATCTGCGAAGGCTACGGGCTGACCGAGGCGACCTGCCTGGTGTCGATCAACCCGCCGGACGGCGAGAAGAAGGTCGGCTCGATCGGCATCCCGTTTCCCTATTCCGACGTCAGGATCCTCAACCACACCGCCGACGGCCCGGCCGAAGCCCCGGTCGGCGAGATCGGCGAGATCTGCGTCGACAGCCCCGGCGTGTTCGAGGGCAAGACCTATACCCAGATCGAAAAGAACAACGGGTTGTTCCATCATGACCGCTACCTGCGCACCGGCGACCTGGGGCGGATCGACGCGGACGGCTATCTGTGGATCACCGGCCGCGCCAAGGATCTGATCATTCGCGGCGGCCACAATATCGACCCGGCCGAGATCGAAGAGGCCCTCGCCGGCCATGACGCCGTCGCATTCGCCGCCGCGATCGGCCAGCCGGACGCATATGCCGGCGAATTGCCCTGTGCCTATGTCGAACTGGTCGGCGGCGCCAAGGTGACCGAGGCCGAGTTGATCGATTTCGCCAAGGCGCGGATCAGCGAACGCGCGGCCCATCCCAAATACCTCGAGATCGTGCCCGAACTGCCCAAGACCGCCGTCGGCAAGACGCTCAAGAACGAATTGCGCAAGCTGGCCATCGCCCGGGTCTATGGCGAGGCGCTCGAGGCCGCCGGGGTCGCCGCCAAGGTGCGCGAGGTGGTCGAGGACAAGTCGCAGGGCCTGGTCTGCCATCTGGACAAGACCGGCGAGGTCGGCGACGACGAGGTCACCAAGGTTCTTGGCGCCTTCACCCGACCCTGGGCCTGGGCCTGAGCCGCGCACAGCCGATGTGCGACGCCTCAGGGTGAACCGCCGGGCGTGATCTTCTAGATGCCCCTTCGATAGCCGCCGAAGGGGATCCGGGATGTTGACCAATACCGCCACGCGCTATGGCGCCGTTGCCCGCGGATTGCACTGGGCCATGGCGCTGCTGGTGATCGCCGCGCTGGCGCTGGGCCTGATCGGCAAGGTCACGCCGCGCAATGCCGACACGGTCGATTGGCTGCAGGTGCTGTATTCGCTGCACAAGACCATCGGGGTCACGGTTCTGGCCCTGGCCGTGCTGCGCATCCTCTGGGCGCTGAGCCAGCCACGCCCGGCGCCGCTGCATCCCGAACGGCGGCTGGAAACCCTGGCCGCCGAGGCGGCGCATTGGCTGCTTTATGGCGCGATCCTGGTGCTTCCCTTGTCGGGCTGGGTGATGCATGCGGCCGAGGACGGCTTCGCCCCGATCTGGTGGCCCTTCGGCCAGACCCTGCCCTTCGTGCCGAAATCCGACACAATCGCCGGGATCGCCGGGGGCGTGCATTTCCTGGCCGCCATCGCCCTGGTCGCCACCCTGGCCGCCCATATCGGCGGGGCGCTGAAACACGCGCTGATCGACCGCGACGCGACGCTGGCGCGGATGTGGCGCGGGGCCGAGGCCGGGGGCCCCGAGGCTGCGGGCGGGCATCGGCGGACCGCCTGGGCGGCACTGGCGATCTGGGCCGCGGTGATCGCCCTGCCCTTTGCCTCGGCCGGGCGCCAGCAGGCCGGCGCCGGCGTGGCGCCGGGACAGGCCGAGGCGGCCGGCTGGCAGGTCCAAACGGGCACGCTCGGCTTCGAGGTCATCCAGATGGGCGCGACGGTCGAGGGCCGGTTCGACAGCTGGGAGGCCGCGATCGACTATGACCCGCAGACCGGGACCGGCGAGGTGGCGGTGACGATCGACATGACCAGCGTCGCGCTGGGATCGGTCACCGATCAGGCCAAGGGGCCGGAGTTCTTTGACGTGGCGCGCCATGCGCAGGCGGTCTTTGCCGCAAGGATCGCCCGCATCGACGGCGCCGCGCACCAGGCGACCGGCAGCCTGACGCTGGTCGGGCGGACCGTGCCCGTGGTGCTGGCCTTCGATCTGGATCTGGCAGACGGGACCGCGACCGCCGCGGGCCGCGTCACGCTCGACCGGCGCGATTTCGGGATCGGCGCGGCCTATCCGGACGACAGCAATGTGGGCTTCGCCGTTCCTGTCGAGATCACGCTGACCGCGACCCCGCAGGAGTGAAAAAACCGCCGCCGGGGGTCCGGCGGCGGCATCGGGCCTTGCGCTGTGGCGTGGCTCAGCTTTCGGGCACCATCGCCTCGATCGAGATGCGGATCGCCACCTCGTCGCCGACGAAGGGCGCGAACTGGCCCATGTCGAAATCGCTGCGCAACAGCGTGGTGGTGGCGTCGAAACCGATCCAGGGCAGGCCGGCCATCGGGTGATCGCCGATCTTGTTCATGGTCGCATCCAGCACCACCGGCCGGGTGATGCCGTTGATCGTCAGATCGCCGGTGATCAGCCCGGTCGTGTCGCCGGTCACCTCGATCCCGGTCGACACGAAGCTCACCACCGGGTTGTCGTCGGCGCCGAAGAAATCGCCCGACAGGAAATGCGCCTCGCGCTCGGGCCAGCCGGTGATCAGGCTTTCGGCCGGAAAGCTGACCTCGACCGAGGAGGCGGCGGGATCGTCGGCGTCGAAATCGATCCTGCCCTCGAAGCCCGAGAACATCCCGGTCGTGGTCGAATAGCCCAGGTGATCGTAGCTGAACACAATCTGGCTGTGCGAGGCGTCAAGCATGTAGGTGACAGGATCGGCCTGCACGGCGGACGCCGCCAGGCCCAGCGTGGCGGCAGAAGCAAGAAGAAGCGATTTCATCGGGTTACCTTTCAGGGGTTGAAGATCGGTGTCGCAGACAGGCCCTACCTATCCGGCGCCACGCCGCGCACAATTATGCGCGCTCCAACACGGGCTGTTGAGAAATGAACAGGGCCGGCAGCGTGGCGGACTGCCTCCGGCGCGCCCATCGGCTGGACCCGGTCGCCCCCGACCGCTGCGGGTCGTCGAAACCCGAAGGTTCTGGCGCGATCTCGACGCGCTGATCCGGATCGGCGAACGGTCGGGCGGCCGGGGCCGGCTGCTGGCGCTGCTGCGGCTGTTGCCGCGGCCGGCGCTGAGCCGCGCCGGGCTGGAACCGGGCATCCGGCGCCACCGGCCGGGCGCCGGGTCGTGGGCTCTGGCGCGGTTCGGTTTTCCGGATGGCGAGAGGAATGGTGCTGCTGGAGAGAATTGAACTCTCGACCTCTCCCTTACCAAGGGAGTGCTCTACCTCTGAGCTACAGCAGCGCCGTGAGCCGGGGGATTAGACGCAAACACGCGCCCGTGCAACCCCTCTCTGGACGGTTTTTGCCCAGCTTGATATGCCCCTGCCATGAGCAGCAAATCCGCACGGGATACGGGTCGCGAGGACCGCCTGAAGGCGGCGCTGAAGGCCAACCTGGCCCGGCGCAAGGCCCAGGCGCGCGCCCGGACCGACGCCCCCGAAGGCGACGACGCCCCCGAGGCGGACAACAACAAGGACTAGTCGGGACATGGATTCGATCATCGTGCGGGGCGGCCGCGAACTGAACGGGCAGATTGCCATCGCCGGCGCCAAGAATGCCGCCCTGGCGCTGATGCCGGCCACGCTGCTGAGCGAAGAGCCCCTGACGCTGACCAATGCGCCACGGCTGAGCGACATCAAGACCATGACCACCCTGCTGCAATCGCTGGGCGCCGAAGTGGCGCCGATGCGCGACGGCCAGGTGCTGGCCCTGGCCTGCCATGGCGCGATCAACCACGTCGCCGAATATGACATCGTGCGCAAGATGCGCGCCTCGAACCTGGTCCTTGGCCCGCTTCTGGCGCGCGAGGGCCATGCAATCGTGTCGCTGCCCGGCGGCTGCGCGATCGGGGCGCGGCCGATGGACATCCACATCCACGGCCTGGAGGCGATGGGCGCCGAGATCGCGCTGAAGGACGGCTATCTGCACGCCAGGGCGCCCTTGGGCGGGCTGAAGGGCGCGCAGGTGGATTTCCCCTTCGCCAGCGTCGGCGCCACCGAAAACGTGATGATGGCGGCGACGCTGGCCCGCGGCACCACGGTGATCACCAATGCCGCGCGCGAGCCCGAGATCGTCGACCTGGCCGAGTGCCTGACCCGGATGGGGGCGCGGATCGACGGCGCCGGCACCCGGGCGATCACGATCGAGGGCGTCGACCGTCTGCATGGCGCGACCCATCCGGTCGTCACCGACCGGATCGAACTGGGCACCTACATGCTGGCCCCGGTCCTGGCCGGCGGCGCGGTGGAATGCCTGGGCGGGCGGCTCGACCTGGTGCAGGCTTTCGCCGACAAGCTGGACGAGGCCGGCATCGAGGTGACCGAGACCGCGGCCGGCCTGAAGGTCGCGCGGCGCAACGGCACGCCGAAGGCGGTGAACGTCACCACCGAACCCTTCCCCGGTTTTCCGACCGATCTGCAGGCCCAGATGATGGCGATGCTCTGCACCGCCAGCGGCACCAGCGTGCTGGAAGAGACGATCTTCGAGAACCGCTTCATGCACGCGCCCGAACTGATGCGCATGGGCGCCGAGATCGAGGTGCATGGCGGCAGCGCCACGGTCCGCGGGGTCGAACGGCTGAAAGGCGCGCCGGTGATGGCGACCGATCTGCGGGCCTCGGTGTCGCTGATCCTGGCCGGGCTCGCGGCCGAGGGCGAGACGGTGGTCAACCGGGTCTATCACCTGGATCGGGGCTATGAACAGCTGGTGCGCAAGCTCAGCGGGATCGGCGCCGATGTCGAACGGGTGCACGGCCAGTGACCGGGGATGCGACCTTCGAAGAGGGCGGCGAAGGCCCGCTGCGCCTGAAGGCGATGGATGCGGACGATCTGCAGATCCTGTCGAGCCTGGCCCAGGACGCGGTCTTTGACGGGTCCGAGATGCACTGGGACCGGCGCGCGCGCCGCTTCGGCCTGTTGCTCAACCGGTTCCGCTGGGAGGATGCCCCCAAGGCCGAGGCGCGCCGGCGGCCCTATGAACGGGTCCGGGCGGTGCTGGCGATCGAGGACGTGACCCGGGTCCGAAGCCAGGGGGTGGAACCGGGCGATGCCGGCCGGGTCTATTCCCTGCTCTCGGTCGTCTGGGAACCGGGCGCGGACGGCACCGGCGCGGTGGTCCTGACGCTGGCCGGCGACGGGGCGATCCGGATCGAGGCGGAAACGCTCGAGGTCATGCTGCGCGACGTGACCCGGCCCTATCGTGCGCCCTCGGGCAAGAAGCCCGCGCATGGCGGCTAGGCAGGCGACCGGTGCCATTGCGGCCTGGCAGCCGGACCGCTAAGGGACCGGCCAAGGAGAGTGACCATGCCCCAGTTCCTCGACACCACGGACCCGGAGTTCGAACCCCGCTTCGCCGCGCTGCTGGCGGCCAAGCGCGAGGACAGCCCGGATGTGGACGCGGTCGTCGCCGATATCATCGCCGATGTCCGGGCCCGGGGCGACGCGGCTGTGATCGCGCTGACCGAGCGGTTCGACCGGCTGGCCCTGACGCCCGACACCCTGCGCCTGACCGAGGCCGAGATCGACGCCCATTGCGCGGCCGTCCCGGACGATGAACGCGCCGCGCTGAACCTGGCGGCCCAGCGGATCCGCGCCTATCACGCCCGCCAGATGCCCGACGATGCCAGCTGGACCGACCCCGAGGGGGCCATGCTGGGCTGGCGCTGGAGCGCGGTGTCGGCGGCCGGGCTTTATGTGCCCGGGGGGCTGGCGTCGTATCCGTCGTCGGTGCTGATGAACGCGGTGCCGGCCAAGGTGGCCGGGGTCGGCCGGCTGGCGATGGTGGTGCCGACGCCGGACGGTGTGGTGAACCCGGCCGTGATGCTGGCGGCGCGCATCGCCGGGGTGGACGAGGTCTATCGCATCGGCGGCGCCCAGGCCGTGGCCGCCCTGGCCTATGGCACCGACACGATCGCCCCGGTCGACAAGATCACCGGCCCCGGCAATGCCTATGTCGCCGCCGCCAAGCGCCGGGTCTTCGGCAAGGTCGGCATCGACATGATCGCCGGCCCGTCCGAGATCCTGGTGATCGCCGATGGCGACAACGATCCGGACTGGATCGCGCTCGACCTGCTGAGCCAGGCCGAACATGACGAAAGCGCCCAATCGATCCTGATCACCCCCGATGCCGATTTCGGCCGCGCCGTGGCCCGGGCGGTCGAGACCCGGCTGCAAAGCCTGGACCGGAGGGCCATCGCCGGCGCCTCGTGGCGCGATTACGGCGCGGTGATCATCGTCCGCGACCTGGACGAGGCGGTGGCGCTGTCCGACCGGATCGCGCCCGAACACCTGGAACTGTGCACCGGCAATGCCGAGGACCTGGCCGGCCGCGTCACCCATGCCGGCGCGATCTTTGTCGGCCGCTTCACCCCCGAGGCGATCGGCGATTACGTCGGCGGGCCGAACCACGTGCTGCCGACGGCGCGCTCGGCGCGGTTCTCGTCGGGCCTGTCGGTCCTGGATTTCCTCAAGCGCAGCACGATCGCGAAAATGTCGCCCGCCGCGCTCAAGGCGATCGGCCCGGCGGCCGAAACCCTGGCCCGGTCCGAAGGTCTGCAGGCCCATGGCCTGTCCGTCACCGCCCGGCTCGACGCGCTGAACCGCTAGGCCCGGCGCCGGGTTTCTCCGGGTCGGAAGCATCCCGGGGGAAGTCGGCCCGCCGGGGCGACGGGGGGCCGCGCGCCCCTACCCGGTCGGATCGCGTCGGCGATCCGGAACCCGGTTCCGGCCAACCCGCTTGCCAAGCCGCGCGGGCGGCTGCTATCGCTGGCGCCGCATCGCAACAAGGCCGGCCCCAGGACCATGACCCGCATCGTTCACATCGCGCTTGACGACAGCGGCCTGCCACCGCCGACGCCCGAGATCGATCAGGAACGCAAGGTCGCGCTGTTCGATCTGATGGAGGAAAATTCCTTCGACCTGCCGGCGCGCGACGACCGCGCGGCGCCCGAAGGCCCCTACAAGCTGCACCTGTCGATCCGCGACAAGCGCCTGGTCTTCGCCGTCTTCACCGAAACCGACGACCCGGCCGCCGAATTCCACCTGAGCCTCGGGCCGTTCCGCCAGGTGGTGAAGGATTACTTCCAGATCTGCGAAAGCTATTTCAGCGCCGTCAAGACCGCCGCCCCCAGCCAGATCGAAACCATCGACATGGCCCGGCGCGGCATCCACAACGAAGGCGCCCGGGTGCTGCAGGAACGGCTTGACGGCAAGGCCGTGGTCGATACCGATACCGCGCGGCGCCTGTTCACCCTGATCTGTGTGTTGCATTGGGGGGGCTAGGGCGGATGGCGGAAGCGCTTCCTCAATCGGTGCTCTTCTGCTGTGACCACAACGCCGTGCGCTCGCCCATGGCCGAGGGCCTGATGAAGAAGTTCTACGGCGACGCCTGTTACATCCAGTCGGTCGGGGTCAAGAACGACCTGGAAATCGACGGCTTTGCCGTCGCCGTCTGCCGCGAACTGGGGGTCGAACTGGAACGCCACCGGGCGCGGTCCTTCGACGACATGGAACAATGGGGCGACGACCTGTCCTCGTTCGACCTGGTGGTCGCGCTCAGCCCGGCCAGCCAGCGCCGGGCGCTGGAGCTGACCCGGATCTTCCACCTCGAGGTGGAATACTGGCCGATCCTCGACCCGACCGGCCTGGGCGAAACCCGCGCGGCCAAGCTGGCCAGCTATCGCCAGGCCCGCGACCAGATCGTCGAACGGCTCCAGGGCCGGTTCGGCCCCCCGACACAGGAGACCTGAATGGCAACCGAGGTTCTGCGCCGCTATTTCGCGGCCTTCAACGCGGGCGATATCGACGGGATGCTGGCCGAGCTCGCCGAGGACCTGGTCCATCACGTGAACGAGGGCAAGCAGCGCCATGGCAAGCCGGCCTTCCGCGCCTTTTGCGAGCACATGGCCCGGTGCTATCGCGAAGAGCTGACCGATATCGTGCTGTTCGAGGCCGAAAACGGCACCCGCGCCGCGGCCGAATTCACCGTGACCGGCACCTATCTGGCAACCGATGACGGCCTGCCCCCCGCGCATGGCCAGACCTACCGGCTGCCCGGCGGGTCGTTCATGGAGCTGCGGGACGGCAAGATCACCCGCATCACCACCTATTACAACCTGGCCGACTGGTTGGCGCAGGTGTCATGATCGAGGTCCGGCCGCTGACCGGCGCCGATCTGGAGCGGGTGCTGCCCGACGTGGCACGGCTGCGGATGACAGTGTTCCGGGACTGGCCGTATCTTTATGACGGCAGCTTCGCTTACGAACACCGGTATCTGCAAAGCTATCGCGACAGCGCCGGGGCGGTGCTGGTCGGCGCCTTCGACGGCGACAGGCTGGTCGGTGCGGCCACGGGCACGCCGATGGAGGACCATGAAGACGATTTCGCCCGCGCCTTCGACGGCCAGGGCATTGCCCTGACCGACATCTTCTATTGCGCGGAATCGGTGCTGCTGCCGGAGTATCGCGGGTGCGGGATCGGGCACGCCTTTTTCGACGCGCGCGAGGACCACGCCCGCCGCCTGGGCCGGCGCCACAGCGCCTTCTGCGCCGTGATCCGGCCCGAGGATCACCCGGCCCGGCCCGCCGATCATCGCCCGCTGGACCCGTTCTGGCGCAAGCGCGGCTATGCCCCCCTGCCCGGCGTTCGGGCCGAATTCCGCTGGACCGACCTGGGCGATGCCGAACCGACGCCGAAGCCGCTGCAATTCTGGATCAGGACGCTATGAGCGCGCCGATCTCGATCGCCGCGGGCTGTTTCGCGCCGCGCTGGCATCCCGACTGGGACGCCTTGCGGGCCGAGATCCTGGACCGGGTGGCCGATGCCGCCTGCCAGCTGGTCGTGTTCCCCGAATACGCCGCCATGGCCGCGGCATTGATCGGCACACCCAAGGGCGAGCCCGACCCGATGATCTGGGCCGAACGCGGCGCCGCCGCCCATGCCGCATGGGTCGCCCTGATGCAGGAGGCGGCGCAGACCCATGGCTGCCACATCCTGGCCGGCTCCGGCCCGGTGCGGGTCGGCGGCCGGACGCTGAACCGCGCGGTCCTGGTCGCCCCCGACGGCAGCACCGGCCACCAGGACAAGCTGATCCCGACCCCCTGGGAACGCCGCGACATGGCGATCGCGGGCGGCACCGGCCTGACCCTGTTCGACACCGCACTGGGCAAGATCGGTATCTGCATCTGCTATGACGCGGAATTCCCGCTTTTCGCCCGGGCGCTGGCGGCGGCGGGGGCCGGGATCATCCTTGTCCCCTCCTGCACCGACACGCCGGCCGGCCAGATGCGGGTCCAGATCGCGGCCCGCGCCCGGGCGCTGGAAAACCAATGCCTTGTCGTGCAGGCGCCGATGCTGGGCGCGGTGCCGGGCTGCGATCCGATCCACGAAAGCTACGGCCGCGCCGGGATCTTCGGCCCGCCGGATCGGGGCCAGCCCGATGACGGCATCCTGGCACTGGCCCATCCCGACACGCTCGGATGGATGCGCCACACGCTCGACCCGGCCAAGATCCTGGCCACGCGGACGCGCGGCGACGTCACGACCTTTGCCGACTGGCCGCTGCAACCCGCGCCCGATCTTTCCGTCGAAACCGTCACCCTTGGCAAATAACCCTTGAAATCGGGCCTTCTCCGGCGCATGTAGCGCTCTATCCGGGCCAGACCCGGGCACGCAACGAAGGAGATCACATGGCCAAGGAAGAACTGCTCGAATTTCCTGGTGTCGTGAAGGAACTCCTGCCGAATGCGACGTTCAGGGTCGAGCTGGAAAACGGCCATGAGATCATCGCGCATACGGCGGGCAAGATGCGCAAGAACCGCATCCGGGTTCTGGCGGGCGACAAGGTCCAGGTCGAGATGACCCCCTATGATCTGACCAAGGGTCGGATCAATTACCGGTTCAAGTAGCGCGAAGCCGACGGCTTCGCGACCGTGCGGGTAAACGTTTTGCGCAGCAAAATGTGGCCGGCACCCGGCTGCAATCCTGGGCGCGTTCATGACCGATACCCCCCACCTCATCCTCGGCTCCGGTTCGCCCCGGCGGCTGGAGCTGCTGGCACAGATCGGGCTGGTGCCCCATGCCGTGCGCCCGCCGGATATCGACGAAACCCCGGCCAAGGGCGAAGGACCGCGTGACTACGTGCTGCGGATGGCGCGGCAAAAGGCGCAAGCCAGCGCCTGCGCACCGGGCGAAGTCGTGCTCTGTGCCGACACGACCGTCGCCGTCGGCCGCCGCATCCTGGGCAAGCCTGAAAGCGCCGAAGACTGCGCCGGCTTCCTGCGCCTGATGTCCGGCCGGCGCCACACGGTGATCACGGCGATTTCCGCCCGCGATCCCGACACGATCCGGGTGCGCGACGTGGTCACCCAGGTCAAGATGAAACGCCTGACCGAGGCCGAGATCGCCGCCTACCTGGCGACGGACGATTGGCGGGGCAAGGCGGGCGGCTATGCGATCCAGGGGCCGGCGGGCAAGCTGATCCCGTGGATCCAGGGGTCCTATACCGCCGTGATCGGCCTGCCGCTGGCCGAAACCGCGGGTTTGCTGGGCAGTTTCGGAGTGACGTCATGAAAGGCCGCCAGATCGTGCTGGATCACCTCGGCGGGCGCGAGGTCGCGGCCCTGCTGGTCGACGGGCAGCTCGACGATCTGCTGATCGACGACGACAGCGCGCCGCGCCCCGGCGCGATCTACCGCGCGATCTGCGATCGCCCGCTCAAGGGCCAGGGCGGGATGATCGTGCGGCTGACCGATGGCGAAACCGGGTTCCTGCGCCAGGTCAAGGGCATGAAACCCGGCCAGCCGGTTCTGGTCCAGGTCACCGGCTACCCGGACGAAGGCAAGGCGGTGCCAGTCACGACCAAGGTCCTGTTCAAGAGCCGCCATGCCATCGTCACGCCGGGCGCGCCGGGGCTGAATATCAGCCGCCGGATCCGCGACGAGGACAGCCGCGATCGCCTGCTGGAGATCGCCCACGGGGCCGGGCTGGAGGACGGGGTCGGGCTGATCCTGCGTTCCTCCTGCGCCGAGGCCGGGGATGCTCAGGTGGCCGAGGATATCGCCGCGATGGCCGCCCTGGCCGGCGCCGTTCTGGCCGATGCCGACGGCACCGAGCCCGAAGCCCTGACCGAGGGCGACGGCCCCCATGCCCTGGCCTGGCGCGACTGGTCAGAACCGGCCGCGGTCGAAACCGCACCGGGCGGGCTGGACCGGCTGGGGGTGATCGACCAGATCGAAGCCCTGCGCGGCGCCCGCGTCGCCCTGGGCGCCGGCCACATGTGGGTCGAGCCGACCCGGGCTCTGGTGGCGGTCGACGTGAATTCGGGCGGCGATACCTCGCCCGCCGCCGCGCTGAAAGCGAACCTGGCGGCGATCCGCGCCCTGCCCCGCGCCCTGCGCCTGCGCGGCCTGGGCGGCCAGGTGGTGATCGACTTCGCCCCGCTGCCCAAGGGCCAGCGCCGGCAGGCCGAAACCGCCCTGCGCGTCGCCTTCAAACCCTGTCCGGTCGACACCGCCCTGGTCGGCTGGACGCCGTTGGGCCATTACGAATTGCAGCGCAAACGCGAAAGGGTGGCGACGGCGCCCTTGCTGGCGGGGCTTTGAACCGACCCGGGTGAGCACACCAAGCCGGTCGATGCGGCGATCCGTTTCTGCGTTGTCCACCAGCCGCAACACGCCCCGCTGCAGCCTGTTTGCCGGCACCTTGCCCACGTCACGGATGTGCGGCGGTCCGGAGCCGGGATCGACGTCCGGCGACCGGGTCGATGTTCGGCGCCGTCGACGAAGCGCCCCCCCGGCGGCCATCGTGGTGAATGTTCGCACCGGCGTTTCGACGCCTCGCCCGCGACCCACAGCAAGACCCGGATGACCCGGACCTGCAGCGATCCGTCCGGGCCGCCGGCCGGGCAGGGTCGGGGTGACGTGGTCGGCGTGGAGATGGCTTTTCCCCACCCTCGGGGCGGGTTAGAATACCCCATGGCCTGTCCGATCTGCACCAAACCCGCCGACGCCAAGTATCGGCCCTTCTGCTCCAAGCGCTGCGCCGATCTGGACCTGGGCAAATGGCTGGGCGGTGGCTACGCGATCCCCGGCGACGACATCCCGGACGAGGACAACATGCCGGGGCCGGATGCCCCGCAACGTCCACACTAGGCCCGCGACCCGATGCGCGATGGGGGCCGACCCGCAGAGGCGCCGGCACGCCGGTCGCCACCCGCCCTGCGTCTGCCGTTCGATCGACGGTTGCGCACCGGTTCGGGATGGACGAAAGCGGCAGTCGGCGCGCCATGAAATCCCTCTGGACACCCCCGCGCCCATCCCCTAGAACGCCGGCACCCGAAGGTGGATGCCTTCCCCGTGCCCGGGTAGCTCAGGGGTAGAGCAGTGGATTGAAAATCCTCGTGTCGGTGGTTCGATTCCGCCCCCGGGCACCACTTAACAAGCTGAAATGGTTGGGTTTTGTGGTCATGTCTGGTCCTTACTCGGATCGGGTTTGACGCTTTTAGGCGGAGGGTTTGACAATCTTCGCCCGCCTCGCGTTCTCTTTTTCCAGCGTCGCCATCGTCTCGCGGTTCCTGTCGGCTAGGTTCGCGGACCGTGAATAGTGCCGCGCCATGGACGGCGTTTTCTGCCCCAAGAGGTCCGCGATGCGCCGTTCATCTCGTGGGGATATGGTTCTCCGCCAACCAGGCCAGCGCCTTAGCGTGAGTCGAGCCTTCAAACGGGACAACCCTCAGCGGGATAGTTTTAGAGTTTGGCAACCAAATATTCTGAAGGTTGTATTTTTGTTGATCGCCTTTTCCAACTCTGATCCCGAAGTAAAGCGCCGGGAGAAACAACTCGTATAAGTAACTGCCATTGTATTTTCGGTGACCGATTTCAGGCGAAGCCAAAAGATGTGCTTCCTTCATGCCTTTATATGCCTCGCGCGAAGGCAGCATCGCTTCCACACAGATCGAAAGATAATCCGTCAAATTGTCTGGCAGAAGGTTGGTATTGATCCACTCCTTGAAAGTCTGGGCATAGCGCCCGAGTTTGATATGCGGAAATCTTGTAGAAAGATGAGCGCGCCAAAGGATTGATGCGACCCCAATGATCAATGTGTTAGAGGTGACATTGCTCTGAACCGGAAAGTTCACGGTATTCCCCGCTTTTGCAGTGTAGTTGGCTGGATCAACAATCCACTTGCGACCAAACTCGACAAAGGCCTTGTCATACGGACCAAGGCTGAGTCGATCACAATCTCCACAGAGTATCCCGTCATCAAAAACGAATTCCCGATGGGCGCCCTGACGAGTGTATTCAGGTCGTAGAGTCACCATATCTTGATCGCCGGGTCTGGCATCACCCGGATTGAGCTGCCCACCTGCAACAGATTTCCAGCTAATGGGGATTATATGCGCCTTGCAAAATTTTTTTTGCTGGTCGCATAGAGCGCATTTTCCGGTTACCATGGTGCTTCCCTCCTGACCCAAACCAAGCTGCATAGCTGTGTTTCATAGCAAAGAATCTCAAGGTGCCTCAATTTATAAGGTCCTTTCTACTCAACCGGACTCGGCCGACCCCAGCGGTGCCTTGGTCAGATCGATCTTGTGGCCCGTCGCGCGGTGGTAGCAGCGCATCCGGCCATGGCGATCCTTGAATATCTTGAACCCTTTGACGCGCACATGGGTCATCACAGCCGGTCCAGGATGTCGTCGCGCGTCATCTCGACATGATCGGCTTTCATCGTGTCGATCCACCGGTCGATGTCGCGCCGGTCCCACAGCAGCGTGCCGCGCGCCAGTTCGACCGGCCGCACCGGGCAACTCGCCTTGAAATGCTTGATGGCGAGGCCGGTGTAGCTGGCGGCCTCGGATTGTTTCAGCATGCGCTTGTCGATCACGCTGATGTTGAGATTGGTCGTGCCCATCGGCTCTCCCCCTGATCAATTCACACTCGGCACCGAACCATCCCTCTCCCTCTCGTCCCCGCGCAGCTTGGTGGCGCGCTTCTGGAACCGCTCCCAACCCGTCATGGTCAGCAGGCGGGTCTTGGGCGTGATCTCGACGAATTCGAGCCGCCCGTCGTTCATCAAGGCACGAATCTGCGCCGTGCTGAGCCCCACAAGAGCGCCAAGTTCCTTGGGCGACAGCAGCTTTTCCTGTGACAAACCCCTCTCCTTTCCTGCAAATGGGCGAAAACGCATTGAATGCGGTGCCGCGCCGTGGTTCGATGGTGGAACGCAGGCATTAACGCACAAACGTGCGCTTATATGCGTTCATGCGTCATCGCAAGCTGATTGATGGCAAGAATGGTGAATCGTCCGGATACCTACCTCGGCGGCCTCGGCGCACGCATGGCGATCGCGCGCAACGAGCTAGGCCTGTCGCAGGCCCGGATGGCCGAGGCGCTCGGCATGTCGCAGCGCGCCTATCAGAGCTACGAGACCGGCAAACGCTCGATGCCGGTCGAAGCGCTGGTCGACATGCACCGCCAGTTCGGTGTGGACCTGAACTGGATCCTGCTGGGGGTCGAGGCTGTGCGCCCGGGCCATGATCTGGCGGCGCTGGAAGGGTTCGAGACGGCGCTGGACCGCCACCTCGGCGCGACCGGCATCCGGCTGAAAAGCGAGAAACGCGGAGCGATCGTGGCGCGTTGGTACCGGTCGTTCCTGGAAGGGAAGGAAATCCCGATGGACGACGTCCACACCTGGATCGAATTGTTGAGAGAGTGAAAATGGAAATCGAGAAGAGCGACGCGTGGAAGCGTCACCAGCTGGCGACGGTGGAGCGGATGCAGCGGGATCTGGCGCGCTATATCCATCCGGTGATCCGCGTGGTGGGGCTGTGCGGGGTGGCCTATCTGGCGAGCTGGGCGGTGGTGATGGTGCTTGGGGCTGCTGCCGGGGCGATGGTGGTCGTGGCGGCGTTGTCTGCGGCTGTGCTGGTATTTGGTGCTCCGGCTTTCGCATTGGCGGTGGGGGTGGAGGGGTACATCCGGGGGCGGTCGGAAGGGCAAATGGGCGGAAGACATGGTGATCAAGCTATGGCCCATTGCCGCATTGACCAAAGCAGCACTTCGATGGGTGTTGCAAAAAAGTAGAACAGTTGGGTAGCTAACAGCCTTTCAATCGCAGCCAGAGGATTGATTGCGACCACCACATCAACGTGACATCATAACTTGAGAACTATTCGCACAGGTGAATCCTTGAAGGGTCTGTACGTTCCAGAATTCGGCGATCTTGATCGTATGCGTGACTTTGCCGATGAGCTTAGGTCCTCATCTGCTGTAGCCCTCGATTTCTCAAGGGTCGGCTTTGCTACTCCCACAGGGATGTTGGTTCTAGCCTCACTGATCGAAGAAGCCGTAAGATCCGGCCGTGTGCCAATCCAAAGTGGCATCACTCCTCGTGATTACCCTTCAAATATGGGCTTCTATGCTGCATGTGGCCTCGATGTACCCAAATACGAAGCGCCAGGTAGCGCGACTTACTATCCCATAACCCGATTTGATGTAGTTCAGCTTCGAGCCCGCGCCGCCGAACTGGGAATCCCGATCGGTGCTCATGTTAACGTCACGGTCGGACGGCTGGCTTACCTGATCACGCGTAAAACCAGCGGCGATCTCTTCTATACGGTCAAGTACTGTCTTCGTGAAATCCTGCGCAATGTAGCAGAGCATAGCCAAAGCGAACATCTACTAGTGATGGGGCAGTACTGGCCGGAGCAAAATCAGATTGAATTGGCCGTTCTAGATCGAGGCATTGGTTTACGTGCAGCTTTGGCGGAAAACCCGAAGTTCTCGGGTCTGGCGTCGGATCGCAACGCAATCAGACTTGCACTTTTGCCCAGCACGTCCGGCAAGAAGGTCTACGACTTATCAAAAAATCTGGTCGAAATGGACGAGGAAGGCGAGTGGGGCAACTCAGGGTTTGGGCTCTATGTAACAAGCCAAATGGCGCGCAGGACCGGGTCCTTCACTATTGCTTCCGGCGACGCGAGGCTTGAGATCGCGGGGAACCAAAAGCGTTCTGGGACATTCTTTCTACCGGGAACACTAGTTTCCATGAGGATGAACGTTGAGCAACTGGGGCGCTTGGAGCCCGCGCTCAAGCAGATATCGGATCGGGGTGAGGCAATTGCAAAGCGCTTCTTAACTGCTGGCGCTGATGTTCTGGCGTCAGCGGCCTCGCGATTTATAATGCAGGACGACGGATAGTATGCTGCTTCAATCATCCGTTTCTATATCACGGAACTCCTTCGTCTCCGAATTCCAGAGCTCCCAAGCCCAGTCTTGCCCAGTGCGTTCAATCTGATCGTGAGGAACATACTGACTTCCGCCCTCTGGCGCAGGGTATTTGTAATAGAGGGCTGGTGCTGCGCCTGGCAGTTCGACAAGCGCCGGTTCCAGTATTTCGCGCTCAAACATTACCCCGTTCTTGTAGATGCCAACGATGCTTCCTCGCTTGTAGACAAGCCGCCAACCGTCGGGGACCTCAATATGGCTGACGTTCAGGGTTCCTGCCGGGGTAAGCGTTTCCGCCCATGCACAAAGGCGCTCTGCGACAAGGTCGCTGACCATCGCTTCATCACCCGCGAGAGACGCGCCACGTCCCAATCGTGCCAGATACTTTGTGAAGGCATCGAATAAGGGTTCCGTAAGTCGAAGGCTTCCATAGACCGCATCATAGATTACGATTGCATCAGTTAGTCGTACTGGCCCAGACGCAGTCATTAGTCCTATGTTCGATGACGCCGAGTCGACATCATACGGCGCGATCCCAAACTCGTTCGACAATAGATCGCGTAGTCCGTCGGCAATGTGTTCTCGCACTAGTCTTTGAGCTTCGATTGATCCCCTAAACCAATCCTCCTCAATCCGAAGGATTACGCCGGTTGTCCGAAAGTCGCGTTGCTTTCGCGACATAGCGGGATTCTCGGCGCGGAGGTCGCGATACATTTTCGTCGTCCGACCAACCCGGTATCCTTCAACGCTTTCATTCACTTGAACGTAAACTTCAGCGAGCAGGCCTGTCTCGTTCGACATAACTCTTCCGTCAATGACTCCATCTGCTTGAAGGCTAAAATTCACCTGCTTTCGGAGGATCGGCTTCGTGGGCGCTGCCGACTTAGACGCTCCAACCCGAATGGCCCGCTCCCCTCGGCTCGTTCGCCACTCATACACAGAATAGGCACGACCTGCGTGCAGATAGGTAGCGCCCGGGTAAGCCTCGCGTATCGCTTGGTTCACGGCGATGCTCCCAATCCTTGTCGGATCATTTCGTGCACCTTCTTGGATGTCGAAGCTGCTTTCGCCCACCTGCCGAAGGGGGTAGTTGAAATGTGGCGCATCAGCTCCAAGTTGAGCAATGAAGTCAAACTCCCTAGACCGAGCTGCACCAGGCCGTGCAGACGCGAGAATTTCCCCAAAGCCGGTTGGCCAACTCACACCACCGGGCAGCGATGTCATGTCCGAGCCGAGCACTTCCATCTCTTCAAGAAGGCAACGAGCCTGTGCAAACTGAATGAACCGGTTACCCAAGTACAGATTAGAGGGTTCAACCGGCATACGAAAATAGTCATCAAACGTTAGACCGAGCCGCCCAAACGCGGCAGGAGGGGCAATGACCAAGAACGTGCCCGGTTTCGCGCGACCAATTCGCCCGAGGCGTTGATGAAAGGCTTTTCGCGACTGAGGAATTCCGAGCGTGACGCCAATTTCCATGTCCGCAATGTCGATTCCTAGTTCCAGTGCAGATGTAGCCACGACGCCATGGAGACTGCCATCTCTCAGCGCCATCTCAATTCGCTCTCGGTCCTCTGCTTCATATCCACTTCGATAGGGCAGTACGCTGCTGTCATCGATAGAGCGCACAACACGCTCGACGCCTTGACGCGAGTCTATGAAAACAATGAAGCGACGCCGCTCCGGCAGACCCATTATGCCTCGCGCAATGTCCGCGACTGCTGCTTCACCAGCAGCGCCATAGTCGGCGCCGCTTAAATGCAGTATTCGACGTTCAAAGTGGGGCGCACCGTTTTGCTCCTCATCAACGACTGCAAAGTCAAGACCAGTCAAGAGGCGTAAATGCTCCGAAGGAGCTGATACTGTCGCCGTTGTCGCAATGCACTGAAAAGGCCTTCCTTTAGGATCGCCTCGGGTTGCTTTTCTCTTTGCTGCGATCAAACGGCGCAGGAGAAATGCGACATTGCTGCCAAAAGCAGATTCATAGACGTGGGCTTCATCCAAAACGATCAAAGAGAGGCCTTCCAGAAAACGCCTTACAGGGCCGCTGCCAACATTCCGCATCAGCCACGCGTGGCAGACATCTGGTGTCATAAGAAGAATACTTGCATTCGACAGTGTTGCGTCGCGCTCATGTGTTGGGACATTCCCGTCTATTCGGCCGACGGTGCTTTCATCGATACCCATGGATTTGACTAGGCGCTTCCAGCGCCCGAACTGGTCCGAAGCCAATGCTTTCAGAGGGTAAATCACTAGGATTTTTTCTGAAGTGTCCGAAGAAAGACGTCTTATTGCGTCAATCTGAAACACAAGTGACTTGCCAGACGCAGTACCAGTAGAAACAACGACGTTTCTGCGGTTCGCAAGGTGTTCAATGGCCTTTGCTTGGTGTTCCCATACAGTATGGTCGTCGCGCCCAAGTAGTCGCTTAAGGCGCTCTGGCAACGTTCCGACCAAGATCTCCTCAGGCAAATGGCGTCGCCGTTCCGAACGGCTATTGGTTTGAAGCTCTGAAACAACCTCTAGATTAAGCGACCCAATCAAATCTTCGACGTAGGTATTCAAGCTGTGTGTCCCTCCGAGCCTAGCACTTGAAAGTTAGCGAACCAAGGCATCCTTTCATCAGTGACAACATTAACTTCATTTCTGATATTTTGCCCAATTGAGAAGGTGTCACGCTCCCGAAGTCGAGAAAAGAGGAGAGTTTATCCGCTTGTGCGGCCGGCACCGAGCGCTCCACTTTTGGCGCGTCTATTCCATCCTTGTTAGTTGACCAAAAGCCGAATTTATCGGTTTTTGCGAGTGTGGTGCCGCAGTCGCGGTCGTCCATTCTGCGCCCTTGTGGACCGCTGACCATTATTCTGACACCCCATATAACTCCCGCAGCTGCTTCGGTACCGGCTCGGCAGTATCCCACTGCACCGTTATCGGCGCATCCCCCTCCCAGCCCGCGAATTGCACCGGTCCAGCATAGCGGAACGGGGCTGCGCGCCCATCGCGCAGTTT